>JAEEGF011046143.1_pt1 | contig 43906 bp, 31 predicted proteins | sample 9134171 | NCBI WGS metagenome assembly JAEEGF01 (sample SAMN16246542, study PRJNA631951) | gut metagenome | biome: gut microbiome; feature: rumen; material: AP-attached | host: Bos | place: Iran: Karaj | collected 2018-10 | reverse complement strand
GCTGCCACTCCGACCGCCCCGTCATCGTGTCGAACTTGAGCCAGAGCATAATCCACACCTCCTGCACCATATCCTCGCAGCGGGGTATGTCGCCACGGGCAAAGTCGTAGCAGACGCGCCACACCGTTTTCTGGTGCCGCCGCATAAAGGACTTGTAGTCCTCGTATCGCTGTCTGCTATGTTGCTCCATCTATAATAAAAGACGTATTTCTTGCCCCAAATCTTACTCAAGGGCACAAAAAAATGAAGAAAAACTGCTTTTTCTTCATTTTTTTGTATCCTATTGGCATAACGGGTGAGGGTTCACCAAATATAGCCATTATTTTAATAGTTTAGGCCGAAAGCCCAAAGGGGAATGGTGTTCTTGTAGGCATACTCAATGTCGTCTTTAACCACATAGCCATTCGGTATGTCGGAAATCTGTCGACGAGTCTTTTTCCTGCCTCCGACTTCGAATGTGTAATCCCCGATGGTGAAATCGGACACCTCGGAACCACGAACTTCATTACGGACGCGCATTTGGTTGTAAAAGAATGTTTCGCGCAGATTACCTGTATCAACCAACCTGCCTCCAAGCGCATACATCAGGTTGGGGTTATCAAGATAAATCTTCTCCATTTTAGCCAGAAGGCTCATACCTTTGTCTGGCGCGTAAAGACATTGAATAAGACCCGATTTCTCTAAATAGTACAGATAATCTTTCAGGTCGCCGCGATTGATTGTCAGGTCTCGTGCCAGGTCGCTATAGTTGGGTTTGAATGGTGAGATTTGTGAAATAATTTGCATCAACTTCTTCAGTTTGCGCATAACACCCACACTTAGCCCTGCAAATTGTGGTATGTCGGTCTCGAGGGTCTGGTCAATCACCGCGTTCAGTCGCTCAAGGTAATTATCCTCAATACAGAAAGGGTAGTACCCATTCTGTAAATACTCTTTGAACAAAAGCAACGGACGATGCTGGTCATAGGGGAATTGTATTTTGCCAGCAAGTATCTGTTCGAAAGACAGCACCTGAACGTCAATACCCTTTACCATTTGCAGCCACTCGCGAAACGACATGCCATACATATAATTCTTCAACTGCCGACGGGAGAGGTCGGCACCGCCTTTCTCTAAATCAAGGATGGATGAACCTGTGTATACGATATTCAGTTGTGGAATCTGATCATAGATGTTCTTGATTTCTGTTGACCAATTGGCATATTTATGCACTTCGTCGATGTACAGATACTTTCCACCATCTTTGTAGAAAGCATCAGCCAAATCAAGCAAAGAATGATTTGCAAAATAGATGTCGTCGGCGAAGACGACTAACGATGTGTCGCGCTGCCCTGAAAGTTTGATGTGTTGGAAGATTAAAGTTGTCTTACCAACTCCTCGTGCGCCGAGGATTGCGTTCAGTCGAGCACCCCATTGAATGGCGTTTTGAGGGTATCTAACAAAACCAACACTGGTATTATCAAGCTGGTTTCTATATCGTTGCAGCAGCTTATCCATATTATTGTATCGTTGAATCGCGCTGCAAATATACAAAATTGTCATAAACAAAAGCCAATTTTATACAAAAATTGTATCTATTTTATATCAAAACACAGCAATAATTGACTTTTAGAAGAGGCAATAATGACTATTCCATTAGCTTGAAGTCGCTGGCGGGGTGCTTGCACCAGGGGCAGATGAAGTCGGCGGGGAGCTCGTCGCCCTCGTAGACGTAGCCGCATACCTCGCAGACCCATTTCTTCTTGCCGCCCGATGACGGCTGGGCGGCAGACACAGGCTTGGGCTTGATATGCTCTTGGTAGTAGGCGTAGGTCAGCGAGGGGTCGTCGCTCAGGTGCACGGCCTCGGTGATGTCGGCGATGAAGAGGGTGTGGGTGCCCAGGTCCTTGGCATAGTTTATCTGGCCCGAGAGGTAGGCGTTGGTGTATTTGGGCAGGTAAAGCAGTCCGTTGCTGGAGCGCATCTCCACATCGCAGCCCTCGAACTTGTTGACGTCGCGGCCGCTCTGGAAGCCGAAGTGCTGGAACACCTTCATCGGTGTGTGTTCGGTGAGGCAGCAGACATTGAAACGGCCCGTGCGCAGAATCATGTCGTGCGTCAGGTTCTGCTTGTTGACCGATATCATCATCTGCATGGGCGACGAGGTGAGTTGTGCCACCACATTGACGATGCAGCCGTTGTCCTTCTCGCCCTCGCGGGCAATGAGCACATAGAGGCCGTAGCCTATTTTGGTGATAGCGTCGTTGCTTAGTTTGTCCATAGTTATAATTCGAATTTAAGGTTAGCAACAATCAGGTCGGCCAGTTCGGCGAGTTCTTTCTCCTGCTCGGGTTTCATGGCGCTTTTGAGGGTCAGGGTGTCGCCGAGCACAGTCATGTCTTTCATCTCCTCAATCATGGCGCGCATCAGCTTGCCGCTCTGCGGAGCCCAGGAGCCGTTCTCGATGAGGGCCCAGGTGCGATTTTGGAGGCAGTGGGCCTTGAGGTCGTGCAGGAGGTTTTCGACGGGTGTGAAGATGCCGTTGTTGTAGGTGCTGCAGGCCAGGACGATGTGGCTGGCGCGCCAGCATTCGCCGATCAGGTTGCTGACGTGGGTGTGGCTGGCGTCGTAGGCCTTGATGTTCTTCACGCCACGTTCGGCCAGCAGGGCGCCCATGCGCAGGGCTGCGGCTTCGGTGTGGCCGTAGATGCTGCCGTAGATGATCACCACGCCCTTGTCTTCGGGTTCGTAGCGGCTCCACACGTCGTGCTTGCCGATAAACCATCCAAGGTTTTCTCGCCACACAGGTCCGTGCAGCGGGCAGATCGTCTGGATGTCGAGTGCGGCGGCCTTCTTGAGCACCGCCTGTACAGGCTGGCCATATTTGCCCACGATATTGGTGAAATAGCGGCGGGCATCGTCGAGCCATTCGCCATCGAAGTCCATCTGGTCGGCAAAGATATTGCCGCTCAGGGCCCCGAAGGTGCCGAAGGCGTCGGCGGAGAAGAGCGTCTTGGAGGTGCTGTCGTAGGTCATCATCACCTCGGGCCAGTGTACCATGGGCGCCATGGTGAAGACCAGCGTATGTGCGCCAGTGCTGAGGGTGTCGCCCTCTTTGACGAGCTGGATGTTGGTCGGTTTGGAGCCGAAGAACTGTTCCATCATCTGGGCGGCTTTGGCGGTGGTGACCACAGTGGCGTCAGGGTAGCGCAGCAAGAGGTCCATGAGAGATGCCGCATGGTCGGGTTCCATGTGATGCACCACCACATAGTCGAGCCCGCGACCGTTGAGGGCGGCGACCACGTTCTCGAAAAACTGCGGTGCCACGCTGGCGTCGGTGGTGTCGAAGAGAACGGTTTTCGCGTCCAGCAGCAGGTAGCTGTTGTAGGACACACCGCGGGGGATGGGATAGGTATTTTCGAAGAGCGCCAGTCGGCGGTCGCTGGCACCGACATAGATAAGGTCGTTGGTGATTTTTGCGATATTCTGCATGGGGTTGGTATTTTATTATTTATGTTGCCAAGTGTGAAAATGGTAGTGTAAAAATAACGGAAAAGGACGCTTCTTATTGTCGAGCAGGAGAGGGGAGGAGAAAAAAATGGGCATCCCTCGAGATGCCCATTTCCATTATTAATCCATAAAACTAAATAACAACCAATTATTTAAACCAGAAAATGGCAAAAAATTCGTTTGTATTTCTGAGTGCAAAAATACCATGCTTGCGCCGACCCGCTTTTACCGAGAAATAGGCAAATTTGGTTGGCGACATCGCCAAAATTGGTGATTGGAGAGCGCAATTCGGGTGTGTTGGTTGAGATGTAAGATAATGAAATACATGTGTTTGTCGATGGTGTGAGTGGTAAAAGCATAGCGATGGTTTCTCCACCGTTGACGGATTGGCTAAGCGCTTCTACGTGGAGCCATCATCGTGGAGGGTGGCTTGCTGCGCTCGTTCGGTGCTGTCGTCCAAGAGCCACAGGCTCGGTTGCTTCGTATGCTCTGCAGGCGAAAAAAATTTTTGCATATCTCCCAACTTTCGTATCTTTGTAGATTAATTTACGCGTATTATGCAGTTTAAAGATATTAAAGGCCAGTCTGTTATAGCAAATCAGCTTACCGAAATAATTGATTCGGGACGTGTTAGCCATGCCCAGATGTTCCTTGGCAACACGGCATCGGGCTCGCTGGCGTTGGCTATCGCCTATGCACAATATCTCAACTGCCAGCATCGGACACATTACGCCCAACCGGGTCCTGACGGCCTCCGAGCTGACAGCTGCGGCGAATGTCCCAGCTGCAAAAAATACCAGCAACTGACCCATCCTGACCTCCACTTCTTCTTCCCGACCACCACTACCAGCAGCGTCAAAAGCTCCCCGTCGTCGGCCGAATTCCAGACGGAATTTCGCGATTTTCTGCTCCAAACCCAGCAATGCGGATCGCTGGACGACTGGTACGATTTTCTTGCTGTGGAGAACAAGCAGGGCCAGATTCGCGAAAAAGACGCCGACAACATGGTGCGCGTGCTGGGTCTCAAATCCTACGAGTCGTCCTTCAAGGTGGTCATCGTATGGATGGCCGAGAAAATGAACCTTTCGATGGCCAACAAAATCCTCAAAAATCTGGAGGAACCGGCACCGAATACGCTGATTGTCCTGGTCGTTGAACGAAGCGACCGCATGTTGAGCACCATCATCTCGCGCACCCAGCTGGTGCGGGTGCCCCACAGCACAGCCGGTGGCGGCCAGTGGGCCGGCGAGGTGCTGCTGCGCAAGGAGAGCGTCGAGCAGTTTGCCCAACTCTACGTCACATGGATGCGGCAGCTCTTCAAACTCAACATGCTATCACTCTCCACATGGGTCGACACGCTGGCCGCCTACGGACGCGAACAGCAGAAGCAGTTCCTGCTCTATGCCCAGGAGTCGCTCCGGCAGTGCTTTCTCCGCAACAATGCGGGTCTGCCCATGCAGATAGACTTCGGCGACGCCAAGTTCAACAGCTCTTTCCCCACCATGATCACCGAGCGCAACATTGAAGGCCTGGACAAGGCTTTCAACGATGCCATCTACGCCATAGAACGCAATGCTTATTCCAAAATAGCCCTGATGGAGCTCTCATTCGCCATCAGCCGACAACTGAAAAAACGTTGACCGCTCCCCACGGGTAACCCCGGGGCCCTATGCGCCCCCAATCGTCAAAATCAAATCAACAACAATGAACAAAGAGTCCAAAGATAGTAAAGAGATTGAAGATCCTCAAACGTCAACACCGCTGCCCGACAGCGAGAACCAGCAGCCCCAGATGCCGGAGACCGACGACGACGTGGTATCGGCCGAGGAGATGGAGGCCTTCATACGCAGCCGTAAAGAGGAGCGTATCAAGCGAGGTCTCAACGCCTCCAGCCACCATACCACCACTGACAGCGACGAGGCACAGCCCGCCGCCGATGCGGCCCCTGCCGAGAACGCCATGGATCCCTACCTTGAACCCGACCCCACACTGCCGAAGGTGGACTACAAGGAGCCGCTCTACCTTTCGCGCGGCTGCAACCACTGTCCGTCGGCCTATGTGCCCCTCAGCGAAATCGAGCTGCGCAGCTGCTGCAAGGTGGGTTCCTGCAACTGGATGAAAGGCATCCGTCGTCCTGCCGAGAAGCATTTCGACTGTGTGGAGGTGCGCTTCAAGAACAACCGTAAGGACTTCTACCGGCTGCCCGACGGCATCGACGTCACCGACGGCGATATTGTGGCCGTTGAGGGCATACCCGGACACGATGTGGGCATTGTCAGCCTGACCGGCGAAGTGTGCCGCATACAGATGCTGAAAAAGAAGGTCAACCCCGAATCGGAAACCATCAAAAAACTCTTCCGCCGCGCCAAGGAAAGCGACATCGAGCGCTGGGCCGAGGCCATCAAGGAGGAGAACAACACGCTGAAGAAAACACGCCACATAGCCGAAGAGTTGGGATTGGTGATGAAGGTGAACGACGTCGAGTACCAGGGCGACCGCTCGAAGGCCATCTTCTACTACACCGCCGACGACCGTGTCGACTTCCGCAACCTGATCAAGGTGCTGGCCGACCAGTTCCATGTGCGCATCGAGATGAAGCAGATCGGTGTGCGTCAGGAGGCAGGCAAGGTGGGTGGCATCGGCACCTGCGGCCGCGAATTGTGCTGCAGCACCTGGCTCACCAATTTCAAGTCGGTCACCACCAGTGTGGCCAAAACCCAACAGATCCTCCCCAACCCGCAGAAGCTGGCCGGACAGTGCGGCAAACTGAAGTGCTGTCTGAATTTCGAGTATGAGGTCTATGTCGACGCCCTCAAAAAATTCCCGCCGGCCGGCACCCCCATCCGATTCCAGAAAGGACTGGCACTTTACAAAAAGACCGACGTCTTCCGCGGCATCATGTGGTATGCCTACGAAGGCGAGAGCGAACTTTATGCCATCACCGCCGAGAACGTCAAGAAGCTGATAGAGATGAACCATCAGCAGCAGTACCCTGAGAAACTTGAGGACTACCAGGAGGAACTGATGTCGACAGCGGCATTGGCACAGGAGTCGAACGACGCCGATTTCGAGCGCGAGATCCGAATGCTTGCCGACGACAGCAGCAACAGCAGCAGCGACAGCCAGCAGGAACCCCAGCGCGACAACCGTCGTCCCGGACGCGACCGCAACAACAACCGCGACCGCCATCGCGAACCCCGCGAAGGAAAGGAGCCCCGCGAAGGAAAGGAGCCCCGCGACAACAGAGAGTCTAGAGAGCCCCTCGACAACCGTGAACCTAGGGACAACCGTGAGCCCCGCGACAACCGTGAGCCCCGTGAGGGTCAGCGCAACAACGGCCGTCCGCGTCCAAACGGACCCAAGAACCGTACCCCACGTCCCGAGGGGAGCACCGACAACCGCCCCGAGGCTGACAATCGCGAACCCCGTCGCAACAACTCCGAAGAGCATCGTCACGACAACCGTCGCCGTCGCCGCGAATAAACCCTCCCAAGGGGGCAGTCGGAGCGACCGCAACAAGCATCATCATTCCGCAACCCCTCACCATCTATAGCAACATCAAACATAACGACATATCAATGAAAACTCACACCCTCATCGCCCTGTTGATCGGACTGCTGGTCTTTGCCGCCTGCGACAGCAAAGTCTTCTACGACGAGACCTGCCGTGTCGACGAGCAGGGTTGGAATATGGACGACAAACTCGTCTATAACATCGATGTGGACGACACCGCTCAGACCTACCTGTGCTGTCTCGATGTGCGTGTCCGCAACGACTATCCCTATTCCAATATCTACTTCTTCCTCTCCACTGTCTACCCCAATGGCGACGTGGCGGTGGACACCAATATCGAGTTCCAGCTGGCTGCACCCGACGGCAAATGGATGGGCAGGGAACAGGGCCGCTACGTCGACGGACGCTACCCCTTCTGCTACTTCCGTTTCCCCGAGAGAGGAAGTTACCAGTTCGTGTTGCGCCACGCCATGCGCGACACCCTGCTTCGCGGTGTGAAAGATGTGGGCCTCCATATCGAACACAAGTAAGAAGCCGTTGTGAATCGCCACGCCGAAGAGGGGAGGGCGTCGGATGCTCTTTTTTGCGGACGACCGTCCGCGTAACGACCGGTCATCGACCATCCTTACACGAAAAAGGGAAACGAGCGTTGTGAACCGGCTTCAACACCACCCGAACCACCATCGGCAGCAAGCATAACAACAGAAAAAATAACACCATTCACCATTCAAAAAAACACACATCACCTTCATGGCACAATATAAGAATAACAAGAAAAAACCTTCGGACCAAAGCAACGGCAAGCGTGGCATCCGTATCGTATGGATCGTGTTTGCCTCCTTTTGGGTGGGTCTCATTCTTTTCTTCACCATGCTGTCGCAGGGATGGCTGGGCTTTATGCCTTCGTTTGAGGAGCTTGAAAACCCCCATTCCAACCAAGCCTCCGAGGTGTGGTCAGAAGATGGCGTCCTGCTGGGCTATATCGGTATCGAGAACCGTTCCAACCTCACCTATGCCGAGATCACCAATGGCGGTAAGAACATGAACCTGATCCATGCGCTTGTCGCCACCGAGGATGTGCGTTTCTACGACCATGCCGGTATCGACGCACGCAGTTTGGGCCGCGTATTCTTCAAGACCCTCGTCGGACGACACAGCAGCAGCGGTGGTGGCAGCACCATCACCCAACAGTTGGCCAAGAACCTCTTTCCGCGAGAGCGTAAGAGCAAGCTGGGCCTCGTCTATTCCAAATTCAAGGAGTGGATTGTGGCCGTGAAGTTGGAGCACAACTACTCCAAAGAGGAGATTTTGGCCATGTACCTGAACACCGTCGATTTCGGCAGCAATGCCTACGGCATCGAGACCGCCGCCCACACCTTTTTCGACAAGGCGCCCTACGAGCTCACCGTCGACGAGGCCGCCGTACTGGTGGGTCTGCTGAAAGCCCCCACCAGCTACAGTCCGGTGCTCAATCCCGACAATTCGCTGCGCCGCCGCAATGTCGTCCTGCAGCAGATGAACAGCTACAGCGACCCCGTGACCGGCGAGAAATATCTGAGCGACGAGGACTTTGAGCAATTCAAGGCCAAGCCCATCAACATGGCCCATTACCATCCCATCAGCCACAACGACGGCACCGCCCCCTATCTGCGCGAATATGTTCGCAACTATATGAAGGACTGGTGCTCCAGCCATAAGAAACCCGACGGCAACTACTACGACGTCCACAAAGACGGCCTGCGCATCTACACCACCATCGACTCGCGTATGCAGATCTATGCCGAGAAGGCTGTCGAAAAGCACATGCGCGAGGTGATCCAGCCGGCCTTCTTCAAGGAGCTGGAACGCCGTGGCGGCGACCCCTTCAACCATCTGTCCAAAGAACAGGAGGAATTCTTCCTGACGCAGGCCATGAAAGCCTCCGACCGCTATTACCAGATGAGACAGGATGGCATGTCGGAAAGCGAAATCAAACGCCACTTCAAGGAGGACAAGGTGCGCATGAGCGTCTTCTCGTGGAACGGCCAACGCGATACCGTGATGACCCCATGGGATTCGTTACTATATGTCAAGAAATATCTTAATGCTGGCCTCATGTCGGTCGAAACAGGTACGGGTCACGTGAAGGCCTATGTGGGTGGTATCAATTATCGGCACTTCAAATACGACAACGTGATGCAGAGCCGCCGACAGGTGGGTTCCACCTTCAAACCCTTTGTCTATACCATGGCGCTTCAGGATCTGGATATGAATCCCTACACCTTGGTGCCCAACACCGAGGTATGCATCGGCAACTGGTGTCCCCGCAATTCCGGTCACGCCCGCGAGGGCGAGATGGTCACCCTCAAGTGGGCGTTGGCCAACTCCGTCAACTGGGTGTCGGCCTACCTTATGAAGGCGGGAGGCGACAACGGTCCCAATATGGTCATCGACATTGCCCGCAAGATGGGTGTCACCAGCCCCATCGACCCTGTCCCCGCCATCTGCGTGGGCGCTGCCGAAATAACGGTGTACGAGATGACCGGCGCCATGTCCACCTTCGCCAACCAGGGCGAATATGTGCAGCCTATCTTCATCACCCGCATCGAGGACAACAAGGGCAAGGTGCTGGAATCGTTCACTCCTGAACGCCGTGAAGCCATCAGCCCCCGCATTGCCTGGATGATGATACAGATGATGAAAGGCGTTGTCGACAGCGGTACGGGTTCAAGGTTGCGTGGTTCGCAATTCCGCCTCTCCTATCCCATGGCCGGCAAGACCGGTACCACCCAGAACAACTCCGACTGCTGGTTTGTGGGCATCACCCCCAAGCTGACCACCGTCGTCTGGACCGGCGGCGAACTGCGATCCATCCACTTCCGCAGCATGCAGTACGGACAGGGTGCCCGCATGGCCTTGCCTATTTTCGGCCATTACATGCGCGGTATCTATGATGACAAGCACCTCAACTTCTACCGTGGCGACTTCAGCAGACCCAACATCTCCGATGAGGAACTCATGTGGGACGAGAGCGTCTACCAGCAGGAGATCCTTGAGGAATCCGGCGAAGCCACCACCGCCAGCGAGCCGACCAACATGGTATGGTAATCCGCAAAAAAACAATCGCCACGAACCGTCATTCCCAATGCAGGCGGGAGCTAAAGATTCCGCGTCTGAACAAAGCCGACAACATGTGCGCATCCAACTACCTTTCAAGGCGGACAGGCATTGTGTCGGAACCGTGTGGCGACAGGCAAGCAACAACAACTAACACTTAAAAGTCAAGACTCATGACCACCCTTCTAGGACTTTCGCTAAGCCAGCTGCAGGACTTCTGCCTGCAGGAAGGCTTCCCAAAATTCACAGCCAAGCAGCTCTGCGACTGGATGTACAACAAGCGGGTCGACAATTTCGACTCCATGACCAACCTGTCGCTCAAAATCCGTGCGCGGCTTAACGAGATTGCCGTCGTGGGTCGTAGCGCTGCGGTCGACTGCCAGCAGTCGGTCGACGGCACCAAGAAATACCTCTTCGAAATACAAGATACGGACAGCCAGAATCACCAATCGAAATACGTGGAGGCAGTATACATCCCCGCCGACGATCGGGCCACCCTTTGCGTCTCCTGCCAACGGGGCTGCAAGATGGGCTGCCGCTTTTGTGTCACCGGCCAACAGGGTTTTCATGGCAACTTGACCGTTGCCGACATACTGAACCAGATATTCTCTATCGAAGAGAGTGCCCGTCTGACCAATATCGTCTTTATGGGCATGGGCGAGCCGTTGGACAATTTCGACGCCATCAAGCAGACCCTTCAGGTGCTGACTGCCGATTGGGGTTTGGGATGGAGTCCCCATCGTCTCACGGTGTCGACGGTGGGCATCACCCCCATGCTCAAACGTCTGCTGGACGAGACCCAATGCCATGTGGCCGTCAGCCTGCACAATGCCTTCCCCAACGAGCGGGCCGAAATGATGCCCATGCAGAAGGCCTATCCCATCGCCGGTGTCATCGACCTGCTGAAGCAGTACAACTGGTACGGCCAACGCCGCATCTCGTTCGAATATACCATGTTCAAGGGTATCAACGACGATCTGAACCATGCCGCCGAGCTGGTGAAAGTGACTCGCGGACTGCATTGCCGGGTCAATCTGATACGTTTCCACGCCTCGCCCGACGTTCCCTACCGTTGCGCCGACGAACATGCGATGAATACCTTCCGCGATTACCTGGAGAACCATGGCGTCACCTGTACCATCCGCGCTTCGCGCGGTGAGGATATCATGGCCGCCTGCGGCCTGTTGGCCGGACAAAAACGTGAGGAGTCGTTGCAATGAGCACATCGTTTGGGCGGATGCACAAGTTTACGGGTCTGAAACCCTCTGTCGTGTTGTTGCTGATGTTCGCTGCCGCCGCCTGGTGTCCCGTACGCTCGGAGAACCATGTCGCCGTGGGTTGTCCTATTACCTCAGCAACCCCCGCAGAGCGCTCTTGTGCTCCATCGGCATCCCATCTGAGAGAATCAGTGAGCTCTTTGTCGATAGCTAAACGCAAACCACGTTTTGGCGATATGTACGAATGCTATATCATTGTCGATGTCGCCTATACGCTGGCTGGTGAAGATGATCAGGAACAGCTGGACTGCGACGAGGTGATCCCCCTGTTGGCGCAAGCCAAGTATGGGCATGTGGCCTTCGAACCGGCCTTCGAACTGTTCCTTTACGACGACGAGGGTGTCCGCTACATTGTCTATGTCAGTTCCAACTGCCGCTATCTTCGTATTGACAGCAACTATTTCACTTTGTCGCGTTCTCGTGCCCGACGTCTGAAATCCTGGCTCTGGTAGCTTATCGTTGGCTTACGTGGTAGTTCCTCCTATCGATCATTCTCGGGCAGGTGACATAACAACAAACGGGCTTCCGGCAATTGCCGGAAGCCCGTTTCGATCGGATGGTGGAGAGAGCGGTATTTTACCGCTCTCAAAGGTTATCCCTATTTCACAATCAATCGTTGTACATTCTTCGCATCGGGTCCCACAATGTGGACGAAGTAAGCACCGGGTGCCAGACCGCTAACGTCCAGACGTTTGGTGCAGTCTTCCTGGCATGTCACCTGCTCTTTGTAGACGACACGTCCACCGAGGTCTGTGCTGTTGATCAGTATCCAAATGGCGTTCTCGGTGGCGTCATCGAAGGCACACTGATAGGGTGTGGTGGCGCGCCAGTCCTGAGCCTGCAGGGGGAGGACAAAGAACAACATGCTGACTGTGAATAGGAGCTTAACAATTTTTTTTCGCATTGTATTTAACGATAATATTTATTTTTATAATTATCTATAAATTAATAGGGTAGTTGTATATGGCGTTTGGTCATGTTTATAAGGGACTTGAGTGATTTCATTTAGAAAAACTGATGTTGGTAGGTGAAGTTGGTTCGATAGAATCCCATAAAATTATAATAACGCAAATTGTATAAATAAAACTACAGAGGCGGAAAATAATATTTCCGCCTCTAATGGGTACTTCCACCGCTTATGGTTCGTGTGCTACACCGTACTATTCTTTCGCTTCAATCACGGTGCCGTGGTCGTTGACAATCTGTTCGTAGAACCACCGTGGGTAGGGCGGTTGGCGGATTCCTGTGACAACACCTGTGGGGGTGGTTTTGATTTTCCCGTTCTCCACCTTTTTGATGTTGCCGTCGATGTACTTCATCAACAGCAGCTGGTCGAGTTCCTTCCAGCAACGCATCATCTGATCCGCGCATCGGTTGCTCGTCTTGTTGAGCGATGCCACCAGACGGTTGTCGTCGTAATTTTCATATTCTTTGCTCACCCGTTCAACAATGTTGATATAGTCCTGTTCCAGTTGGCCCTGCATCTGGCGCACGTCGACAATCATCGAGTCGTAGCGCAGGTAGCAGAAGTTGCTGACGCGGTTGAAGAGCCAGAATGCCGATGTTTCGGAGTATTCGGCCATGCTTCCGTTGCCCTCTTCGAAGCATAAGGGCACTTGGGTGATGCCGCAGAACATGGGGCAATAGACGGTGCTGTAGGTGTCGTCGACGCCAAACCAGATGATACCGCCTAGTTTGTCGGGCAGCCACGAGCGGCACTGTGCCACAAAGCTGAAGCCCGTCTGTTGTGTCGATATGGCGCGTTCATGTACGTATTTCTTGCCGTTCACCTCAAAGTCCATCGGACGCCAGCGGTAGGGGCAGTGAAAGGGGCCGGCACCGACATCGCTGGTCATATCCATCGGCGTACCCTCGTAGTGGTCGCGCATCAGCTCCATGATGTCGTGAACGTTGAGTTTGCGGTCGGGCTGAATCCATAGGGGCAGTCGCTTGGCTGTCTTGTCGCCCATGGCGAAAGCCTCATACTGCTTCATATTGCTGTTGACGCGGTTGAACATGGCATAGACACGTGCTTCGCAAGCGCGCAGACCGCTGAAGGTAAGCGGATTGTAGGTGTCGGCGTAGCTGAAGTCGGCGTCGGTGTGCTTGGGATTGCCGGCGTAGGCGGCTATATTGCGGGCCTTGGCGAAGCTGATGACATCGCTGCTGTAGACGCATTCCACTTCGGGCTCGAAGACATACTTCATATTCTTGCTGCTGATGGCTTTGCGCTCTCCGTTTTTCGCTTTCCGCTGTTCCTGTGGGAAGGTGGTGATGCGGGCCTGGTTGGCGTGGCCGCAGACGTAACCTTCGGGCACCCGGCGCGCCACCCACACGGCACCCTTTTCGCTACCTTTGCTGGTGATTTCGAAAATCCACACCTCGTTGGGATCGGCCAGCGAGAAGCTCTCGCCACCGTCAGCGTAGCCGTAGGTTTCGACCAGTTCGGCCATGACCTTGATGGCCTCGCGGCAGTTCTTGGCACGTTGCAGGGCCAGGTAGATAAGGTTGCCATAGTCGATGCCTTCGGCGTTGCCTTTGTCGAGGGGGCTGATGCCGCCCCAGGTGGTCTCGCCGATGGCCAGCTGGCATTCGTTGATGAAGCCCACCACATTGTAGGTGTGTGCCGCCTGCGGAATCTCGATCTGGAATTTCAGGCTGCCGTAGTTGTAGAGCTTCACCGTCTCGCCTGGCTGGTGGTCGCCGCCGTGGTGGTAGCGCAGCTGGCCGTAGCGCGTATGGCTGTCGGCAGCATAGGTGATGAAAGTGGAACCATCGGTGCTGGCACCGCGGCTGCAAATGAAGTTGGTGCAGGCCCTCGCGGCATTCCATCCGCACAATAAAGCTATAACAATAAGGAGCTTGAATTTCATAAGTTGAGTATTTAATTAACAAAAAGTACAACACATCAATGCATTCGCACATTAATGCACCCACACAAACGCCAAAGTGACTGAATTATTGTTTTTGCCGAACTCTGTGAATCAAAAAAAACCTTGTCCCGCGAGCAGGGGAAAATATACAAGATTTATGGGATTTCGCTCGCGGCGTCGAGCAGGAGGTTCTTCATAGGAATTATTCGTATAACCTAACTAAAAAACAAAATTTTGCCAGTCCGAAAATCTTCGTACTTTTACAAATTTAAACAATGCAATCTGATATGGAATATGCAGCAACGATAGAAAGGCCTAATGCAGTGCGCGCCGCGCATTCGGCTCGCGGACGAAAGTCCATCGACACAACACAAACCGTTGCCCCCCCCCGAAAGTGAGTTGATGGAGGTGGACGAGTATTTTGAAAAGAAAAAACAAAGGCTTTTCACAATATTTTCAGCGAGTTGACGTTCCCTTTGAAAAAGGGAAAATGAAACCAAGGAGCATTATATTAGCATGCCTGCTGGCGTTGACAGCCTGCAGCGGCCAGACAGCACAACGCGACAGCGTGGCCGACAGCATCAACAGCATTGAGGCCGACGCCAAGCCCGTGAAAACACAAACCCTCGTCATCGACGTGGAGAAGCTCGAACCTCCGAAAGGGCCTTTGGCTATGGTGCACTATGACAAGGCGCTACGCAATCTTCTTGACTTATTCGACGTGGATGGCAACACCATCATCGCCCACACGCGACAGACCCGGCCGCTTGTGGAGTCGAACCACCCGTTCTTCTACACTATGTATCGCGCCTATGCTGACCACCGTCCCGTCGAGCTCTCGCCCGAGGCCCTGTGGCTGCTCATCTGCCAGGGGTTCTCGCTGCACGTGAACAACAACACCGAGGAACTGCGGTCGCTGTTCGTCGATTTCGAGGGCAAGCGGACGCTGACGGCGTCCAGCCAAGGTATCCGCCTCGACGACCCCAACAGCCCGTGGGAGCGTGTCTTCCCGCAATTCACATCGCAGATTGCCGCCTACACCGGCCAGGAACTCATCGACGTGCTCGCTGCCGACTTCACCACCTCGACGCCCGCCTCGCGCGTGGCCTCGCAGATTACCGTTATGGAGAGTATGAAGCAGTATTTCGACTACGAAATGACCATCTGCGGCATCCCTCAGGTCATCCTGCACGGCACGCCGGAGGACTGGCAGTCGGTCATCGACCGCACCGAGTTCCTGCGGCAATACAAGCTCGACTGGTGGGTCGATGAGATGCTGCCCGTGTTGAAGAAAATCAAGAGTGCCTCGGAGGGCGAGGTGGACCAGGCCTTCTGGCGCGGTATGTTCAAGCAGCACGACCTGAAATACGAGATGTGTGGCGACCCCAAGACCCTGGCCGACGGATGGATTGTGAAGTTCTACCCCTACGATTGCCTTAAACACCGCAACAGTCTGAAAGGCCTCTACGACGGCGCATCGGGCCTCACGCCCGAGCTCGCGTCGGTACCTGTCAGGTTCGAGGGTGCCGACGGAGAGACCGCCAACCTCACCCTATGGGCCGGCTTCGTGGGCATAGCCCAGGACACCGCCACCCTCGCCCTGCGCCCCGAGATTGGCTGGTTCATCACCCGCGACAAGGAGAAACAGCAATGACTTACGAACCGAACACCTGGGTGAACTTCGACGGCTACGTGTCGCTGGTCATAGGCGTATGGCCGGGCTACTACGAGCCTTTCGATGCCGAGGTGGTGGATGGCAAAATACGCTGCGGCGAACGAAGATACCGGCAAATAGTGCTGCGCGACCTCTTCGACAACCACGGACGCCGTCTGGCGGGCGTGCCGGCAATGAAATACATCGAAACAATAGCGGAAGACCTGAATCCCGCCAGCGAGGAAGATATGCGCCGCATAGAGCGCTTCCGTACCTCGCATCCTGACGACTACCGCCGCTGGATGGAGCGCGACGCCACCTGCACCGACTATGTGATGGTGGGCATCGCCGTACCGCCGGCGGAACAGAAAGCCACCATGACCAAGCTTCGCAAGCTGTCGCGCAACCTGCCGACTGCGTTCACCTACCGCGAGCTGGCGGGCTTCGCCACCGAGGCCGGTGTAAGCCTGAAGGGCTGTTGCGACGAATATTATTCGCGCTATGATGACTATGTCTGCTTTGGACTCCACTTCCGAGTGGGCGAACAGATGGGCAGGCAGCAGCTCTACTACGCCGTCAAACACTTCGACTACCGCGACAGCGCCGAAGATGCACGCCTGCTGTCCGACCCCTCATGCTGGTTCAACTTCGAACACCTTTTCCTCTTCACGGCACGCAACGTAAAGGAATACCTTGCGCTTCACCCCGACACGTCGCTGCAAGAGTTGCTCGAAGAGATGAAGACAGCCTTCTGCGCTCTCATTGACAGCAAACACAAAAGCAACCCTTTGGCAAACGAATTCTTCCGTTGGGTACCCAAACGGATGTTCGGCCGCAAAGAGGTTTGGATGGCTGCAGCCGAATACCTCGACCTCCTTGCCGACCGATACACCACCGCCCCCGTGGCCGACGCTCTGCGCACCCAGGAGTGGCAAAAGAAATACAATTGGATTTACGACGTATGCTCATAAACAGAAAACACAGGAAGAGACAGAAGCCGCCCTGCCACCGCTGGCGCGTGGAAGTGGGCAACGTGGTGGTGTGGACCCGGAATGTGCAATACGGCGAACGGCACCACAGGCAATGGGATTCGGAGGCATTGTTTTTCGAGGCTCTACGTCTTGGCGACGATGAGCCGGAACGCCAAGTGGAACTCCTCACCCAGGCCATAGCACTCACTCCTCGCGATGCCGATTGCTACAACAATCGCGGCATCGCGCGTGATGCCCTGGGAGACGCCGAAGGGGCACTGGCGGACTACGAGCAGGCCATCCGGTTCAATCCCAAGCGCGCCGAATTCTGGAACAACCGCGGTTTCCTGCGCTACAAGCAGCAACGCTATGCCGAAGCCATTGCCGACTTCGACCGCGCCATAGAGCTTGACCCCGAGTACGCCAACCCTCGCGTGAGCCGTGGCGCCGCCTACGGTATGTTGGGCCAGCACGACCGCGCTATGGAGGACTTCCAGCAGGCCATCGAGATTGCCCCCGATTTCCTGATGGCATACGTCAACCGTGCCGCCTACAATATGAACCTCGGCCAGCTGGACGAAGCCCGCAAAGACCTGCTATGGGTGCTGGAACAGGAACCCGACGACCACACACACGCCTACGTCGACCAGTACCTTCAAATGCTCGACCAACAACAAAAGTCGGAAATATAATCTTTTGCCAAGCCGCAAAACAAAAGGCAATAAAAGAGGTGGCTCCGCAATGGAGCCACCTCTTTTCGTTTTCGTCTTCGTTTTCGTACGAAGTTACTTCACCTCGATGATGTTGCCGTGGTCTTTGACGATCTGGCGATAGAACCACTGCGGATATTCGGGCTGGTTGGGCATAGCGCAGCCACCCCATTCGGTGCGTTTGAACTTGCCGTCCTCTTCCTTCTTGACGTTGCCGTCGATGTATTTGACGAGCAGGTATTGGTCAAGCTTGGTCCACTCGTCCATCATCTTCTTTGCCTGACGGCCGCTGAAGTCGTTGAGCAGTGTGGTCACCTCGTTTTCGGTGGCGTTCTTGGCACGGTTGTCGAACTTCTCGACGTCGGTGATGAAGCCTTCCTCGAGGTCGATCTGCACCTTCTGCAGGTCGACAATCATATCCTTGTAACGGCTGTAGACGAAGTTGGTGACGCGGTTGAAGAGCCAGAAGGCGGAGGTGGCGCTATAGGTCAGCATGTCGCCGTTGCCTTCGCGGAAGCAGACGGGGATGTCGGTGATGCCGCAGTACATGGGGCAGTAGACGGTGGAGTAGGTGTCGTCGACACCGAACCAGATGATGCCACCCACCTTGCGGGGCAGCCAGCTGCGGCACTGGGCCACGAAGCTGAAGCCGGTCTGCTGGGTCGAGGTGGCACGTTCGTGGACGTATTCCTTACCGTCGACCTTGAAGCCCATAGGACGCCAGCGGTAGGGGCAGGCGAAGGGGCCGGCACCCACATCCTGGGTCATATCCATGGCGGTGCCTTCGTAGTGGTCGCGCATGAGGTCCATAACCTCTTTGACGTCGACTTTATGGTCGGGTTTGATCCATAGAGGCATACGTTCGGCGTTCTTGTCGCCCATGGCGTATTTCTCGTATTTCTTCATGCTGGCGTTGACGCGGCGGAACATGGCATAGACGCGGGCGTCGCAACCGCGGATGCCGCTGAAAGTTAGCGGAGCGTAGGTGTCGGTGAAGCTGAAGTCGGCATCGGTGCCGTCGTACCAGCCGCAGGCGCGGGCGAAGGTGATGACATCGCTGCTGTAGACGCATTCCACTTCAGGCTCGAAGAGGTAGTCGAGGTGGGCGCTGCTGATGGCGGTGTGGAGGCCTTTACCTTTGGCTTTGGCGAATTTCTTGGGTTCCTGGGGGAACTGGGTGATGCGGGCCTGGTTGGCGTGGCCGCTGACATAGCCGTCGGGGATGCGGCGGGCAACCCACACTGCTCCGTCGGTGTATTTGTATTTCAGTTTCTTGGAAAGGTCTGCTTTGGCCAGTCCGGGACGTTTGCCGATGAGTTCGAAAATCCACACCTCGTTGGGGTCGCAGATGCTGAAGCTCTCGCCTTCGCTGTGGTAGGGATATTGCGAGAGGAAGCCGGCGAGCACCTGGATGGCCTCGCGGGCATTGCGGGCGCGCTGCAGGGTGAGGTAGATGAGCGAGCCGTAGTCGATACCGCCGTCAATCTCGTTGGCCAGTTCCTCGCGGCCGCCATAGGTGGTCTCGCCGATGGCCAGCTGGTATTCGTTGATGTTGCCCACCACGCTGTAGGTCTGTGCCACTTGGGGGATCTTGATGAGGGGTTTGCCCGAGTCCCAATCGACCACCTGGAACATGGCGCCGGCCGGATAGCTGGCAGCACGGCGATAGTAAAGTTCACCATAGAGCACATGGCTGTCGGCGGCGTAGGTGATCATCGTCGAGCCGTCCTTGGTGGCGCCTTTGGTGAAAAGGAAATTGGTGCAGGCTTTCGAGGTGCCGCCCACTGTGAGGGCCAGCAACAACGCGGCTGCAAAAATTTTACTGATTCTCATGATGTTAGTTTTGTTTTATCGTATTTTTTACAAATGTTTTTAAAGTGCAAAGATAAGATTTTTTTCCAATAGCACCATTATAAATTTTTTGTGTATTTTTGCAGTCGGAACAAACCACCTTGTGGCGAAGTGTCACTTTGTGGCAATAATCGGATTGTCAGATGATTAGAATAGATAAAATCCTTCTTATGGTTGTGGTGGTGTTGGCTGCATGTTCGTGCCGCAGCCACGAAATAGCTTATTTGAACGATGCTCAGAGGGACACGGCGCAGACCATTATGGAACAATATGCAACGACCATCCTGCCGGGAGACCAGATATATATCCACGTGTCGAGCTTGACACCCCAAAGCGTTATCCCTTTCAACCAGGAGACGCACAAGGTGGTGATGGAGAACACATCGCTGGAATATCTGGACACTACCCATCGGGCTGTCGTAGTCCAGTCAGAAAACAATGTCATGAGAGAGACCAGACGTACTGACACCGAGGTGTCGGGCTATTTCGTCACGGATCGAGGAACCATCAATTTTCCCGTCCTTGGCGAGATAGAGGTGGTGGGAATCACACATGACAGCCTGTGCCGTTACATCGAGCAGCGGCTGATAGGGGAGGGGTATGTGAGAGACCCGCAGGTGACCTGCCGGTTGATGAACTTCAGGGTTACGGTGGTCGGCGAGGTGCGCAGACCCCAACAGATTCATGTTCCCGGAACACGTCTCACCATACTCGAGGCCTTGGCCATCTGTGGCGATCTGACCGACTATGGCCAACGCAACAACCTGACCGTGGTGCGTACCGAGAACGGAGTGCAGACCATTGGCGAGATTGACCTGACCAAACGGGAAATGCTGGATTCGCCCTACTACTACCTGCACAACAACGACATTGTATATGTCGAGCCCGACGAGCGCCGCAAGCGTCAGGCGGTGAGAGATCCCAATTGGCCCCGCTATGTCAGTATCGGTGTCAATGTGTGGAGTCTCATCCGTATGAATCTTAATATCATACGTGTCAAGAACCGATAACACGAGGCTGAAATACCCCAAAAGAATAAGGGCGTTTCCGAATGGGAAACGCCCTTAGTGTTATTGTGGCGACAGGCCGCCCAAAGCGGCATCGGTCTTACAACAGTTTCTTCTTGAGGTTCAGAATCATGTCGTCGGTCATGCGCTCCAGGTCGTACTGGGGGTTCCATCCCCATTCGTTGCGGGCGCAGCTGTCGTCCATCTTGTCGGGCCAGCTGTCGGCGATGGCTTGCTTGATGGGCTCCGGTTCGTACACCATCTCGAAGGTCGGATAGCGTTTTTTGATGGCGTTGTAGATGATTTCGGGGTCGAAACTCATGCTGGTGACGTTGAAGCTGTTGCGGTGAACCAGCTTGGTGGGGTCAGCTTCCATGATGTCGATCATGGCTTTCTGAGCGTCGGGCATGTACATCATGTCCATATAGGTGCCTTTCTTCAGGGGGCAGACGAATTTTTCGCCCTTGACAGCGGCATAGTAGATTTCGACGGCGTAGTCGGTGGTGCCGCCGCCGGGAAGGGTCTGGTAGCTGATGAGGCCCGGGAAGCGGACGCTGCGGGTGTCGACGCCGAAGCGGGTGAAGTAGTAGTCGCTCAGCAATTCACCGGTCACCTTGGTGACGCCGTAGATGGTATTGGGGCGCTGGATGGTGTCCTGCGGAGTGTTGTCGTGCGGCGTGGAGGGGCCAAAGGCGCCGATGCTGGAAGGGGTGAAGACGGCGCAGCCGAAGAGGCGGGCCACCTCAAGGCAGTTGACCAGCGAGCCGATGCCTACGTTCCAACCCAGCATGGGGTTGAGTTCGGCGGTGGCGCTGAGGATAGCTGCCAGGTTGTAGATGGTGTCGATATTGTACTGCTTGACGGCCGTGGCGATCTGCATGATTTGGGTGGAGTCGATGCGCTCGACGGGACCGCGTTCGTAGGGGTCGCCCTTGAGCGGACGCAAGTCGCTGCACACTACATTGTTGTCACCATAGATGTCTCTCAAATTACGTGTCAGTTCAGAACCAATCTGTCCACCGGCACCGACAATAAGAATTTTTTTCATTGTTATTTGACTTTAATATTGTATCGAAAAAGTGGCACAATGCGCAGTTTTACAGCTGATTGTGCTGATATTGCCGCGCATGTTCAAGCGACAAAAATACAAAATAAATCCTATTATGCAAAAGAAAAAGCGTTGTGCCAGAACGAAAAAAGTGGACACCGTCGGGACGGGTCCACTTTTTCCGTTTTATGGTGTAGTGTTATTTTCCAAACACTTTGGCTGCTTTGTCCATGTGTGCCGGCACGTCGACACCGAAGGGGCAACGCGTCATGCAGCTGCCGCAGTGGGTGCATTCGGAGGCGTGGTGGGGCAGCGAGTCGTAGCGGGCTTGCAGTTCGGGAGTCATACCGTCGTGTTCGGCCTTGTCAAGCAGTTCGTTGACACGTGCGATTGGGATACCCTGTGGACAGGGCGAGCAGTGGTTGCAGTAGGTGCATTGGCCGTCGGTCTGGTTGGTGGAGGGCTGCATGGCTGCTGAGTAGTCCTTCTCGGCATCGGTGGCGCGCAGCCAGTGGAGGTCGGTGCGCAGCTCGTCGAGGTTGTCGACGCCCAGGATGCAGGTGGAGATGCAGGGTTTGGCGAGGCAGTAGGCGATGCATTGTTCGGGGGTGAAGGCCACGCCGAGTTGCGAGGTCTTGGCGTCGAGCAGACGTCCGCCGCCGCCGAAGGTCTTCATAACGGTCACGCCGATATGGTGGGTGGCGCAGTAGTCATAGAATTCCACGCGGACGGGGTCGATGCCGGCCTGCAGGTTGTCGAAGGCGCCCTTGTCCCAGGGGATGGTGCCACCCTTCAGACGGTCGAAGGCGGGGTTGAGGCTGAACATGATGACCTCTATCCAGCCGCTTTTGGCAGCCATGAGGGCCACTTCGGCGTTGTGGCTGCTGACGCCGATATGTTTGATTTTGCCCTCTTTCTTGAGTTGGAAAACATAGTCGAGGAAGGGGCTGCCCTGCAGTTCGTTCCATTCCTCGGGGCTGTCGGTGATGTGGATCATGCCCACTTCGATATGGTCGGTGCCCAAGCGGTTCAGCAGGTCCTCGAAGCCCATGCGTGTGGAGTCGAGGTCGCGTGTGCGCTTGTGCTGGCCGTCGGCCCAGATGGTGCCGATGTGGCCTTGGATGATCATCTTGTCGCGTCGGCCTTGGAGTGCGGCGCCGATATTGGAGCGGGTTTTGGGGTTGGCGTCGTAGATGTCAATGTAGTTCATGCCGCTGTCGAGGGCCATATCCATCAGGGCGATGGAACCTGCCGAATCCAATTTTTCGAATCCGCCGCAGCCGATGCTGATTTCGCTGACGGACAGGCCCGTGTTGCCCAGCGGGCGATAGGCCATATTGGTTTGGGGTGTCTGCTTGCATGCGGTGGCGAGCAGCAGGACGGCAAAAGCTGCCAAAGTGGATTTACGTGTCATAGTTTTTGTCGATATGTTTGATGTTGTGATGGACGGATTGGGAGGGGTGGTATTAGTTGTTGCCGCCCACGAGGGTCATCTCGTTGATCAGATGGCGGGCGCCGGCGAATTTGTCGATGATGAAGAGGCAGTAGCGAATGTCGAGACAGATGTTGCGACAGTAGTCCGGGTCGAAGAGGAGGTCGCTCATGGTGCCTTCCCAGCAGCGGTCGAAGTTGAGTCCGATCAGCTGTCCGTCGGCATTGAGCACGGGGCTGCCGCTGTTGCCGCCGGTGGTGTGGTTGGTGGCGATGAAGCCCACCGGCATTTCCTTGTCGGGGGTGCCGTAGCGGCCATAGTCTTTGGTGTTGTATAGTTGTTTCAGCTTCGGTTCGACCACATAGTCGTAGATGTCAGGATTTTCCTTTTCCATGATGCCCTGCAGGGTGCTGTAGGGTTTGTAGTAGACACCGTCCTTGGGGCGGAAGCCCTCGACATGGCCGTAGGCCACGCGCAGCGTCAGGTTGGCGTCGGGGAAGAAGTTGACGTCGGGTTGCATCTCCATCATGCCTTTGACATAGAGGCGCATCAGTCGTTGGATGTCCTGGTTGTTGCGGCGGTAGGTGGCGATTTTCTGGGGGTCGTAGGCCAGACGGTAGGCCTGGTCAAAGAGGTCGACGGCGGGGTCTTTTTTCAGTTTTGCGCTGCTTTTGGCGTTGTAACTGTCGAGGAATTTCTGCATCTTGGCCTTATTGTTGAGTATCGATTCGTCGAAAATCTTGCCCAGTTTCTTCTCGATGCTGGCGGGATCCAGGGTGTTGATGCCCAGATAGGGGGCATAGCCGGCTTTCCACATGACCATGTAGGTCTCGATGAAGATGGCGCGGTCGACCGGTGCGTGTTTGCCGAAGTCGTCGAAGTATTTGTCCAGTGAGCTCTTCAGTTTGTCGACAGCGGCGTTGCGTTTGACGATATCCTCCTCGTTGGAGAGTTTCCAGCACTCGTAGGCGCGGTTCATGAAGTCGCTGGCGAAGACGGCCTCGTTGAAGTAGGTCAGTTCCACCTCGATGGGACGCAGTACGTTGTAGGCTTTTTTGAGCTGGGGCAGCACGTTGTAGTATTGCGGTTTGTCGTTGGCCCAGGTCTGGAAGCGTTTCTCGAAGTCGCGTTTTTGTTCCACGCCTTTCAGGCGGTTGATGCCTTGGGTTTCGCCCTGCCATTTCTTCCATCCGTTGGCGATGCTGGCCACGCGCGAGGCGTAGCGGAGCCGTTGTGCGGGGCTTTGGTTCATGGCCTTGTTGTAGTGGTTGAGACGGATGGTGCGGAGCTGGATGCGGATGGGGTTCTCGATGTTGGCGGCCAGGTCGACGGCGTCGCTTGTCACGTAGCGCTGGGTGGTGCCTGGATAGCCGAAGACGAAGGTAAAGTCGCCCTCTTTGACGCCGTCGAGCGAGATGTCGAGGTGTTTGAGGGGCTTGTAGGGCTTGTTGTCGGCGCTGTAGGGGGCCGGTTTGTTGTCCTTGTCGGCATAGACGCGGAACATGGAGAAGTCGCCCGTGTGGCGGGGCCACATCCAGTTGTCGGTGTCGCCGCCGAATTTGCCGATGTTCGACGGGGGAGCACCCACGAGGCGCACGTCGGTGAAGACCTCGTTGATGTACATAAAGTACTGGTTGCCGTAGTAGAAAGGCTTGATGATGGCCTTGTAGTGGGTGCCTTCGGTGGCGCGGAGGGTGATTTTCTTGATGTTCGATTCGATGATGGCGGCGCGTTCGCTTTCAGCCGTCGAGGGGTCGATGCCCTGCAGCACCTGTGTGGTGACATCCTCCATGCGAACCAGCCTTGTGGCGGTAAGACCGGGGCAGGGTATTTCCTGGCTGCGGTCCATGGCCCAGAAGCCGTTGGTGAGGTAGTCGTGGTCGACGGTGCTGTGCATGGTGATGTAGGAGTAGCCGCAGTGGTGGTTGGTGAGGAAGAGGCCCTCGTCGCTGACGTACTCGCCCGTGCAGCCCTGGTTGAAGAGGATGATGGCATCCTTCAGACAGGCGTTGTTGATGTCGTAGATATCCTTGGCCGAGATGTGCATGCCGGCCTTTTGCATGTCGGCTTCGTTGCGGCCCAAAAGCATGGGAATCCACATGCCTTCATCGGCCAAAGCGTTGATTGTCATGGCTGCCATGAGGAGCAGCAGGGTCAGTTTCTTCATAAATGTATGTCTTAATTTTTTTTGCAAATGTACACAAAAAATTTGACATGGGACAAAAATGTGGCCGATGGGGAGCCTTCGTGCTTCCGCTGCGCCGTCGGGGGACGGGCCGGAAGCGGTCTTTTTTCTTCAGCCCGTCGTGTCAGAAGTTGTTGAACGGTACAATAAAAAGCGACAAATGGAGTTACTTGGACAATCGATAAAAACAACTAATCGGACAACGACGTGAAACTCATTATAGATTACCCTTGGTATTTTATGTTGCTGTGCCTGCTGCTAGGTGTGGCCTATGCTGCGGTGCTCTACCTGTTGCGACGGCGCAAGCAGGAACCCCCTTTCGGACGCGGGCTGACGGCATTGCTTTTCGCCTTGCGCACCCTTTCGGTGGCGGCCATCGCCTTCCTTTTCCTGTCGCCGCTGGTGCGCCGCGAAAACAACCGCAAGGAGCGCCCCATCGTCATCCTGGCCGAAGACAACAGCAAATCGCCCGACTATAGCCCCGATTCGGCCTACTACCATGGCGACTTCCAGCAGTCGCTGCAACGGCTGGCCGATGCACTGGCGGGCGACTACGAGGTGGTGCGTTACCGCTATGGCACCGAGGTGGTGCCTGCCGATGAGACAGAAGGCCATCCCCTGTTTGGCGACAAGTCGACCGACATGGCGCAGCTGCTGCAAACCATCGGCGAGCGCTACTACCACCGCAACGTGGGTGCCCTGGTGATGACCGGCGACGGCATCTACAACAAAGGCATGAACCCCTTGAATGCCGCCTCGTCGCTCACCTTCCCCGTCTATACGGTGGCCATGGGTGACACCACGCAGCGTCGCGACGCCAGCGTGGCCGGCGTGCGCACCAACCGCATAGCCTATCTGGGCAACAATTTTCCCATGGAGGTCACCGTGAACGCCAACCGGCTGGGAGGCGAGCACTCCCTGCTCACCGTGAGCCGCGACGGACGCAAGCTCTTCTCCAAACAGATTGTCTTCGACAACAACCGCTTCTCCACGACCGAGAGTCTCGTGCTCGACGCCGACCGCGCTGGCCTTCACAACTACGTGGTGGAGATTGCCCCGCTGAGCGGCGAACAAACCACCCACAACAACCGTAGGGTGGTGCCGGTGGAGGTCATCGACGGCCACCAGAAGATAGCCATCATCTATGGCAGCCCCCATCCCGACGTGGGCGCCTTGCGTCGCGCCGTGGAACAGAACCAGAACTACGAGGTGGAGACCTTCGCCGCACGCGACTTCAAAGGGGCTGTGAAGGACTACGACTTGCTGATTCTGCATCAGCTGCCCTCGAAAGTGGCCGAATCGAACATCGACGTCGCGGCGCTGCTGAAAGAGGGCACGCCCGCCCTCTTCGTGTTGGGCGGACAGAGTGACCTGGCCCGCTTGAACGCCCTGCATGTCGGATTGGAAGTGCACGCGCGTATCGACCGCACCAACGAGGTGGGCGCTTTGACCAACAGCGACTTCACCTTTTTCACGCTGACCGACGACACCCGTCAGCAGTTGGAACATTTCCCGCCGCTGCTCTCGCCTTTCGGCGACTATCGCTTGGGCGGCAACGCCCAGAAACTGGTCACCGCCAAATTGGGCGCCGTCAATTCGGGCCTGCCCCTGGTGGCGGTGGCGCAGCAGGGCGAACGCCGCTATGCCTTTGTGGCTGGCGAAGGCCTGTGGCGATGGAGGCTGTCCGACTACCAGAACAACCAGTCGTTCGCCCACTTCGACGAATTGGTCGACAAATTGGTGGTCTTCACTTCGATGCGGGTCAACAAGAACCGCTTCCACGTCACCGTGCCGCACGTGGTGAGCGAGACGGAGCCGGTGACCATGGAGGCCCAGCTCTACAACGACAACTACGAGATGGTGAACACGCCCGACGTGGAACTGACCCTCAGACGCCAATCCAACGGCGCTGACGACAACCCCGAGGGCGCCAAGCGCTACCTCTTCAACCGCACCGCCGGCGGCTACAGCCTCAATCTGGGACTGCTGCCTCCGGGGTCGTACCAATACAGCGCCACAACTCTTTTCAACGGCAAACGCTACGACGCCAACGGCACCTTCCTGGTCGAGAATCTGCACTTGGAGGCCCTGCAGCTGGTGGCCGACCACTCGCTGCTGTCCACCCTCTCCGACGCTACGGGCGGCGCCATGGTGGAGGCTCACGATGTGGAACGCATCGCCCAGATGCTCAAGGAACGCGACGATCTGAAGACCGTCATCTATAGCGAAACCCGCTACAGCGACATGCTCAACCTGCCGTGGATCTTTGTGCTGCTCATGCTGCTGCTGGCTGCCGAATGGGTGATACGAAAATACAATGGCGAACTCTAAAACGAACGTCACAAACCAATACTGAAAGGACCGATGGGCGGAAAATGGGACATATTCAAGTCGCGTTTTGTCAAGGACGGAATGGCCTTGGTGGGCGGCAATGCGTGGGCGCAGGGCATCGCCTTTGCGGCCTACTTGGTGCTGACCCGTCTCTACACCCCCGAGGACTTCGGCCTGTACAATATCTTCTACTCCTACATCGATGTGCTGATCATCGTGTCGACCTTCAAATATGAGATGGCTGTTGTGGTGGCCGACAACGACCGCGAAGCTGCAGCGGTAAGCCGGCTGGCGCTACGCATCAACACGGCGGTGTCGCTCCTGCTGCTCACGGTGAGCCTGGTGTGCTATTTCCTTTTCCCCTTCTCGGTGTTCAACTATTCCTTCTCGCTGCTCATCGCGCCGATGGTCTTCTTCTGCGGCACTTCGCGTGTCTATACGGCCCTTATCAACCGCTTCCGTCGCTTTCGGCAAATCGCCCTGTCCGAGGTGACGGGTGCCACCTGCGGTGTGCTGGCCAAGGTGCTGCTGGGTCTGCCCCGGTTGGCGACGACGGCTTGGCACTCGCTGGGCCTGTCGTTGGGCACCGTGCTGGGACGGGCGACGGCCAACATCAATCTGCTGCTGTGCCGACGTCGGCTGGCGCTGCCCTCCGACACCACCGCCGAAGAGCGACGTGCCGCCGGACGCAAGTTTCGCAACTTTCCGCTGTTCACCATGCCCAAGGACCTCATCAACAGCTTCTCCTACAACCTGCCCTTCCTGTGGCTGGCACTCTATTTCGACAAGGCCGAGGTGGGGCTGTTCGCGTTGGCGCTGACCTGCACCTTCCGGCCGGTAAATGTGTTCAACAGCGCCTTCGAGCGGCTCATGTATGTGCGCGTGGCCGAGAAAGTACGTGCCCATCAGACCATCAGGGCCGATATTGTCCGGTTCTTCAAATATGTGAATATTGTGGCGCTGCCGCTGTTTGTCGCCGCCTTCTTCTGGGGTGACAGCCTTCTGGGTTTCCTGTTCGGCGGACGCTGGGCCGACAGCGGCTACTATTTGCGCTGTCTGTTGCCTTGGGTGTATGTGATGCTGACCTCGTCGTCGCTCATGTTCATGAGCAGCGTCTTCGGACGCCAGCGCACGGAATTTGGTTTTTACTTGGTGCTGTTGCTGCTGCGTGTCGTTGCGGTGGTTGTGGGCATCTGCAGCGGCAATTTCCGGCTCGCCATTTTGCTGTTTTCGATGGCAGGCATGGCGGTATCGGCGGCGTTGCTGGTTTGGTATTTCCGCCTCATGGCACATTACGAGAACAAGGAGGTGTAGCCCTTCGGGCGACGCTTGTCAGCTGGCGCTTCATTCCGGCTCCACCGGGTCGGCATGCTTCTTGTTTTTGAACCCCGGACCCTTGAAGGTGAATACTATCTTGAGCGATTTCAAAAAATAGTGTGGCACCTCTTTCGCCTTCAGTTCCTTGATTTCTTTGCGGATGGCGCCGAAACTCTCGCCTCTCAGCACTCGGAACAGTATCAGCAGCAGGGTCAGTATGGTGAGGATGGATATGAGCATGGGTCGGTGAGGGATTTTTTTCCGTTAGGTAACGCGAGCCGCCGTTTTTTATTGTGTGTCCCCATAGTATGCCTTTTGTAGGACTCATATAGGACCCTGTTAGGACCCTAGTAGGACCCGGCCGACTGCCGTCGGATGGCAATAGCCCTGTCCCAATAACACCTTCCGCTCGTTTTTTGCTTCCGTTTTTGAATGGTATTTTGTCATTTGGGGAATTATTCGTAATTTTGCATTTTCGAAAGCGAGGAAAAGAATGCTTCAGAATCATTTTATTAAACAATAAATACCAAGAACAATGAAAGACATCATGCCGGTCAACGGCCAATATGAAATGATGCGCCTGCCCTACGAGGCACTGGGCGACGTGATAAGCCAACAGACCCTCTCGTTCCACCATGGCAAACACCTGAAGGCCTATGTGGACAACCTCAACAAGATGCTGCCGGGCAGCGGCATGGAAGGCCTTTCGTTGGCCGAAGTGGTGCGCCGCAGCGAAGGCGGTATCTTCAACAACGCCGGTCAGGTGCTGAACCACACCATGTATTTTGAGCAGTTCTCCACCTCGCCGCGCGCCATGAGCGACAAGTTAGCAGCCTTGCTGGAACGCGACTTCGGCGGCGTCGAGGCTTTCAAGAAAGAGTTCGAACAGAAGGGCGCCACGCTCTTTGGCAGCGGCTGGGTGTGGCTCTCGGCCGACAAAGATGGCAAATTGGTCATCACACAGCAGAAGAATGCCGAAAATCCAGTCACCATGGGCTTCACGCCCCTGCTGACTTTTGATGTGTGGGAACACGCCTATTACCTCGACTACCAGAACCGCCGCGCCGATTACCTTTCCGCCTTGTGGCAGCTGGTCGACTGGCAGGTGGTGGAAGGCCGTCTGTAGTTATGAGTTTCGGCAGGAGTATTCTATTTAAGCTGTTTGTTTTTGCTTGCCTTGTTGCCGGAGTGAGCGGTGTTGTCTGTGCGCAGTAGCACGTGCAGCATGGTTGTTGTCCGCTTGTTGTCCGCTTTTAAAACGGACAACAGATGGTCTTAGTGTGTTTCCGTTATTGTGACGTTATGGTGTTTTTAGCGGCTTCTTGCTTCTTTTAAAGTGCATTAGGTCAGCTGATCCAGTTCTAATTAACTTTTTTTAACGGATAGTTTTGCTACTTTTACCCCTTCAAAAGCCACTTATAGAATAAAAATCTCATTACTGCGATTCTGTGATTGAACTATGAAAATTCAAGATCTAAAGGCAAACAAGAGAATCATACTGATGGCGGCACTTGTTGTGTCCTCGTTTGTCGCCAACGCCCAGTCAGAACAATGGAAAGCCTATTTGGACATCCGCGAGCAGTCACGTGCTGACATGACGCCTTGCGAGAAGATGGAACTCTATGCGCGAATAGACTCCCTGTTCGATGGATATATCCCGGTGCGCAGTGTGGAAATGAACTATATGGATGCTGCCCTGCAGTGCGGCGACACGGCGACATTCAAGCGGCTGGCCTACCGCGTGGTCCGATGGAAAGGGTGGAACCCGCTGGTGTTCCACTACGTAGACCAATACAAGTTTTTGAAGGACTGCGACTGGTGGCCGGAACTGGACTCCATCCAGCAAGTCGTCCACAGCAGGAAGGACTACAGTTATGCCGAGACCCTCCACCAGATGCAACAGGAAGACCAAGCGGCACGCCGTGCTTTCCACAACCCCTCGCTCACGCCTGCCGATGAAGATTCGCTCGGACGCAGGATGCATGAGGTGGACTCGGCCAATTTGGTGAAGCTGAAGTGGCTGATCGCCACCCTGGGCTTCCCCACATGGGAGCGTGTCTGCTCCTATGGCTCTGCCGACGCCTGGCTCATCGCACAGCATGCGCACCCATGGTTTCAGTACGGCTACGTCAAGCAGATGCGTCGAGCGGTGGCGGACACCAACGCCGACCCGTCAAATCTGGCCTACCTTGAAGACCGGCTGCGCACAGCGCGCGGTCTGCCTCAACTCTACGGCACGCAGTTCTCTTCCACCAGCGAGAACAACCGCACCGTGTGGCAATGCCCAGTCGCCGACATCAAGAACGTCAATTTCCGTCGTGAGCAAATGCTTATGCCGCCGCTCGAGGACTATATCGAAGGTTATCTGACATCCTCTACCGATGATGGAATGCTTGACAGCGACAACCCGCTGACGGAGATGGGCGACGACTACGTGCGATACTACTACCTCGGCGACCAGTTTTCGCTCCTGCCCATGGACATGCAGCAGGGGATGACGGACGCCGTAGCATACAGCGCCACAGGAGATTACTGCGCAGCAATTTCCATCTTCTGCTCACGGTTCTCGAACCACTATCCCTTTGTGCGCGACCTGAAGCACTACCTGGAATGCCTTCTGCACAGCGAGTGCGTAGGGAACCAATACTGCTACATCAGCCATTATGAGGTGCTGGAACGCATGGTGCTCTGCGGCTACGAGCCGGACGCATGGCTCCAATCGCTGCCCGACACGCTCACTGTGCCTCTGTTGGCCGACTACGCAAACCTGCGCGACGAATACCTGCGCTACCTCAACCACGAGGACGACGCCGTGCTCACTGCCGCCCTCGCCAGCCGCGCCGACTTCGAGGCCCTGCTTCGCAGCGGTAAGAACTACCACCGCTACGAACTCGATGCCTGGAACCACGCCTATCCTTCGCTGCAGAAGATGACCGACGAACTGACCAAAGACGACTATGAAGAGTTCTTCGCCCTCCTTTGGCGCGAAGTGGAGCGTGGCAACCTCCACGCCGAAGACTACGCCTCGCTCTACGACCGCACCTACTATCGCCTCTACGGCAAAGACTGGTACGGCACCCTTGCCGCTGGTGTGCCGTCGGCTCGGCCGACAACCGACAAGCATATCCGTACTGCCAAACCGAAGACCATCAACGAGCGCCGCCGCGCAGTCTGTCTGCCGTCAGCCAAATAGACGAAAAGAAATAACAACATGAAGAAAACAATCACATTGCTATTCCTCGTGTTATCGATGAGCGTTGCTTCGGCGCAGGACACGCTCACTCCGTCACAGATGCGGGAGGACTTCAACTATATGATGGAGCAGTACGAGCGCATCCACCCGAACCCGACGTGGTCGCTCGGCGAAGAGAGCTACAGCGAGCTGAAGCAACAGACTCTGGCACAGCTCGACCATCCGATGACTCAGCTCGACTTTTGGCGCATCATCGCCCGATGGAACCAACACTTCGACGGACATACGTATGTTGGCTGGCCGACAATACCACCGATGCCTGCGGGGATGATAGCTTTCCCACCCAAAAGCATCGTACAATACCGTAACAATAAATTATTTTTCAGTGCTTACGAAGCGATGCCCGACAGCTTGCAGGGCTGTGAAATTCTCGCCATCAATGAACACCCCTCGGCAGAAATCATCGATTCCATCATGCCTTATGTTAGCCATGAAAGCGAGGCTCATATCAACAATGTCATTTTACGTTCACTCTACTGGTTCTATCAAGCTTTTAACGGATACAGCTCACAGATGGAGTTTCTCTATCGAACTACCGACGGCGAAAACACCGTCTTGTTGGACAGAAGGGCCCTCTACACTTGGCTTGTTCAAGTTGGTGATGTGGGAGAAATTGGAGGGGAAGGAGTTCGCGATTGCCCCTGGCATTTCAGCATCTTTCCCGAACAGGGCGTTGCATTGTTTGAATTCAACACTTGCGGCCCCAACGATAAGTTCCCGCAGTTCGATTCCGTTGTGGCGGCCTGCATCGACTCTGTCAACCACTATGGCATCAACCATCTGTTTGTGGACATCTCGCACAACGGCGGAGGCAACGACGCTTTCTGCAAGCGCTTCCTTTGCCATCTCGACGGCCTTCCCGACACCGTGGCGGCCATGGACATGACGGACACCGAGATGGGTACCGTCGCGAATCCGGAAGAGAAGCGTGTAAAAATGTCATTCACCCCCAAGCACCCCTTGTACGGCGGCAAGCTGTACTTCATCCAGTCGCAGTTCACCTACTCCGCTGCCATCCTTCTTGCCAACCTGGCCAAGCAGTACCGACTGGGGCCGGTGATAGGGGAAGAGACGGGGGGCCTCACCACCACCTTTACCAGGCACAACTCTATCAGCCTGCCCAACTCAGGCCTGACATTCTACTGCTCCGACAAGCAGTTCCGCCACTTTGGCACCACAGGCTCCCGAGGTGTGCTGCCCGACATCCCTCTGGAAATCGGCTACAAATACCTCTTCCGCAGCTTCACCGCCAAGGAACTGCAGAAAATGATAACAATGTCTAACCAAAAAGATAAACAATAATGAAGAAAGCCTTGATTATAAGCTCGGTGCTCCTGTTTTTTGCAGTCACTACCTCGGCACAGAACCCTACCTATAAGGAGTTGTCGGCAACCGCCTACAACTTGCTTAAAGGGCAGGACTATATTGGGGCACATAAGGCTTTCCATACGATGGACTCGCTGTATGGGATAAGTGATTTTGAAGCCCTCTACTATTACTATTCCTTGTCGCACGACTTTGTACCCGACCGCGAGGCGGAAAAGGCCTTGATGTTCCGCCTGGCGCAGAACAAGTGCTGCGATATGCGCTACTTGGACGACTGGGCAAGAAGTCAGCAGGCCGACACGCTCGATTACTGGAACGACATTGTGGCCATCGTTGCGCCCCGAGGCTATCAGGACACCGTCTATCAGAATCGCCTGCTGGCGATGAACAGAGCCAATAATGCAGCACGGCAGATGCAGAACAACAACCAAGATTCGGTGCGGAATGCCATTCGTATGGTTGATTCTGCCAATCTGAGTGAGTTGAAGCAGCTGATAGCGGAGCGCGGTTTCCCGACATACAGCAAGGTGGGCTACTATTGCGTCAAATATGCCTCAGCGATAGCTTTGTACCAGCCACTGGAGTTTCTCCATTGGTATCTGGAACAGGCTAAAGCCGCCGCCGACAGTGGCGACTATGACCCTGAATGGCTCGGCTATATGATTGACCGCGACAGGCGTGAGAGTATCTACGACACTGTGTTCTACTCACGCATAGAGGCGATGTTCCAAGCCGACCAGGATGCGCGTCATCTGCTTAAAAGTGATATGGACAAGGTTTCGGCGTGGAGAATCATCCACAAGGTGGATTCAGCCAATCTTATTGCACTTGAACAACTTATTGCCGAACGAGGATTCCCGACGCTTTCCCGCGTGGGCTACAAATGCTGCGACTATGCCGCCCTGATAGCGCAGCACTCGCCGCCAGAGTACCTGCATTGGTTTCTGGAGCAGGCGCAGGTTGCCGCCGACAGTGGCGACTTCATTCGTTCGTGGATTGCCTATATGACCGACCGTGACCTTGACCATCAGGACAAACCTCAACTATACGGAACTCAGGGGCTTACCCGTGACGGTTTGACCGGAATGCATCTTATCGACGATGTCGAGCACCTGAACGAACGTCGACGACGTATGGATATGGGCCCAATAGAGGATTATCTTCCCCATATGGATATGCCCGACTTCTATATCCACCCATCGCTTGTCGACTACAAGCAATACAGCCTGAATCTTGGCATCGAGGGCGACACGCTGCGGGTGTCGGGTTTTTATCTCATCCCCTACGAAACCTATACGGGACAACCCATCAAGGTCGATACCGCCTACTGCTTGCCGCTTGCCGATTACCGCACAGCCGATGGTGCCATTGTTTTGCGACGCGAGGGCAACTGGTACCCGCATACCAACGGCGAACTGCTGACGGCTCAGGTACACATCGAGGCAGACGACTATTACATCCTTGGCGGCACAGAATGGCTTCCATCGTTCGACATACACCTCGTCCTGCTGCCGAAGGACAAATACGCCTGCAAGGTGATTGACACACCCACGCGTCCCTTCCATTTCTACCGCCTTGCGAGCGACACCACACAGTACCCCGAAGCCTATTACCGCGAGTTCATTGACTCTTACAACTTCTACTGCTCCTTCTTCGGCGACACGCTCACCGACAAGCCGATGAACATCGTAGAGATTGGCGACCCGCAGTTTGTAATGTGCCAGTCGCTGCGCGATATGATTATCTTCGGGCATTATTTCTATGATGTCTACACGATGATACCCGACTTCTCGTGGATTCCTCACGAGGTGGTGCACCAGTGGTGGGGCAATGGCGTCTTCTTCGAGTACCGCGACTACGCCCTGGGCGAAAGCCTGGCGGAATACATCAAATTGCAGTTTCTCAAAAGCCGCGGGCGTGGCTACGAGGAACAGATGGAATACTACAAGGCGATGATGGAGCGTGCCGAGAAAACGTTGCCAATCGCCGACATCCGCAGTGTGGAGTCGCAGGACGAATCCATTGCCATCTATCACGCGGCACCCTATCGGTTGGAGCAGATGAAAACCGATGTCGATGCTGCCTTGAAGCAACTCTATCGCAAGCATAAACACACTATAGTGAGTCGGGATACCTTCCTTAATGAATGTAAGAAGTTTAAGAAATGGTTGAAGGCTGAATGATTGTAAACAGAAATCCTAGGTCTTCCACCTCGCAAACGACGAAGAGAAACACGCCGTACTCTATCACAACATTAAGAAATCAATCAACCAAGACAAATAAATATTGACATTGACCACCGCATCGGGCAATACCCACACCTTAAGACACATGAAAATGTCCGACATATTATCACGATGAAACCAATTAGAAACATTATACTTTCGTTCCTGCTGCTAGGCATCGGTGTGCCATGTGGAGCTCAGGGAGTCGTCAACAGAATGCTGGGGACGGATTTCTGGATGATGTTCCTGAAACAATTTGAAGGGAGTGTTGAAGGCGGGATGTCTATCAACTGCTTTTTTGTGCTTACAGCCACCGAGGAAAGTGATGTCACCATAAGCTACAGTGCCACAGGATGGGACACACTGGTGACAGTCCCTGCCGGCGGAGCAGTGCGAGTCTCAGTACCTGACGACCAGTCGCCGACCTACCATTTCGGAGCAAAGACAGACAGCAGTGCCTGGCACATACAGGCCACTACACCAATCTCGGTCACAGCCTATAACGACATAAACTACAGCTATGACGCTACAGCCATACTCCCTACCGATGCCCTGCGAACATACTATATTACACAGGTCTATCAAGCTTTTCCTGACGGACCGGAAGTGGGCATCGTGGCACCCTACGACAGCACACGCGTATGGTCAGTTCTGGAGAAGAATATATGCCAGGATACAGGCTTTTTCGACCGTGCAGTGTATCATGCCGGTGATACAATAGAATTCCTACTGATGCGGGGACAGACCTGCCTGCTGCGCAATGCCGGTTGGACGGCCACACAGGTGGCGGCGATAAGTGAGTGCAGCCTGGATGGTTTGCGCATCCAAAGCGACAAGCCGATAGCAGTATTTCAGGGCAACAACGCAGCATACGTGCCATACGGCGGTGACAGCCAGGCTCCTGACCATCTCTACGACCAGTGCATCCCTGTCGAATACTGGGGCGATCATTTCGTCATCGAACCTGTCATTGGACGTCAACCATATACATATACAAATACAAATCCACCGAGGACATATCATAACTATGGCGATATGGTGCGTGTGATGGCGAAGGATGACAACTGCCACATCAGTCTTGACGGGCAGGAAGTGGCGGTGCTGCAGTCGGGACAAATCTACAGTTTTGTGCTTTCAGACCATCCTGCCAACCTGCCGGCATCCTGGAATATGGACTTCTACTACTCGCCCTGCATTGAACTCAACACCACATCGCCGGTGATGGTGTGCTACTACATTACAGGAATATACTTCGGCGGCACACCAGGTGACCCTTCCTTTATGACGGTGCCACCGATAGAAAACGGTGTAAATCACGCCATCTTCAAACCGCACAACACGCCTGTTTCGACACGGCATTGGATAAATATCATTACACCTTCGGAGTTTGCATCGCAAATCACTCTCGACGGAATGAATATCAGCAGCAGGTTCTCTACTACTGCGGGTGGCTACAGCTATGCCTGCATTCCGGTATCGCAGGCTACGCATACCATTGACGCTGGCAACGGCATATTCATTGCCTATCTTTATGGCCTTGGCGAAGCTGAAAGCTACCTGCACACCGTGGCATCAAACACGGAAAACATACCCTACAATGTATGGACACAACGCAACGAAGCCTGTGTGGGCGATAGCATTACTGTTGGCATAACCAGGTTTGACAACGGTCTGTCGGCCTCTTGGTACATCGACAGCGTTTGTGCTGCGAATGCAACAGACTCGCTGACAGTTGTCTTCGACAGCACCGGCACTCACCAGATTATGACCGTCATTTCTCCCATCGGCGACACAGTATACACCTATATTACAGTGAGAAAATATTACACGTCTCATTACTCTGACACAATCTGCTTTGGTGACTCATACAGCTGGCGTGGAATGGAATTGGTGGCAGGAGGAATCTATGCCGACACTCTGTCGAATGCAAACGGCTGCGACAGCATCGTCACCCTGCAACTGTCGGCACTCGTCACACCGCAGATTTCGCTCTCTGTCAAGGAAGACTGCAACCGCAAGGAATACAGTATAGTATCCATTGTCGAGTCTGACAGTGAGGTGTCACCGTATTGGACTTCCAATCCAACCGACAGCACGTTGGCCTTGCAGCAGTGGGACAGTATCTTTGTGTCGCCTATGGTTGCCACGCTCTACACCCTTGCTTTCGACGGACGTTGTCCAAATGACACATCGCTGCTGTTAAATCCATCGGAGTGGCCTGTCGCCGCTATGGAAGTGCATCCACCTATGCTGAGTCTGGACAACCTTCAACTTGTTGCGCGAGATGTAAGCCTAAATGCAACGGATCGGACTTGGTATGTAAACGATGAGGTTGCAGGATATGCATCAACATTATATTATTCAGCCTCGGCTGCAAAGGATAGTGTATGGCTGATGCTTGTAGCCCATCGTGGCGAATGCACCGACACTGCATACACGGCAATACCCATCTGTCTCAGTGTGATATGGGCGCCCAATACATTCACTCCTAATGGCGATAACAACCAACGCTTTATTATTAAAGGCAATGATGTTACAATGTTTGACCTATACATCTACGCCCGCAATGGAGTATTGGTTTGGCATAGCGATAATCCCTTAGAGGGATGGAATGGTAATCTCAAAGACGGGAAATCTTGTCCTCAAGCCACATATACTTGGATATTGCGATACAGCCGTAAAGACCAGCCAAAAATAATACAGAAGGCTGTGGGTACGGTAACCTTGTTGCGATAAAGTTGGATATCTACCGTCTTGCAAGCGACACAACACAGTATCCCGATGCTTATTACCGCGAGTTCGTGGATTCCTACAATTTTTACTGTTCCTTCTTCGGCGATTCCTTGTCCTCAAAACACACTATAGTGAGTCGAGACACCTTCCTTAATGAATGTAAGAAGTTTAAGAAATGGTTGAAGTCGAAATAATTATAACCGAAATTTTTAACCCATAAAAAATAATCAAAATGAAACACAACATCATCAAATCCCTCGTCGCTCTCGCTTTGGGCGCGCTGCTGCTGACCAGCTGCGGCAAAGACAACAAAGACAATGAAGCCCTTATCGGCAAATGGGCCAACACGGCTCAATCGTATGAAGTGACTATCTCGGGACGGGAGGATATCCCGGAAGGTTATATCTACATGGAGTTTACAGACGACAAGGTATTGGTATCCGATCAAAGGACGGACTGTCTTGCAGAGTGGCATAAATACAGCCTCTTGGAAGAATCAGGCAAGCAGTTGTTGGAGATTGAAGGCGGTTGCCTCGGTGGAATATTCGTTGTAGAAGAACTTACCAACGGCAAACTGGTGCTGGCTCCGTTCTCCAGTGGAGCCGACTGGGACTTCCGCTACATCATGAAACGGCACGAATAATCGGCTTGACACGCGTAAAGGAAAAGATTATTCACCCCAATACGAAAAGAGTCCTACCTTAATCCCGGTTCTGGTGCACTAAAAATTGTGCTTAATGAATAAGTGCTTGCACTTTTTTTAGTGCTTGTTGAAAATAATTCGTATTTTTGCAGCTGGAAACAATGATACAGAACCTATATGATTGATGATGTTTTATACGAGTTTATGCGTGAGCAGTTGTCGATGACAAGCATTGATTTCGTGCGTTATATCTATCCTAAAATCGACTGGTCACTACGTCTGTGCGGTCTTGTAGGTCCCCGTGGTGTGGGTAAGTCGACCCTCGTGAAACAGCACATTATCTTTGAGAAAGAGAACCAGAAGGCGCTCTACATCTCGGCCGACCACAGCTATTTCGCCAGTCATACCCTCGCTGAGGTAGCATCAGAATGGATCAAGGAGGGCGGCACACACCTGTATATCGACGAGATACACAAATATGAGAGCTGGTCGACGGAAATCAAGAACATCTACGACGGCCATGGGAAGCTGAATGTGTTCTTCACCGGCTCGTCGGTGCTTGACCTGCTCAAGGGACAGGCCGACCTGAGCCGCCGCGCGGTGATGTACCACATGCAAGGGCTCTCGTTCCGCGAATACCTGACGATGTTCCATGGCATCATGATGCCGCAATACACGTTGGAAGAGGTCATCGCCAACAGGGTAGACGACACAATTCTGCCGCATCCGCTGCCCCTCTTTCGCCAGTATCTGCAGGACGGCTACTATCCATTCAGCAAAGAGGGTGCCTTCCAGTCACGGCTCGACCAGATCATCACTCAGACATTGGAGAGCGACATTCCGCAATATGCCTCGCTGTCGGTTTCCACGGGCCGCAAGTTGCGCCGACTGATGGGTATTGTGGCCAAGAGTGTCCCATTCAAGCCCGACTACTCCAGTATCGCCAACGCCCTCGGTGTCAGCCGCAACGTGGTACCCGACTACCTCCTCTACATGGAGCGCGCCGGGATGATAGGGCAGTTACGCGACGAGACAGGTGGGGTACGAAGTCTCGGGAAGGTGGAGAAGGTTTATCTCGACAACACCAACATGATGTACGTTCTCGAGACTGACAGCGCCAACAAAGGCAACCAGCGCGAGACCTTTTTCTTTAACCAGACAAGGGTGGTGTGCGACGTTATCTCGTCGAGTGTGTCGGATTTTGTCATCGGCGACCACACCTTCGAGGTCGGCGGCAAGCGTAAGGGCAAGAAGCAGATAGAGACGGTCGACAACGGCCACATCGTGAAAGACGACATCGAATACGGCCACGGAATCAGCATACCGCTATGGACCTTCGGCTTGCTGTACTGACATGTGTGTTCCCCCCATTTCCGCTGGTGTCTACCCCGTCCGCCTCTCCACATCCCTCGCCATAAAAATTGTAAAGTTGCAAATGCAAATAATTGTAATCAAATTGTAATCAAAAATGACATTTCCGAATGAAATGAGATTAAAACAATAAAATATACAATATGATGATTTTTAAAGAAATAATATGATTTCATTACGGATTGAAGTGACGCGAAAATGGCCATCTTAATCCTGGTGGGACAACCAAAGGGCTGAATTTTCAGCCCTTTTTCTTTATTCTAAATGTACCTTATAATACTTTGAAATTCAGAAGCAGAGTAAGAGAAACGTTGTAGAAGGAATTTTTTTTTACCTAAGCAGTCATATATTTGCAAAAAAATATCTATCTTTGCAAACTCAAAGAACATCAATCAAAGACCTGAAATGGAACAGAAGAACACAAGAGAAAACACTGAAATGGGCGATGTTATACAGAACGCCGAACTCTTTATTGAACAAAACCAAAAAAAGATAATTATTATAGTTGCGGCCATCATTGTTGTGGTCATTGGCATCTTCGGCCTCAGAAAGGTCTCTCAAAACCGCAATGCAAAGGCCAATGCGGAAATGTTTGCCGCTGAGCAGTGGTTTGCTCAGGACGAGTATCAGACCGCTTTGGACGGCAACACGGTGCATGCTGGTTTTGCCGAGGTGGCTAAGAAATATGGCCGTACCAAGGCCGGCAACCGTGCTAAATACTGTGCAGGCATCTGCCAGATGAACCTGGGTAACTACAACGAAGCCCTGAAGTATTTTAATTCTTACAGGGGAAAAGATCAGATTACTTCGGTCGAGGCCATTATCCTGCAGGGTGACGCTGAACTGGAACTTGGTAACAACGGTCGTGCATTGAAGAACTATCTCAAAGCTGCCAAGAAAAGCGATAACTTCATCACTGCTCCTGCAGCCCTTTTCAAAGCAGGTATGGTTTACTATATGGAAGGCAACAACGCTAAGGCCAAAGAGTGTTTCGAGCAGATTAAGACGAAATACCCCGAAAGCACCGAGTACAGCACTATTGACAAGTACATCGGCATTACAGAAGCTGCCGAATAATATAGCGAAAAGCAATATGGATTTAATCAGGGATGACCCGCAAGGGCATCCCTGTTTTGTTCTATAGCCCCGAAACAGGCATAGGGCGATAAGGATGCATATTATAGAATGTGAAGCAACAAATCTAGAGTTGAGGGCGGCAAAAAGGGTGTAAAAAAGGTTTTGATGAAAAAAATGAATGAGCGCGAAATGCAGTAGTGTTGTGCCTTTGGAGGGTGTTAGTAAATTTATTTTCAAAAATATATTGACATTCTCTATTTTTTGTATATCTTTGCAAATGCAAATACGGTTCTATAGGTGCTATGGATACGTCGACAAAATTCATTGGACTGAATGTGAAAAGCCCGCTGATAGTGGGTGCAGGGCCATTGATGGGGCATCTTGACAACCTGCTCAAAATGGAAGAGTCAGGAGCGGGTGCTGTCGTCGTAAAACCGCTTTTTGAAGAGCAGTTTATCTATGACATTAAGAAGAACCAGGCCGTATATGCTCCCACCGACCATTATGGCGAGAGTTACAGCTATGTGGAGCAGAAAGGTGATTCCACCGCTGTGCAGCGCCATATCGAATTCATAGCCGAAGCCAAACGTCGACTGCACATACCTGTGGTGGCTAGCGTGGATTGCTACCAGTTCGAGAGTTGGATCAATTGTGTCCGAAGTTTCGAGGATGTGGGGTGCGACGCTTTGGAGATAAACATATCTCTGTTGCCATACGAGACAAGTATATCTGTGGAGGATGTGGAGCGTCTGTACCAAAATGTAATCACCTCGCTTCGTCGCATCGTAAACATACCGATAGCGGTGCAGGTGAATCCGTATCTGACCGACATGGCCAAATCGGTGCTGCAACTGTCGTGGATGAACATAGGTGGGGTAACGTTGTTTGGCACCCCTGACAACTTCGACATTGATATCGCTAACCAGCAGATAGCGTCGATCGCAGCGGGACGGCCCCGCAAGGATTGTGCGGAAACGCTGCGTTGGACGGCGGTGCTGAGCGATAAACTGCGCTGCGGAATCTCTGCAGCCCAAGGGGTGGCAACAAGCGACGATGTGGTGAAACTGTTGCTGGCGGGGGCTCAGACGGTACAAGTGCACGACTGCCTACAGCAGCAGGGGATAGATTATATACAGAAACTGAACGAAGGCCTGCGGACTTGGATGGAGCAACAGGGCTATGAGAGTATTGAGCAATTCCGTGGCAAGCTGGCTTTCAAAGGCAACGAAGTGGCGCAGATGACGCTCCGTATCCGTAGAATGATGGAAAATGGCGTGTGACACTTTAACGCTATCACACGAACTTAAACATAAAAAAAACTATAAAAACTGAACATGGAACTGAAACGTCTGTTTGACATTCCCGAATACCGCAGGGAAACCAATCCGTCGAGACCGGTATTTTGTTATAAAGAGTCGGGCGAGTGGAAACATCTATCGGTCGATACCTATATTGAGAAAATCACTTTGGTCAGCTACGGCCTTCTTTCGTTAGGCCTGCAGCGTGGCGATAAAGTGGCGCTGGTCAGCACCGGTCGCCCCGAGTGGAATATCCTCGATATGGCAGTGCAACAGATAGGTTGTGTACTGGTGCCCATTTACCCTACCATCAGCGAAGAGGACTATCGCTATATTCTCGACAACTGCGAGGCCAGGTTGCTGTTTCTCGAGAGCTACGACCTGACGCGCAAGATACGGAACGTGCTTCCCGAACTGGAAAAGATTGAGGGCATTTACACATTCAAACCGTTGCCTGCCGCTGCCGAGCCACTCGATCAGCGCAAACTGGGTACGTTGGACGATGTGATGAATCTGGGTTCGGAGCATCCGCAGCCGGCGCTCCTGCAAGAACTCAAGGGCAGCATTGGTCCGCGCGATTTGGCCACGATTATCTACACCAGCGGCACCACGGGTTCTCCCAAAGGCGTTATGCTCTGCCACGAGAACATCCTGATCAATATCCATGGCGTCGAGAAGACCCCCAAGTCCTATTTCACCCGCTCTATGAGTTTCCTGCCGCTGTGCCATATCTACGAGCGCATGATGAACTATTTCTATCAGTACATGGGCTACGAGACATACTACCCCGAGGGTTTGAGCACGGTGGTGAACGACCTTAAATATGCCCGTCCTTACATCATGACGGCTGTGCCGCGTTTTATTGAAAAAATGTATGACGGCATCTATCGTAAGGGTAAGAAATTGAAGGGCTTCAAACGTTGGATTTTCCAAAGTGCCATCAACCATGCTCAGAAGTACGACCTTGACGGTACGACGCGCTGCTACGAGAGGAAGCGCAAGATATACGACAAATTGGTCTATAAAACCATACGGGAGAACTTTGGCGGATGCTTGGAGATGTTTGTGAGTGGCGGTGCCGCCATCCAGCCGCGCCTGGCCAAGTTCTTCACATGTATCGGTATGGATATCTACGAGGGGTATGGTCTCACAGTGACAGCTCCTGTCATCTCAGTCAGTTCGCGCGAACCCAATTTCCGCAAGCTGGGCACCACAGGGCTGCCGCT
>JAEEGF010237191.1_pt1 | contig 43907 bp, 26 predicted proteins | sample 9134171 | NCBI WGS metagenome assembly JAEEGF01 (sample SAMN16246542, study PRJNA631951) | gut metagenome | biome: gut microbiome; feature: rumen; material: AP-attached | host: Bos | place: Iran: Karaj | collected 2018-10 | reverse complement strand
ATTCTCCTAGAGAATCAACCCTGCTTGTGAAAATACCCGGTACTATGAGCGTATGGTCTACTGAAAAACTCTGTATTAATTCCATTTCTGTTTTTGCTCCTGTTTCAACAGTTGTTATAGCATTGATCTTATCACATTCAACCACCTTGAGCATCTTTTCATGACAGCAATCAACTATTTGAAAAATATATGCAACCTTTTAAAAATCACTCGTTACCTCCATTTCGCATGTACCGGTCATATGTTCAAAGTTATTGTAGAAAAACACGGTGTCAACGGGCAGTTGAGGCAGAAATAATAGATAACAGAACAGGAATAAGACCGTCAGTTAACCATAGTGAATTATAGCGAACCTGAAGAACTGACCATTGGCATCTCTGAATTGGATGACATTGAGAACAAAATAGATCTTGAAGTAATCTCTAAAGAGATTAACAGAAGAGTTCCTCAGGCCGGCTGAGTCTTTGACCTATTAACTCTTCACGGCTATAAACTTGAAGATATTGCACGTATTGAAGGATTGACTGAACGGCAAATTCGCTATCTGCTGGATAAGATAAAAAATTAGGAGTAAGCATGACGACAGTATAAGTTGACTTTGCATTTATTCTTTACAGCGGTGTCGCAATTAAGAACTGCGGCACTGATGTCGATACATTTTCCCTTGCGCAGGAGAACATGCCGAGAAACTGGAATTTTTCCTTCAGTCTTTAACAAAAAAAGTCCAATTCCACATACAATAATACCTGCCACCTGTTTGATAGATATGGATTCCTTATAAAGAAGAAAACCTATCACCACTAGAGCAATTGCAAGACATATGTTGGCTGTTAGTGCACCGTTACTTACCTTCCATCCAGCACGATACAGGAATACATATCCTGCCTCCAGCCCAACAATTGCAAGTCCAAGAACAAAAGAAGTCCAATTTATCTTTGTTATCTCATTTAATACCTCTGCCGGTTTTACGCTCACAACAAACAATACCGCAGAAAGCACCGCTCCAACCAGATAGGTGACCGTAAGAGCATCAAATGCGTTTGTCCTCTCCGGCATAGATTTAGTGCAAATATTGTAAAAACAGTTAGATCCCACGATCAGCAATAATGGCCAAATCATATTCCACATAATATTATTCCTCCAGTATATGTATTCTGGCCTGTTATAACGGTAGGGTCCCAGCCGTATAAATCTCGATTGTCAGTCCATATTACTTTTTGATTTCAGAAACTCTTCAATGTTTTTCAGCCCATGGCTCTAATCAGTTCATCTTCGATGTTTTTCACCTGCGGTACGCAATAAACATCCTTTATGTTTGAAGATTTTTTGCCTTTCTGATGTTTTCATTAAGGATTGCTGGATCTCCCACATCGGTATCAAAAACAAAAACTAAAGTTGTTCCATCCTGTAATGTTCTCAGTTTCAGATCAGTCAGTTTTTCCTGCACGACATTCAGAATCTGGACCTTACCGGGGATAATCAGGCGCATGTCGGTCTTAAGAACTTCAATTAACCTCTTCTCATCATCGCCTTCTACATAGTATTGAAATATTCCGGAAGCTTTTTTCATTTAAATATCCGTTAATGCAAATATTTTTTCCAACATTGGAGCAGATGAGAACAGATCATTCTGCGCAGCAGTCTTCACTGAATCTCTGTTTTTCTTGATGTAATCTCCGGCATTGATGACGGAAATATAAGAGACTCCGTCAAATATCTCTTTGCGCAGAAAATTAAAACTGTGCTTTGGAAAATTCATGTCAAGAATGTCCGTATTATGAGTGGTAAAGAACAGCTGTCTGTCTCCTTCCTGCTTTTCCACCATTAGTGACAGGAATGCCTTTTCAATGTCGGAATGGATAAACGAGAACTTTTCATCACAATAAAAGAATGAATACATTCCGCTTACCATTGCTGCAAACATATTTGCCAGACTGACACCTTCTCTGGTTCCGCTGGAAAGAAGCCCGTCATCGACAATGATCCCGTTTTTGATTATCACCTGTTTTCCACCAATCTTGATAACATAGGTATCATTCACTTCCTTCACTTTTTCGACATTAGTGATAAGTGGATCCAGAGTTTGGAGGGTATTTTTCAGAATCTGCAGATATCTTTCTTCATTTTTGGGGGTATAGCTTGCTGCCAAATTTTCACTGTCCCTTGGAAACTCAAAAGCCCATGACATTGGTTTAATTTTTTCCAGTTCTCTGATGTAGTCGTTGCAGTAACCGGTGTCTGATTTTGAATCCAGTTTTTCCAACGTCTTTTCGTAGGTGTCGCTTTTGCCGATTTCTGTCTGCTCAACTTTTATCAGAAAATCACTGCTTGAATAGTTTTTGCTTACCTTATTTCCTTTGATTATCGAGGAAACCCTGTAAAAGTCATCGTTTACGACAAACTGGATCTCAAATTTCGCATCTTTCTTAGAGTCATTTATACATGAAGCGATACTGGCATATTCCTTTCTGGCAATGAAATTAAGAATATTCAGTAGCATTCTGCCGATGGAGGTTTTACCGGAGGCATTGGCGCCCATAAGAATGTTCAGTTTTTTATACCTGAAATTCGGATGTTCCTTAAGGCATTCAGTCATCTGGTTTCCAACGATTTTTTTTGCATAAGTCATGGACATCTCAAAGTCATTGAAAGCAATATAGTTATCAAGTTTCAGCTTCATCAAAATCATTGTTCTATCCTTTGTATTAGTTCCGCTTTGTGGAAGTAATATCATTTTACTATTCTTTTTCAAACAGATCAACTGATGTAGATTCCATAACAAAAGACCGCCGAAGCGATCTCTTTAGGTATAAAAAAGGAGCCGTTAAGCTCCGTGGTTATTTGGCATTTTTAATTGCCCATTCAATGGCATGGCCTTCATCTATGCTATTCCAGACCGCTTACCTCCCAGAGGGCAATCTCAGCCTCGCAGCCGGTATCTGCGGTAAGGAACTCGTAAACCGCGCCGAAGTAGGATGGCTTGCCAGGTCCGTTGTAGTAATAGCCTGCAACGATCACCTTGTCGCCGAACCGCATGGTCTTGCTCCAGCGGCATTCCAGATCCTCCGGAGTGGAAGGATTCGGTAATCTGTAGGTTCTTGCTCTTTCTGTCATCTTGCTCATTTTTAAGTCTCCGTTGTTGTTCCCGATGACTGTATATTCGCTCTGTACCGAAGGTATAGCCGATAATAATAAAACCGTAGCCACAACCTCTGTATCTCTCTGCTAAAGTGTATTTTCAGATACAGTCTAAATTGCCTTTTTACCATCTTTTGTTCAAAAACACAAAACTCGCCAAACCCTTGATTTTACGGGCTTTTCAGCCGTTCTTTTTTCCCTTGACAGTAATACCACCGTCTCGACGTGCGATGACACCCTAATGACTATGTCAGATATTCATGACCACTAACGTATCAACCTAACAGCAGTTCTCGTGGCAGTGGTAACGTGAAAACATAAGCACTGACGTTTTAGTCCGTAAGGTCGAGCGTGCTGTGCTGATAGCTGTAACAAAACATTCCGATCTTCATCATCTCCACAAAGTACAAGTAGAAACTGTCGAAAAAAGAAAAACTGATCTCAGAAGAGGATAATTTGCAAGCATCAGCTCGTTCATATATGACTTCTGCCGCAGTATGGCCATGAGCGGCATAATGAAGTTTATTCTGCACAATCTTAAAGAATTGAATTGATGTTTCGCTCTTTGGATCATAATCAACGCTTGTCGCATAAAGATCTAGCACCTGACGATAAAGTACCTTCTCTGATGAACGAATATCTCGGATACGATCAAGGAGTTCTTTCCAGTAATCACCGCCGGAATTACCTTTCAATCGTTCATCATCCATGGCAAAGCCTTTAATGATATACTCCTTCAGGACAGAATTAGCCCAGATACGGAACTGCGTGCCTCGAAAAGACTTCACTCGATAACCGACAGAAATTATGACGTCAAGATTGTAGTATTCAATGTTTCTTTCTACTTGGCGATCACCCTCATTTTGAACTGTTGCAAAATTTGCAACAGTTGACTCACGAACAAGTTCACCTTCGATGAAGATATTTTTTATATGACGGGATATTGTTGATTTATCACGCTGAAACAGTTCAGCCATCTGGTCTAGCGATAGCCAAACTGTTTCATTTTGTAAGTTTACATTAATTTTAGTCAATCCATCTTCAGTCTGATAGATTATAATCTCACCACGATTATCCATTAAAAATCCTATTGCAATAAATAAAAAAAATGGGTCTGTAAATATTTTAATGGGATTGTTTAAAAAATATTCAATAGATGTTAGATATCATCTGTGTCTAATAATTGTTGTGGAGCTAATTGTAGCAACCTTCTTAGGTTGTTTAGAAGTTTGCTTGAGAACATTAGCGAGATCGCTCTAATAAGACGATCCCATTAAAATATTTATTGAGCCATTATCTATTTAGTTACTCTTGATAACCAAGTAACTGACAAATCTTCAATTCTTAAATCAATTTTTAAATTTTCGTTATCTTGCATATCTTTTATGAATGCTTGATTATCCCAAATAAAATAAGGCACCTTTCCACTTGGCACTCCCATACCCTTATACGCATTTGGCATAATTGGAATGTGATCGCCATAAAAAACCATAGATATAGGACTTTCAGAATTATTAAACTCTTGTGTTAATTCCTTAATCATCTTGTCAGCATTGTGTAGATGATTTAAATATACGGACAAGTCATAGTCCATCAATTTCATTTCAGACTCTTGCTTATAAAACATTTTGAATTCCGATTCAGTAATTTTTTCTAAATGCATTGGTCCATGATTTTCCATCGTGATTGCAAAGACAAATATTGGTCTATTAGTCTTCTCTTTTAAAATAGATATTATTTTTTTTGTAACGGCTTCGTCAGCAATATAAGCACCTTGACGATCTGTTGTTTTATTAAAACCTTCTATATCTATAAATTCATCAAATTCCCACTTCTTAAAAATAATATCTCGATAGTAAAACTTCTTATAATAAGGATGAATGCAAACAGTATGGTAGCCTTGCGCTTTCAAAAAATTTACAAATGATTTTAAAGTAAATGATTTGCGAGACATGATCTGATACGGACTAAACTGATGACCTTTCATAACTGAGGGAGAAACACCTGTTAAAAAAGAAAACTCCGTACGAATAGTATTTGCTCCGAATGCAGGAACCGATAATTTACCTTTTTGCCTACTTTGATTACAGATAACATCAAAATTCGCTAATACATCTTCTTTGATATTATTATTCCAATCTCTAGGATCAAAAAAAGATTCACTTTGGATGGCAATTAAATGAGGTAATACTTTATTTTTAGATTTATTTAACGATAAAGACTCAAAATTTGAAATAGGATTTGGTCTTTTTAGATACTCTATAAAATAACACCATAAATAAACCACAAACCCCAAATTATCTAAATCTTCTTTTATGCTAAATTTAACATCCTTACTTTGGTCACTATTTTGTTTTAAGAATAGAACGCAAAATATTAGCCAACAAATTGATAATCCCAATCCATTATCCAATTCAAAACGATTAACAAAGGATAAATCCTTGAAATAGCCAAATATGACTAATGAAGTTCCAATAACAATTCCTAAAACTCCATAAATCCCCAAAAATGGTATGTATAATCTAGGAAATCTAAAAGCATCCGTAAAATAATCGTAATCAGAAAATACTAAGGGCTCTTGAAGATTTTTGTATTTAGCATTATTTACAACAATAAGAATTATTATTAATGATAATAGTAGTAATACAGAAAAAATAACTTTGCCAGTAATTAACAAAAATACGTAATATAAAAATGAAATTATGCATAAATGAATTGAAGCAATTTTTAACCCCCTCAATTTCATATGTGTTTTGGGCACTACTAAAAACTTTTCAAATAACAAAGTTAAACAGCAGGCTATTGCTTGCCCTACTAATATAAAAACGTTGCTATTTAATAATTCAAATATTTGATAATTCATTAATTTTGCCAATAATTTATTCTGTTGTTACTCAATTTTTTATTAAGTACCTAGTATCGAATTAGTTACACATAATTTATTTATATTTATTTCAAAAATGTCTAATCAGAAATACACTCATACACGTTACTTACTAGAGTATTACCATTTTTCTAGATCTCATTAGCTATTTCTTCATTATTCCATATCCAAATAAAGCGGCTATTGGAGCTGCTACACAGTGAGGTAATAGAGACAATGACCAAATACCCAAATTCAGAGGGAATGGAAATGAAATACGAGCTCTATTTTTTTCTAACCCTTTTTTAATAATTTTTGCAGCTTTTTCAGGCTTCATTAAAAAAGGTTTAGGACCAGGCATTGCTCTACACATTGGAGAATCTACATAGCCAGGTAAAATAACATTTATCTTAATACCTTCTGGTTTTAACCAAGCTCTGAGTGAATTTCCATATGAACGTAAAGCTGCTTTTGTAGCACAGTATGTAGGGGTATAGATAAGTCCATAGTAAGAAGCAAGGGAAGACAAAATAGCTATCTGTCCAAATTTTCTCTTTCGCATAGCAGGTAGCACTGCATCTATCAAAGCAATATCAGAAAGTAAATTAACCTCAACCAAGGCCTTGGACTCTTCGAAAGGTTCTCCTTTTAAATCAAGACCAATATTAGTGTTTAAACCAGCATTTACAATTAGTAAATCAATTGGGAAATTTTCATCTTCTGATAAATTCCTTGCCCATAAACGTAATTCTTCAGTTTCTCGCAAATCGATAATTTTGAGTTCTACTGTTGCTCCTTTTGCTTCACAATATTTTTTTACTAATACTAATTTATTTTCCTTTCTACCACACAAGGTCAATAAAACTCCTGGTCCAGCATAAGCAAGAGCTAAAGCTCCGCCAATTTCTCCAGAAGCTCCTGTAATTACAATATGTCTCGATTTATCAGGCAATGTATTATTTTTATGATCAACAGTACCAAGTTCGCTCATAATTGATTCCTATAAAACTTTGTGTTTATGTTCAATTTCTTAATTATTTCTTATTATCAGAATGCTCTAAAATAGATAACCATATAACTATTCCAAAGCCTAAGAAACAAATTGCTCCATATAAAAGAGTCCACCAATTTTTTAAATAGATACTTAAAATGTTCACTACTAATGCATAAACAAAACAAAAAATTTCTAATCCAAATAAATAAAAATTATTTTTTGATTTATTTGCTAAACTTGTTTTGTTTTTAAAGGGAACTTGTATGGAGGATTTTTTATTAGAAAAGCCTTTCTTTTCTGTAGGAGTAAATGAAACTTTTAATCCCAAAATATTTTCGATTAAGGCAGTAAAGTAATAAAGAGATAAAGGTAAATACAACAATATATAACCAACATACTCAAAGAATGATATCGGCGCAGCTTGCTTAATATTACCCTCAAATTTATGAACACTAACGATTGATTCTGAAGCTCTTATATTCGAATCATTCGTTTCTCTTTTTTCTTTTTCATTATCATCAAAGCTTGTCGTTAGATTATTTACACCACTTTTACGATCAATGCGATTTTTGCCAGTTGATAAATTGTTATATCCCCAAAGGATTGTTGTTAATAAAAAAACAGTACAAGTAATATTAAATGTTGTTCCTAATTCATCTGTAACAAAAACAAGTGGAAGCGACAAGAACAACAGTACTACAAATGAAGCTAATAAAAAGGTCTGAGAAATAAGCATAAATACTTTAAATTTTTTACAAAAAGAAAAATCCGAGACTCTTAAAACCTTTGAAGTATACATAAAAGCATTACGAATCAGACCATAGGCCCAACGATGTCTTTGTATGCGAAGTCCTGAAATTCTATTAGGTAATTCCTCTGTGGATATAACATTTTCGGCATAAATATATTGCCACCCATGTAGTTGCGCTCGATAACATAAATCAATATCTTCTGTTAATGTTGTAGAACTAAATCCACCAATTTCATCTAAACAGGATTTTCTCCATATACATGATGAACCAGTAAGAGATGCAAAATCTTGATAATCATTTTGGACATTTAAATTTTCTGAACAATAATTATTACTCTGAGAGTTACTTTGTTTACTTGTAATATCATCCTTGTGGGAAGTCTCTAAAGCTAAAAATCTAGTTATAAAATTTTCTGTTCGATTGTAAAATTCTATAGCAGTTTGCAAAAATCCAACTTTTTCATTTTTGAAATATGGTATTGTATCTTTTAAGAAATTTTGAGGAGGAATACAGTCTGCATCAAAAATTACAATAAAATCACCTTTAGAAAATTTTAATCCGTAGGAAATATTACCCGCTTTAAACCCATTCCTTTCACAAATCGGACGATGATGATAGAAGATTTCCTTATGCACAGGATATTCAAATTGTTGCCCTTGAATCTTATTTATAAAATTATCTACAATTTTTTTAATAACATCTGCATTATCATCAGATGAATCATCTAAAATTAAAATCTCTACTTCGCAATGTTTAGGAACTTCTATTCTATAAACAGCAGAAATTAATTGTTCTACAACTGGCACTTCATTACAAACTGGTAATAAAATTGAGCAAATAGCATGCGATGTATCAGTTTCCCTGTTGTTATAAGTATCAGCATTGGAATTGCTATAATCATTTGCCACAAAAACTAAAGAATGGTTTATACTAGATTTTGATTTCTTCTTATTTTTTCTGTTTTCATTTGAAGAAAAAAACTCATATCCAGTAAATATTGCAAAAAACAATACTAATGAAATTAATATAACTTGTATAGCAATTGAAAAACTGGTAATCATTTATATACTACAAACCCTTCACAAAGTTTTTCAAAAATTGAGTGAAACCTTCACCCATTCCTTTATGCATAATGCCGTATTCAGTAAACGTCTTTAGAAACCTTGTTTATTCCCACAATCTAAACTCATACCAACCATGTTATATGCAATAAAAACAAGTTGAATTATTAAACTTTCAACATTAAGTAAAATTTCTTTTGAGCTAGAAATTTCTACCAATATTATTTTCTTTTTTGATTCCATATTTCGTCAATCTCACAAAGTGATTTTGATATTAAAACCAAGAGAGTTATTTAAAATTTAAGATCTTCTGCTAATTGTTCTAAACGCTTTTCCCAAGAAAAATTTTGCGATACATAAATACTGCCCGCTTGAGCTTTTTCCAAATTTTCTTTACTAGGAGTCAATACCATATTTGGTAATAATTCCATCGCTTCTTCTTTACTGTTAATGACAACACAATAATCTTTAAATAAATTTTCTACAGCCTTTGAATTATTTGTTGCAACAATTCCTCCACACGCAATTATTTCAAGTAATCTGCGTGAACACATCGTCTCAGAATCAATTATAGAATTTACATTTAAAGATACATGGTATTGTCTATACGCATCAGCAGTTTGTTCGTTTGACAACTTGGGTAATACATTGATATTTTTAAATTTGGGGAATTTAAAATCTAAATTTCGAGAAATTCTGTTGCTATTTCTATCAAAAATATCCAATTGCACATCTCTTTCTGCACATACCGAAAATATATCATTCAAAAATAGACGACGTGTATCTAGAATCCTTCGATAATACGATCCTGCAAAACAAATTGCCTTTTTACTAAAATTAAATCCTTTGAAGCAATGAATACGTGGCTGTATAGCCATTTTCAATAAACCAATAAATTGATTACCGACCTTAAATTTCAAACCGTCGGCTAACACACTTGTATTTAATGATGAACTGTCTTTAATGTTCTGTTGTGTATCATTAAAATAATTTTGAAAATTGGTAGAAATTTCTTGAGGTTCTAAACTAAATCTTGAATATAGGTAGTTTTTATAGCGTACAACACTAGAACTATCCGCAGTATATATATAATCACATAATGAAGCAGCTTCTATAAAAGTTTCAAAAAATGCACCATCATCTTTATTCCAAAAAACAGTTGGAATTTTTAAGTCCTGCGCAAGATTTATTAATTTTTTAAAATGCTTTAAATAATTTACATCAAAAATTTTAGGATGCTTAGCAAGTTTATAGCTCCAACTCCAATTAAATCCATGAAACGCCGATTCAATAAAAATAATATCAGGATGCCATTCCTTTAATACTGTGGAATAATTCTTAACTGTTAAACACTTAATTCGACATTCATAAGAAATATTTACTGATGTTAAATAATCAGTTAATAAAGCTACTTTCAAATTTCCAAAACTACTTGTTCCTACTATGTCTTCATTTATTTGTGGATATTTATAGAATAAACATCTTGCAGTTTTAATGAGTGAACCGATCATTTATTCTTTACCCTCTTTTAAACTAAAACATCTTGTACATTTTGAATTTTCATTAAGTGTATTCAGCTGATTTTTGAAATTTGGAAAAATGAAAGGAACAAACATCTTCCATTGTCTATTTTTGATTGCGTATTCTCTTGCTTTAATACCTCTTTTAACTAATTCATCAAGATTTGATAAATGGTTAGCTAAAACCTCTGCAAGATTTTCAAAATTTCCCGATCTAAAAAATATGCACCCAGAATCATTATTTGATAATTCTTCTAAAGATAGCTGCTTTGCTGAACCAACTTTAGATGAACTTTCGAAATTGGAATTAGAAATTGATAACGAATTACTATCTAGTGCTTTATTATTTGTTACGTTATCAACAATGCTTAGTTCATCGACAAATACAGGCAGATCAGGAACAACAACACACTTACCTTTTGCCATTGCTTCAACAAGTTTAATTGGAGGAACAATTTGGCAAACCTCAAACGGTTCTCTTGGAATACAAATTAAAGAACATTCATCTTGTTTATTTTTCGCTTCCAATGGGGATAATCTTCCAAAAAAGGTAACGTTGTTATTTAACCCTAAAGATCTTGCTAATTCCTCTAAAGTATTTCGATACTCGCCATCTCCAATTATATTTAAATGGATATTCATATTTTTTCTGTTAACTAAAATATCCATTGCTTTTAATAAGGTTTGTAATCCTTCATATACAATCAAAGATCCAGCATAACCAATAACTATTTTTGATGTTGCATTTATAAAATTTTCGCTATTTTTTTCATTGTAAACATCACTAGAAAGTGAAGATAAATCTTTTGATAATAAAGCACTTTCGGTATCGCAATCTTCAATAGTAAGGTCACTTTTTTCTTTAGAATTTTCTTCTATAGAGGTATCTGGTTTTAACTTATCTACATCTGCACAATTAGGTAATAGAAATATTTTTTCTTTTGGTATGCCCCAATTTTTTTGAATATATAAAGACAATTGATTCGAAATTACAAAAACCCGATCTGCATGTTTAGCAACAAAAGCCTCTAAATCTAAGCCTAATTTAAAATTATGAGATTTAGCGAACTCTGGTTGGCGTGAAATTCTCGTTAACTCCCACAGCCCTCTCATTTCATACTGAAAGGAAATACCAAGTCTTTTTGCTGCTATTAATGCAGGCAATGCGTTAACATGGTTGGATGCAGCGTGAACACAAGAAATATGGTTTTTTACTATATATTTTTCAAACTCTAAAGAAGCTTCTTCTGCATACAAAGCAGTTAACTTTGAATTTTTAGGTGTTTTTAAATGGTCATAACGAATTCCATCTAAAATATTATAATCTTTACCAGCATCTGGATATACCAAAGAATCTTTTCTGTCCCATGGATACCCAGTTCTTGTCAAAACAAATATTTTCCCATCTAGAAATTTATGATTTGCAGTATTAGATGAAACTTTTTCATAACTATTTGTTGTTTCGATATTTGTTCGAGAAATATCACCTATTGCATTAGCTAATGCTTTTAATATTTCATGCGTTCTAGTGGTATAACCACTAATGTGATATGGTAAACAACTTGCTGGAATATATAAGAAATTTTCTTTCTTTGGTAAAAAATTTCCTAACACTACCCTATTAGTTTTTTGTTTTACAAGTTTATTAAGTTTATAAAATGTAAACCATGAATGGATAAACGAAATTTGCAAAGGTTGGAGAAATTTAAAATTTTTAAGCTTTTTTAAATTAAAAATTTTGATCATTTTATTTCACTCCTTTCTTTTGCACAGTAGATCTATTTTGTGTTACTGGTACATAAATAGTCTTTGACATGTCTTCAATATGGCTAATATCGATTTTTCCTGTGTTTATTAAATCAAGAAGATTTTTGGAATCTATAATGTCAAAATCCTTACTCATACTCTTCAACATTCTTCTGAAACCTTCCATTCTTTTGTCATCTTTATAATATTCGATTCCATTTTCATCCCTATATAAAAATGACCAAGAATGCATTAAACAAACAACAAAATTATCCTTTGGACTAATACTGTAAGGAATAAAGGAGCACCAACGAGGCCTATATCTAACAAGACTACATAATGGATATTGGAATCGAACCCACCAATTATCACTGAATTTAGGAAAGAAATTCTTTTCTGTCACAGGTACTTCAATTATTCCATTAGACCATTTGAATGGTCTTTGCATTGGAGAGGAGTATGGACATTGTCCAAGAGCCATAGCAGCCTGAGTATTATTAAATGACATTGGAATATCTAACTTTTTTAAAGTTTCTAGAGTTACAGAATTCCATCTAAATGAACCCGCTCTGAACGCTAAAATTTTTCGTCCAATTGCATTAGCCAGTTCATCAGAGAAAGTTTTTAATAAGAAAAATTCTTTGTCAGAATTTTTTTCTTCGTAAACATTTAAGAGTTTAGGCTTCCACTCATACGGAGTATCATTCCAATATTCTTTTGGCAAATATTCAGGATGTAAATGCAATTCAACATCTTGACCATATTGTTCAAGCCATCTTGCTATTTCTAACACTTTATTCTTTTCGTTTAATGCTCCACAGATATCAATAAAGAAAACCATACTACCTCCAAATTCAGAGGTAATTGATGCCATTTCCTTTACACCAGCAGTACCATTTTCATGGATACCAAGTATAAGGCGATCAACATGATTATCTTTTGCTCTATTAGGTAGAGCCTCTGTATCAACCGTTAGCATTAAATAGTTAGCCATTTATTATAGTGGTCCTTGTTTTACTACTTATTTTAATTACAACGAATTTATTACTAGTACTTTCTTAACAGTTACATTGCATAAGAATCCATTTCGCTAATAACCACTAAAGAGAAGTTAACGAATTTTTAAAATTTTATTATTCTTGTAACTCTTCAACACGAAATTTCATGCCAATAATATTCAAGCTTTCTGATTCTATTATGGTTCCACTTTTTACCCATTCTGAAGTTGATCCGTCAGACCAAAATACTTTGTATTCTATTTGGTACTTTTTATTGTCAAATGAAAGTTCAAAACCTTGTAATGGTAAACTTTTACCTGTAGTTCCCGCATTTTCTCCTTCTTTTACAAAAGACGTCCATCCATTATTTTTAATCTTAACTTTATACAGTAAATTAAATAGTTTATCCGTTGAACTTAATGAAATAGCCTCAAGATGATTTGATTTTAAAGATGAATTCTGCTCACAACAACCTATATTTTCTTCTTGAAAATAATCTACCCATCCAATATTAGATAAATGAGCTTTAATTTTCATGCAAGGAATTTCCTCACAGTTCAATATTTGTCGTATGTTATTAAATTTTTCAAATGCCGATTTTCTTGTAGACAGGATTTCATCAATCTTGTTTAAAGATGTAGAATTATTTTCATTCGAATAAATCCACTTTGTAGAATTATCGTGCCATCTCTGTTTTGTTTCCTTTTCAGTCCATGTATGCACGCAAGAGCCATCCCAAAATATATTTTCCTTAACCAATCTTGCAGGATTTCCAGCCCATATGGTATTCGAACTTATTTGCTTTCCAGACAAGACAGAGCATGCACCTAGTATAGATCCAGAACCGATCTTAGAACCTTTAAGAATAAGTGAATTTTGACCAATCCAACAGTGATCACCGATCATAACATTTTTAGACGGATTTATTCGTTCATGTGAAAAGGAATCATAAATTAGATGAGGATCTGCAGTTCTAATCATTATCCCAAATGAAAATAAACATTCACTACCAATTACAACATTTGTTTCTTCAGACACAATACTAGTTAGTCTCCCATTAAAATAATTATTCCTTCCCAAAATAAAGGAACAGTTATTATTAACAGAAATATTTACGTTTATAGTATGTCTACTAGAACCTATGTGAATTAAATTATTTGTTCCTAAATAAAATTGACTTTCATTTGATAACATAACACCTTTGTCAAATGATATAACATTATTTCTTCCGTTTAATCTACAGTTTAGGTTGTCTGGTTTATTTATGATTATATTGTTATTACTATCTCGTTCAATTTTTTTTAAGTTTTCATCCATATATAAAGTCATATTTTTTACTTGTTTCATACATTAAAATTTTGGTTATCTTTTCTTATCATGCCTAGGATCTTTAGAAATTAAGTTCCTGGATATAATTCTTTATTGTTTTTAAATTTATGAAATTTAGCATCTTTTTTCCTTACTTTACAATACATATGAAATTGTTATTTTTAATGCCCATTAGATATTTACTTCTGTATCTTTATATTTATCTTTCTATGACAATACTTTCTAAGTTGCTGATTTTTTGTTTGCAACAGGCGGTATATAAATAGTTTGGGATAAATCTTCTGTATGATTTATTTCTATTTTTCCTGTGTTTATTAGGTCTAGCAGATTTCTAGAATCTATAATGTCAAAGTTCTTACTCATGTTTTTTATCATGTGTCTAAAACCTTCCATTCTCTTGTCATTTTTATAGTATTCATAACCTTGTTCGTCTCTATGCAAAAATGACCATGAATGCATTAAACAGACTACAAAGTTGTCTTTAGGACTAATACTATATGGAATAAATGAGCACCAACTAGGTCAGTATCTAACTAGGCTACATAAAGGATATTGGAATCTTACCCACCAGTTATCACTAAATTTTGGAAAAAAATTCTTTTCTGTCACTGGTACTTCAATTATTCCATTAGACCATTTAATTGGTCTCTGCATCGATGATGCATATGGGCATTGGCCTAAGGCCATTGCCGCTTGGGTATTATTAAATGACATTGGAATATCAAGTTTCTTTAAAGTTTCAATAGTAACTGCATTCCATCTAAATGAACCGGCTCTAAATGCTAATAGTTTGCGGTTAATTGCATTAGCTAATTCATCTGAAAATGTCTTTAATAAGTAATACTCTTTATCAGCATTCTTTTCTTCGTACACATTTAAAAGTTTTGGTTTCCATTCATATGGTGTATCGTTCCAATATTCCTTAGGTAAGTATTCTGGATGAAGATGCAATTCTACATCTTGGTTATGTTGGTCAAGCCATTTTGCTATTTCTAAGATTTTGTCCTTTTCTTTTAATGCGCCACAGATATCAATAAAGAAAACCATACTACCTCCAAATTCAGAGGTAATTGATGCCATTTCCTTAACACCTGCTTTACCATTTTCATGGATACCGAGTATTAGGCGATCAACATGATTGTCCTTTGCTCTATTTGGTAGAGCTTCAGTGTCAACCGTAAGCATTAAATAGTTAGCCATTTATTATGGTAATCCTTGTTATATATTATTATATGTTGCGTTCTGTATTTCTTATTACTCAGTTGTTTGCTACCTTAATACTGCAAATAAGATGCATAGTAGTTTCAATATATACACGCATATTCAAAAACAAATTTGCTTTGCAAATAGATCTTTATGTTTTATTTTTCTTTAATTCTTATCAAGGTTCTTCATTTCAAACAACCTTTCATCCCTTATTGTTGTACTATTCCTTGTTATCATTTTTATATTCTATTTTCTCTTTTTAGAAAGATATGTATTAAATATATCTAGTACCTTTTCCTTTGGCATTGCTTGATGCGTAAACAATTGGTTTTCTATATCATTTTCAATTACCAATTGATAATTAAATGTTTTTAGTTCCTCATCTGTTAATGAATGTATTTCATTTTCAAATGAAGTTAGGTGTAATCTGTCTAACGAATAAAAATGAATCAACGATCTAAATTTAGGATGATGATTTCTTAATATTGCAGAAAATGACAAATCAAACTTTTGAACTATGTTAGATTCTAATAGAGCTTTTTGTTTAGCTCTCTCGTTTGATGGTAAAGAAGATATTAATGATGGAATATCCTTTAATCCAAGACCATCACATGTTTCTAAATATTCTTTTGAATATTTATATTTCATTAGGTTTGCTTGTGGGCATTCACAAAAACAAAGATCTGGTTCTAAATAACATGAAAACAAAAATGCTGCATAACCCCCCATTGATGATCCGTAATTAATAATAGGACCACAAGTTTCTTTATTACTAGATTTTCCTAAAATTCCTAAAGAAGATAGTAATCCTGATATGTTATATGTTTCAGCGTTATGTTTTGAGTAACGCTCTGTGAAATTACCTACGTTATGTGAATCAACAGAAATAGAACTATTTTTCTCAGTTAAGCTAGTTGAAGTTGTAGCGTTATTTTTAGTTGAAGTTGTTGAGTCAGTTATATCAGTTTTGTTATTTGTATCATTTGTTTTAGTTATAGTTGGAATATTTTGTATATTTAAAATTGACTTAATATATGTTGCTATTTCAGGAATAATGTTTTTTCCATTAGGTGCTATGAACCACGAACTTTTATCATTACCATTTGCAAATTGAAATGGATCAGCCACAAATATAGTACAATAATTTTCTAAATCTTTGCTCCAAGTATATCTTGTAAAATTAGGCCATTTAACGGAATTGTCATTGTTATTTATACTGTCAGTATCTCTTTCCTTTATATAGAAACTAGGAAAAAAAATAACAACTCCATTTTTTTTCTTTTTTAGGTTATTTACTTGAAGTCTAACAGTTACGTCAAATTTTTTACTGTAAAAAGTATCTGTTGACATAAAGTCAGAAAAGCCAAACATAAAGTAATTAAGATTAATTTTACATGGTTCTTTAATTACCATTGACAACTTGAAATATGATATATCTGAAACTTTAATTCCTTTTTGAGAAAAGTATTCAGCATCAAATAAAATATTTGTATTTGGTGTAACTAAATCCTGTCCTAGTTTTTCATCAGCAGAGTTATACATTTCTAGATAAATTTCTATATAGGAATATTTGGATGATGAACTTGCTGAAACTGAACTACTACTAGTTAAATTAGTAATTGAACTATATACACTAGTAGAGTTATCGTTAATTGAACAGTTTGGATTGGTACTTGTAACTGTTTTATGTAGTTGAGTTAAGCTTAAGTAAAAAGGTATTGCTACTTGAAATAAATCTATTTTAGCAGGAGTGTAAAAGAACCTGTCTGTGAAATTTATCACAACAGGTTCTTTTCCTTTGTAGTTGATCTGCAAACTAGATGGGCAAAATGAAGCTAAAGGATGTTTTTTATTAGTCACTGTTTGGACAATAAGATCACGTAGGAATTTATCAGAATGTAAGTTCTGTTGATTAATAACTTCATAATTTAAGCATGTAAAATTGTTTTCAGTTATCGTTAGTGATGTATTAACAGACAGTGACATTGTTTTAATCCTATGATTTATCGCGTAAGTCTTTTACTCTAAATTGTATGCCAACAATTTTTAAACTGTTAGACTCAACTACTGTCCCATTTTTTACCCATTCGGAAGAATGACCATCAGACCAAAATATACGGTATTCAATTAAAACATTTTCTCCATCATATTTAAGTTCAAATCCTTGTAATGGCAAACCTTTACCAGTAGTTCCTGCATTTTCACCTTCTTTTACAAAAGAGGTCCATCCAATATTTTTAATCTTAACTTTATACATTAAGTTAAACCTTTTATCTGTCGAACTTAATGAAATACATTCAATGTGATTTGACTTTGAAGATAAATTTGAATCGCAATAACCTATGTCACTACTTTCTGACTGATAATCAACCCAACCGACATGAGATATATGAGCTTTATACTTTAAATAAGGTCTTTTTTCACACCATCCTATGCGATTTTTTATAACATTAGCTATTTTTCCCCCTAATAAAGTATTTTCCTCAAAGTAATCCCCTAACAGAACAGATGAAGGCAATATTACGGTATTATCAGCAATATTAGTCTCTCCAATAATTTTACAATCACTACCTATTAATACATGATTTCCTATTTTTACATTTTCATTTGTATTAATTGGAAGTTTAGAATCTACATCGTATAAAACATACTGTGACTCGAGATTTATATCTAAACCTTCAAAAAAACACTCTTTCCCAATATCTATGCTTGAATTTGCATTAGAATTTCCACCAAAATTAATCTTACATAAATTACATTTAAAATTCGCACCAATAACCAAATTAGAACATGGTGCAAGTGCATCTATAGTTAGTTGTTTTTTCTTATATGCACCATCTTTAATTGTAATATGTGAGTCGCTACCACATATAATTGAACAATCTTCAAAATCACCATATGGTTCATATACTTCAATAACACTATTTTTACTTGTAAATTTTACAGTCAATCCATTAATATTTGGATTGTAAATTATAGAACCATCCTGTCTTATCAATCTGTAAATATTATTTTGTTCATCGCCTGGAATAAATAATTCAGGTCTTGATTCAATATTATTTAATTTTGCTAGTATATTTGCCAAAGTACAACCAGAATTAACGAATTGTTCTTGACTCATTTCTTTGAATTTTTTAGGAGTCCAAGAATTATGCAACATTAAGGCTGATGTATTAAAATCATTGAAAGTAAAATTATTTTCAAAATAAAATTTTTGATATGAATATACCGGAACAGCCCCAAAAATACCGTTTTCAGGATGATATTTTGTTACATCTTCTACTATACCAACTTTTTTATTTGTTTTAACAATATCATGTAATATTGAATTTCCTAAATAAGCCCAAAAATCCTTCTCAATAACAAAATTTTTAATTTTTTCCCTACATTTTTCTTTCCAATATTTCATTACTTCAGAATGCTTCTTTGAATTTATAGTTGCTATACTAAAATTTCTGTGAATAGGATCTCCACAAAAAATACAATCATAATCTTTCAAATCAATTTCATGAAAAAAACTGCTATCTAATATAACTGTATCTAAATCTAACCATATACCTCCATGTTCATATAACAAATAAGCACGCAAAGCATCTGCAATTTGTGGTAATGAAAATTTTCCTGAGAAAAGTTCTGGACCGTAATAAGATAAATCAATATAATCACTAATATTAGAATTATCTAATATTAAAACCTCTGCATTCGGACAAAATTTTTTCCAAGTGTTTACACATAATTGTAAATAAGCAGGAACATTACTTCTAGGTTCCCAATATGCCCATATTTTCATTTTTACCTCATATCTATAAAATATAACTATAAAATATAATTTCTTATCAATCTTATTTGAAGATTAAAAATTCTACATTTAGATAAACATTCTTCCCCATCCTTAAACCAAGATGAAATTTCTTGATTTTCATTTATCACTCGATAATAAATTGAATATTCATGACTATTGATAAATATTTTTATACCAAATATAGGTAAGCCTTTACCTACAGAACCAGATACTTTACCATTCATTACAAATTCAGACCAATGGTTCTCAGAATAGGTTGAACAATTGATTGAAAGTTTTTTGTTTTCAGTATCGATAGTAATAGCCTCAATTTGTTTGTCAACCTTTTGAGAATATGCAAAACTATTCTCTGCAAGATATGAAGACCACCCCAAATTTGCATGATAAATTTTATATTTAAGATACGCTCTGTTATCTAAACTTTCAAAAGATTCCAAATTATTTTTAAGTAAAAATAATTTATATTTTAATAATTCATTTTCAAATTCTTTAAGTTCATATTTTTCTTTTTCAACAACACTAATTTGTAATTTTTCCTTAGGCAATTCAATTTCTTTACCTAATACAACTCTTGCTAAACTGTTAAATACTCCTCTTATTCCATCCTTTTCGACTAGTTGTATTCTATTAGGTGCTGAAAAAAATTCTAACCATGATTTAAAATAATTATTAATTGTATCTATATTTGTTTTATCACAAATATCTTCGTTAAATTTATCTTTAACGTATTCTTTCCAATATTTGGTTATTCCTAGAAGAACCACACCTGTGGATCTATTCGAAAATAAATAATTCATACTAACATCCACAAATGTATAATCTATTTCAAAACAATCGTTTATCATTTGTTGTGGATATAAAGTATCATTATTAACTCTAGTAAGGATTGTAACTTTAGTTTTTGGTTTCGCAAATAATGCTAAATGCGAAAGTGTTCCAAGCGTGGTGACAATTTCTTTAGCATTAGAAATAACATTTATTTGTTCTCTTATAGGTAATAATTCAGGAGAAATAATCAAGTATCCTTTGTTTCTATAAAAATTCTCAAAGTACTCTTCTCCAACATACTTTATTTGAGTATCGTTACACTTAGTTTTAGTAAGATAAACTTTTGAATAATCAGTTTTTTCTACAAAACAGTTCTTACGTAATTGACTATATGGAATTATAAATTCTCTATGATACAATCCAAAAGAATGAGAGGCCTCTTCAGGAACAATAATCTTTTTAAATTTGGTAATTTTTTCCAAAATAATTATTCTATTTGCAGAAATATTTAATAATTCAAAAAAATCATCATAGTAAGATTTGTACCCCATAATTGTAATAAAAACAATTTTAGAATCTTTATCTAAATTATTTAGTATATACCAAAATCTTGACAAACTATCTAAAATAAAGTGCCCAAATAAACCGACTAGAACCCCTCCAAAAATTACTGTTGAATCAATATATTCTTCAGGTTTATCAAAATCATATGAAGACAATACCCCAAAATAATATCTTTGGGATAAATTTTTACCTCTAATTAATCCGGCAACAAATTGTTTGTCTTTATTGCATACACCGCCATCCCACATTCCTGTGTATTTATTAGATTTTTTTGTTGGTAAAATATAACCATCATCGATCTCTACCACATTTATAGGTTTTTCATAAGTATATGTACTATTTGTAATTTTTTCCCATTGACTTTTATTATATACATATAAATTTTTAGTATTCATACTAATATCCATGCTAGCAAAAAAAAATACCACATATTTTTAAATAAACTAAAAATATATATCCAAAACAATTTTTAATGATTTTTTAATTTGATCATTAGATACTTTTTCAAGTTCTTCATATTGAATTTTTTCTAACATTCTTTTAAATACTTTTGGTTTAAATTTATCCCTAGAAGCTTGAAGATACATTTCAAATTCTTCTATACTCATAAACCTTATTTCATCACAATAGGCATTGCTTAGATTACTGTAAACATCATTAAAATAGTTTTCTCTACCATCTAAAAATGCTCGTTTAGCAGCTAGGGTTCTCCAAAGATTATTTCTTCCTTCTATCTTTTCTATTTGAGTTCTAAACTTACCTTCAATACTCCATTCACTACTATCTATTGCAGCCTCACTAATCATTGCAAATAGGAATGGATCTTTTAATTGAGATGCATCAACATTGAAATGTTTTACATTTAATGAACTATCTGCAAATAGTTTTTCATTATCAGATTCTGAAACTTCTCTAAAATATGAAAGTATTGAGTCTGATTGATTTAATAAGTATTTAGTATAGATGTCTTTTACAAACAGATTTATTGATTCTTCACTAATTTCAAAGCTATTAATTACTTCTTTATTAGGAAGTTCATTAATACCTAGTTTTCCATATACCCAAACAAGCATGCTATATTCATAAGAACTTAGCTTATACGATTCAAGAAGTTCTTTTGCTTTCTCATATTGATGGGTAAATACGAAGAATTTAGCCAAAATATTATTTTTAAGATTTGTAAATTCTTCAGGTATGTCAGTTATAGATGTTAGTAAATTCTCAACTTCTGAAAGTTTACAATTAGCAAGTAAATCTTTTGCATTTAATAAACTTAATAAATCTTTGTAAGATTTATTATTTGGGTAATCTGCTAATAAAATTTCTGCTCTACTTTTAGCAAGCGCGTAATCATCGTGCTGAATAGCCATTTTAATAAAATCAATAACTATATCTTGATTAACTTGTTTTGGATTAGGCTTATCTAATTCTAGAATAGCTTGAAGCGTTCTTTCGCAATTTTTACCATCTCTAAATTTATAAGTATTCTCAACCTTTTCTTTAAGCCCAGGAACATTTTCACAATTGATACTAAGTAACTTTTCAAGTTCCACTAGTAATTCATCTTGTGTATTACATACAGCACCAAAGCCATCTTTTCTATAATCAAAATATCCTTTCTGATATACTTGTTGAGACCAAAAAGTATCTTCATCAAATTGATAATAAAGAACTGGTTTTTCTAAGTATCCAACATCAAATGCCACAGAAGAATAATCGGTTATCATCATGGAACATTCTTTAAACATTGTTTGAATACTAAAGTTAGCTTCAGAAGGTAAACGAATGTAAGATGGCAGATTCCATAATTCCATAGAAAATTTCATATTTGGGTGAGGAACAAAAAGAATCTCATACCCATATTGCTGAGACAAATTCTTTAATTCTTCTGAACATAAAAAATCCTTCCAAGAATTAAAGAAAATACTTTCTTCAAAATCATTAGCTAAAACAACTTTACCGAACCTGCTAGACGCTAATGAAGCTCTCCATGTAGGCATTATCATTATCATTTTCTTTTTAAAAGAATCTGCATCTTTCAATAATGCATCATGTCTCGCAAAACCGACAAGTTTTACTTCTTTATCACTATATCTATATTTGTTATAATCACCAGATATTGAGTCACATTCTGGAATTGTTGCCGTAACAAATAAATCTATTCTTTTCTTAGTATTTAACCATCTAGATAAATCGTCTTTTGTTATTCCATGTTGCAAAAAAATAATTTGTTTGTTATCAAGAGAATTATCTTTCCAATAATTTGTTACAAATTGATCAATATGGCTAGAAATAATTTTTGAACACTTCAATGATATAGCTTTATGTTTTTCACTTCCGAACTCAATCATCTTGAATCCTTCAGATTCTAGTCTAGTCCAGTCAGCTGAATCTTTGTTTAATAAGTAGTAGATTTCTTGTTCTGGATACTTATGTGATACATAACGATAAAGATGTTCTGCATTATCATCAGCTTGAGTCATACGATCCATAAATAACCATGGACCACTTACAGAATCATTTACTTTTGTTGCAAAGCTATCTCTAATTTCATTTATTGGATATTCTTTTTTCTGATTACCGCCACAAGAAATTCTTGAAATCTCACTACAAAGTTTTACAGATAACACTCCCTTTTGTAGATTTTTTAGAGGCAACCAAATTAATCTTTGAAGGATAAATGTTCTTCCAACAAATGTATCTCTAACCCACTTTGTATGAGATGGTATAATTTCATTATCACCAATTTTAAATTCTTCAATACATTCGCTAGCAACAAAATATCTTATAAGAATCTCATCTTTGAACTGATCATATTTTTCGATAAAAATCAATGGCGATATTTTAGGATCTTGTCTCTTAAAACAATTCATAATTCCTAATTTATGGTAATGCCATATACCATTTCCCGTAAAATTAAAAATAGTATTCTTATCAATAAATGAAAAACATTTATCCATGTAATCGAGATAGTTTTGTTTTTCCTCATCAGATAAAAAATTAGTACCCTCATCTCTATTTAATAAATGAAGTACGTGCCATGAAATGGCATACAAAACCTCGTTTTGTATGCCATTGGTTGAATTTTTATCTAAAGTTCCTTTTTTTAATAGCGGAATATATCCTTTTGTAAAAACATCTGAAAAATGTCTAATATCAGTCCAAACGTTATCTAATGTTGAGGTACCTAACTCTCTCTTTCTATAAAAATATTTTGAATTTTTTAAGCATACAACGGAAGTATTACTTTCTTTTATTAGAAAATCCCCTATAAAATACGCATCCTCAAAATTCGGTTTAATATCAGGAAATTCATGTGTATGTTTCTTTAATAATTTTACATTAAACAAAGCACTTGCCGCAGAAAGCTGAACATTTTTTCCCATTTTGCTTACAGGAAGAACAAGTTGTTCATTTTTAAACTTAAACGCTAAAGGATGATTATCCTTATAAACATTATCCTTTTCATAAAAGAAAATCATGTTGGTGGATATGATAGAAATATTGTCTCGTTCCTTACTGCTTTTTAAAAAGTTATCAATATTTTCAAAGTAGATATCATTTAAGAAATCATCAGGATCAGTGAATGTTACCCATGGTGTTTTTACAAACTTTAAACCTAAGTTTCTTGCAGTAGCCTGACCTCCATTTTCCTTATAAATATAAGTTATATTGTTAGGATATTTATCTGCCCACTTTTTGATAATTTCGGGGGTATCATCCGTAGAACCATCATCAACCATGATTAAATAAATATTATCCCTAAAACCTATAGTTTGTTTAACCATCGATCTAAAGAAATCATCTAGGTATAAGGAAACATTGTAGCATGCTGAAACAACTGTATATTTTGCAAAAGCATCTATCTTTCTAGACACCTTGTTTTTTAAGTATAATTTAGTATCTTCTATAAAATTTGTGAACTTTTTACGCTTCATAATATTATATCTTCTTGTTATTCTTAAACTTTTTTGACTTAATTACTTTCAAACAATTATATTTCTCTAACGTCTCTTCTTTTTTCTTGAAGTAGTTGTAATTTTTTTTAGTTGTTTTTGAGAAATATCTAATTCAGATTGCGATAATTGTTCGTTTTCTAATTCTTCCAGTTGAACCTTTGTGATTTCCATTGCATTAAGAAGAATTTCATCTTCTCCTTTATAGAATGGTGCAAACACATTTAGCATGTCCTTTACAATAGATTCACACTCTGCTTTTTCTTCATCAGTAACTTTATCTAAACGACCTAAAATAGTGTTTTTAGCGTAAGTCTCAAACTTTTGCTCTATAAACTGTTCTAGTTCATCATTGTCTTGTAACCACTTAACTTTATCTTGCTGTATTAATGCTAGTTTTCTAAACATCTCAGCCGTATAAGTGTTAGTTGCAGAATTTTCTCTTGCTGAAAAATATGTATGCGTAAAGGTATTTGATAATTTTACAGATTTAGCTAGTTTCAAAATCTGCCAAGAGAACAAGGTATCTTCTCCAATAGCACCTTCTTTAAATGTAATTCCTGAATTCCTTAAAAATTCTGTAAATATAAGCATTGACTGGATTCTGACAGTTCTAAAACCAATTTCTGATTCCTTAACACCATCTTCTAATATCAATTCATTTGATTTATATACTTCATACAGATATTTGTAATTATTAGTTTCTGCTCGTTCCTTACCTAATACATAATTGTTACCTATTACTAAGTCAAAATCTTCATCATCTGTCGCTTGAATGAGTTTTGCGTAACCATCACCAACACATTGATCGTCCGGATCAAAAAATAGAATGTATTCACCTGTTGCTAGTTCTATCCCCTTATTACGAGGTCTTGATGCTGAACCTGAGCCCCCATCTTTAAAGAAGAATGAACGAACATTTTTATATCTCTTAGTGAGATAGTTAATAGTAGATATTGTGTTTTGATCTGTTGAACCGTCATCTACAATAATAATTTCCATATCCTTAAATGATGATGAATTAAGTAAATTTGAAAACGCATAATCTAATAGATATTTCCCATTATTAAATACTGGAATAACAACTGAAGCACGGTATTGTAAATACGACGGTCTTGTTATAGATGCTACATAGGTTGAGTAGTTCCTGACCAAATTTGTACGATCTAGGCTATAACCTTTTAATTCATCATTACCTAGTAGTTTTTCAATGATTCCGTCATGTGTTTGATCTTTGCTAATTTTTAAGAATGACGATGGTTCAAAGGAATTTGACCAAAATACAGTTGTCGATTTATCCTTAAATTCCTCTACATAATCATGCTCTGTGCCTGCATTAAATGTTTGCTTTGTTTTTGTTTCTTGTACGTAATAACAATCCTTAGTTATAAAGTCTGCATCTGTATATCTAAAGGCATTCATCATATCTTCTAGATAAAATTCACCATAATAGATATTATCGTCAAACCAAGTAATAGCATCATATTCTGATATCATATCAACTGTTAATTCGTCTTGATCAACAAATGTTTTTTTGACATACGTTTGTCTGCTAAAACTTTCTTGATTGTGATTTGTTTTTTCACCTATTACTAAGATTGCTGGTAATGTTATTTCATCTTCAAGACCTGCATTTACCAATATATGGTTTATTCTGTTAAAACATGTATGATCGTTCATCACATTACGAATACCAAATAATTGGCGTTCGTATAAATTTTCAGGCTTAGTGCGTTTGACAAAATCGGCAGTATCGGTATTCGTATTAATGATATATGAAGAAGGGAGAAGGTTTACTAATTCTTCATTGTAGTTTGATAGTATATTACAACCAGATGCCACCAATTCAAATGAACGACTATTCACTAATCTTGAATTGTTTTCAACAGAATTATAAACAATGGACCATGGCGCAGTTTTGCTGATTTTTACAATATCTTCGTACTCTGCACCACCTGCTATATATTTCTTATATGAATCCGGATAATTATATTTTTTATCTGTAATTCCATTTGCGCCATCTATAATGTGAAGAGGCAATTTAGCAGCAATTACACTATTGAATAACTTTGTTAACTCTTTTACTTTATCTTCTTTTTCAGAAAACCATACTCCAGAATAAACAACGCTATCAGGTTCTACCGTGTAACGCATACCAACAGGATTATGAATAAGCGGATTAATACCTAGTGGCAGATACTCTACTAATTTTGCATCTGGGCATATTTCTTTTAATGTACAGACTGTTGATGCATCTGCAGTATAAACATAATCAGCAAGAGATGCTAATTCAGTAAAATTATCTAAATGTGATGAATATTCTGTATTATAAAAGACTACAGGAATCCCCTTATCCTTACATAAATTCATGCATTTGATAGTTGCAACACGTTCATCAGTACATGAATTCTCTGTTTTAGGTACAAAAGAAAGTCCTCTCCAAACTGAATCTATTCCCATCCATGTGGAAACAACCATCAACATATCTAATGGTTTTACTTCATTATCTTGAGAATTATCTTCATTTTCGTTGTTGCAGTTTATTATAGATTCATAATTATCAGGTGTTAGGTATACAAAATTAGCAGAAGGTTTTACATACTGTAAAAAAGGTTCATCACATATGATCCCTATTTTTTTCGCAGAAGGTTTATAGAACTTTTGAAATTCAGTTGTTCTAAAATTCAAAATTTGTTTCTTGGTAGCCTTCATCCATTCTTCTTGAGTCTTATATGACATCATCTTAATGATTTCAGGCTTTGTTTCAACTTTAACATCTTCCTTAATTGATGTATCAACATTAGTAGCATCAATAAGTTCAAGATAGTTAAATTCTTCGGCAATCTTATGAAACTTCTTATGTTCTGATGCAGACACAAAAGTCTCTTTTGGAAGTGACGAAAGTTTTTCGTAACTACTTCTAACTTCTCCAAGATCATACATCTTGAATCCGATCCACTTTACTTTTGTATTCTGAGGAACCAGTTCATTAGATTCACTCATGATACGCAATGCTTCATGAGGATAACTCTCAAAAGAATCTTTTGCTAAAATACGTAGCTTATCAGCAAGTTTAGATTTATCTTTTGTACTTTTACGGATCTTTTCTTCTGCATTCATTAATCCTTTATATAGATTAAATGATTTCTTTGATTTGAAAATTCTAAACATTTACCGTTACCTATTTATAATTATAAATTAATACCTTACTTCAATTTATTCGATTATTAAAAATACTGATTTATAATTTTTTTATATGCTGTATTTTTTAATCAACATGATCTAATATCACTGCCTTCAACAACTGAAGCATCCCTAACACCAAAAGCATCACAACTATAGTTGCAGCTATACTGTAAAGTCTTTCAGGTTTCACTGCATATTGTGGTTTTGATGGTGATTGAAGGATACCTACATTCTTTATAAGTCTAGCTGCTGACAATTTGCCTTTCGCTAGTCCTGATAAGGTTGATGAATAGATTTCCTTTTTGAATTCAACATCCATCTTTAATAATCTTTCTTCATCAGCTAGCTCGTTCAATGCACTAACTTTTTCATTTGCATTTGTAATCTTTTCTCTTAACTTACTAATTTGTTCTTCTATGGCTTTTATGTTTGTTAACATTGATTGCTTTATATGATTGTTATTCCCTAAGTTTGCTGGTAATGTGTCCATCTTTACCAAAATTTCACTTTTCTGTTTTTCAAGGTTAGCAATCAAACTTTGATAGTTTTCAACCTCAGTAGTAGGCGAAACCATGTTTCTCTTATTCTGAAAATCCAATAGTTGCTCATTTGCTACTAATAATTCATTTTTTGAAATTTCTACTTGTTTTGACAAAAACAATACTTGTTCATCCGCTATTTTATGGCTGAGTTTGTTCATAAAATCTTCACCATTTTGTACAAGCAAAGTAGTTATTTTAGTTGCTGTTTCAGGATCAAATGCCTGGGCACTTATTCTTACAACTCCACTATATTCGTCATAAACAACAGTTACTCTGTTTTTAAAATATTTATAGAACCATTCAGTAGAAATATCTTTACTCCACATACGAGAAATAATATCGGCATTGGTATTGCTATAATGTCCTCTTAAATCAAGTTCTGAATCTAGTTTGTTTAACATGTCTATTGATGTTAAAAATTCAATAAGCAACATTTGGTCTGTCTTATTTCCAGAACCACCTGTAAACATACTAAGCAGATCCGAAGGACTAGAAGCTCCACCTGTTTCAGTATTTTGTACTAACACAACTGCTTCAGATACATATCTGTCTGATGCCATAGTCCAATAAATGCAAGCAACAATTGAAAACATATAAATTACCAAGAATATTCCTCTGAATATTCTATTTACCATTCTGGTAGTTTTCCCTAGTTCTCGTACGACTATTGATTTACCATCTTCTGTCTTTACATCAGTACTCATACTTTTATAGTTTCCTTATATGCATAAAGTGCATCGTCAATCTTGTCATACCAAGTTGCTTGCCCCTTATATAGAAATATTCCTGATTGGCAAAAGCTTTTTAGCATTCCATCATTGTGGGCAACCATAATAATGCTTGCTTTTCCTACCATATCCTTAAAAGCCTTTTCCGCTTTAGCTTTAAAAGACGCATCGCCAGCTGAGGTCACTTCATCAGAAATATAAACATCAAAATCAAATGCCAATGACAAAGCAAACTGCAATCTTGAACGCATACCTGCTGAGTAAGTATTAACAGGCATATCAAAATATTTACCTATATCTGCAAATTCCTCAATTCGCTTAATTCTGTATTCCATATCATGTTCAAAGCCATGAACACGACATATAAATTTAGCGTTCTGTCTACCAGTCATAGTAGCTTCAACACCACCATTACCCATTGGCCAAGATACTCGACACTGTCTTTCAACTGTTCCTAATGTGGCATAATCCGCTCCGCCTATAATACGAAGTAATGTGGATTTTCCTGCGCCATTACCACCTACAATACCTACACTCACATTTTTAGGAATTGTTAGGTTTATGTCTTTAAGTACCCAGTCGCTTACCCCAAGTTTAGTGGTATAGCGTTTGTAAACATTCTTAACAATAATCACTGGGTTACCAACCTTGTTTCTAAAGCTCTGTATAAAGCCAACCCAATCACTAACAAAACTAACGCCCATATATATAAATAACCCATAGACGTTTGCACAGTATGGTAACAATCCCAAAATCCAAGTCTTATTTCTTCTATTCCATGTAGGAGTGGGTTGTATAACAAATACTCCCTGTAAGGTTCTGGAATACTTGATATAGGTAAAATAATCCCTGAAATAATCATTAAAGGCATCATGATTATCTGTAAGATAAAGCCTGAATCAGGCACCAATCTCATCATTACAGACGATATCAAGCCATATCCCAGCCCTAGCAACCACAGTCCTAATAAAGCAACTAGAACTTTTAAGATGTTATCTGGAACTAGTTCAAATCCTGCAAACATAAAAGCAATCGCAATAATTATTGCTACCCAAAACATTGAGAATGCTTCTACTCCAGCTTTACAAATAGCTGCATCAAACGGTCTAACTTGTCTAAATGCAAAAAAAGCCTTATTGCAATCAATACCATGTAGTACTTGTATTGCTGTTCTTCTAAATAAGAAGAATGCCAGCATTCCTGTCATGATCCATGGTTGCATTGCAACACCACCCATAGTGCCTTTTTTTATCAAGGCATATATAAAAGCCATACCCAATATATGAGCAACAGGTTCAATAAGTAGCCAAGCCCAAGCACCTCTGCTTCCAAAAAAACGTGCTAAAGCATCTTTTAGAAAGAGTGCTTTCCAAATCATCAAAGTATTAACAAAAGGAGAATTGTTTGTTATTGAACTCATTTCCTATTCAGCCATCTTGTTAATAGAATTTCCCCAAGAAATTGCAGGATTAACAATCAATCCAAGCATTCTCAAGAACTTCGAAAGTTCATAACCAGAGGCAGATGCCACAAAAATTACATCTCCATTTTTAATTCTAAAATTCTGAGATCTAAAAAAGGATTCTGGTTGTTCAAAATCAATTTCATAAATCACTGGTACTTTTCCTTGAATATCAGCAAGTTTGAATTGCGATTTTATTTTTTCATCAGTACTGGTAACATTCTCACCACTCTTATTTGTAACCGTAATTCCTTCAATTAAATTTTTATACGTATCCTGATCTTCAAATCTAAATACAAAAACCCCACGAGGATCAGCCATACTGTCACTAATTCCACCAGCCCTAGCTAGAGCTTCTATTAAACTGATACCTGTAGCCTCAAAATTAATTTCTTGATTCTTGCCTGTCGCACCCATCACGGTATAAGACCATGGTTGATACATAGCAACGATCACATCACTTGCATTTAAATAAATATTCTGCTCAGGATTTCTAATTACAGATTCGAGAGGCATATCCACAGTTTTGCCATTTCGACTCATACTGATCATAGTTTTGTTAAGACTATTTGAAACACCAGATGCAAGTGAAACAGCATCAAGAATTCTTTCTCCTTTAGGGGTTAAGGAAATATTCTTGCTACTGTTTACATCACCTAAAACTGTTACTTGATCAGAAGGGCGGCTCTTAACTTGTAAAAGAATTTGCGCATCATTAGCCTTACCAGCAAGTTTTTTTAGTATAGCTGCTTCAATATCACGAACAGTTTTTCCAACAACAGGGAACATACCTATGTACGGAACAAAAAGCATCCCATCATCTTCAACAACTTGAGTAGGAAGTTTTTGCAAATTTACTGAGTTATCTTCTGTGTTAAATTCTTTACTTCCAAAAAGCAAAGACGGAGCTCGTTCCCATATAATAAGATCTATGGAATCGCCATAATTAACCTTGTAAACGTTAGGCTTTACATTGCCAAATACATCTGCAAAAGTTTCATTTTCATTTCTGCGATTTAAAATTTCTGTAACTTTACTGTCGATAATAACAATAGAAATCGGTGAATCTTCTTTCTGAGCAGTTTCTCTCACTGAATTGGCACTAGGCCCCATATGAGGAAGAGTGCATCCGGAAAGTAAAAATTCCATGCACATAGTTAATGACAAAAGAATAAGTGAAGTTTTATTTATCTTCATTTAATCAATCCTATTTTCTTTGCAACCTCTTGAAGCGCAACTGTTGTTTCTACAATTTGTTCTACAGTATGTTCCGAAGTTATAAAAAATCTTAATCTCGCCTGTTGTTCTTCAACAGCAGGATGAATAATCGGTTGGACATTAATTCCTTTATTCCAAAGTTCCTCTGATGCTTTGATAGCCTGGTGAGAACTACCAATTATCACAGGGATTACAGAAAATCCTTCAGAGCGACCTGTGTTTATACCTTTTGATGAAACCAATTTTCTGAAAAGTTGAGCATTAGAGCGAAGTTTATAAATTCTTTCTGGTTCCTTTTCCATGAGCTCGAAAGCCTTATTAGCAGACAGCGCTGCAGGAGCTGAAATACCCACACTGTAAACAAAACCAGGAGCATAAAATCTTAAAATGCTAATTATTTTAGAATCAGCTGCTATATATCCACCGCAAGAAGCGAGTGTTTTACTAAGGGTTCCCATCCAAATATCAACACTTGATGAATAAAGCTCCATCAACTCATTTACATTCTTTTGAGAATAAACGCCAGAACATTGTTTTAATGTGTTTATCTCAGCCCAATGTTCGAAAAGACCATGTCCAGTTTTACCAAGAACACCTAGAGAATGAGCTTCATCGATCATCAAAATACAACCAAATTTTTCTTTGATTGCAATTAACTCAGGAAGATTTGGCACATCCCCATCCATACTGAAAAGGCCTTCTGTAACAATGAGAACACGTTTATACTTACTACGATTGGTCATTAGAATTTTTTCAAGAATTTGTAGATCATTGTGAGCAAAAGGAAAATATCTAGCTCCCGATAACAAGATCCCTTCAATAATGCTATTGTGGCAAAGAGAATCGTAAACAATCAGATCTTCTGAACCAAACAATGTACTAATAGTACTTACATTAGTTGCATGCCCACTTACAAAAACTAGTGCTTCAGGTTTTCGATAAAAACCTGCTATTTTACATTCAAGATCTTTCTGAAATCCTCTCTCCCCTGCTACTAGACGGCTTGCTCCAACTGAAGTACCAAAGGTTTCCACGGCAACCATAGCAGTTTTTCTTAACCCAGGATGATCGTTAAATCCAAGATAGTTATAACTTGAAAAATTAATACACTCCTTTCCTCTGACTGTAGTTAAAGTTCCATGAACATTTTCCTGCAACTTGAAGAATGGATCTTCGATTCCAAACCGTGATGCAAGATCTTTCATAGTACTAATCTTTAGCCACAATGGGTGATTATCAAAAGTTCTATACTCATCACTGATACTAAAAGGTAATTTATTCTTTTGAGAATCACTACACGTTTCATTAAAATTGCAAGCATCTTCATTTGAAGACGATTTTTCCTTTACAATCCTACTCAACATTTTGGAAAATTTTGATTGATCTGCCATTATTCATTCTCCTTTGAGTTAGAAGAGACAAATGAATTTATGTCAGAAGCATCAACATGCGTTGCAAGAACGTTTTTAACAATTTCGTTGTTTATATCTGAAGTAGAAGTATGTTCTCGATTTTCAGAAGAACTATCATAATCAGCACCAGAAATCTTTTGATAAATTTTCTCAGCCAGTTTTAATACTGTAGGTGAATCCTGGAACGCCATAACTGATAGTTTCACTTGAGTACGCTTCTCTATACTCACTATCAGATCCATTGCCATTAGGGAATCAAGCCCTATACTTTGTAAATTCTGTTCCTTACCAATCTGATCTGCAGTCATACCCATAGTTTCTGAAATTTCATTAACCAAAAGCTCAGCGATCAGAGATATTGCTTCTTCTTTAGATTTTCCCTCAAGAACTCGAATAAAATCTTTTACTGAAATCAAATCAGTTCTAGAACTATCCAAGGAAACAAGTTGTTGCAATCTGGATGGAACTCTACCATTAACGTCGCAAATCCCCTTCCAATTTATATTGGCAAATATATTTATTCCACCACGCACTAATGCAATAGGAAGCATTTCTAATGCGTCATAGCTACTCATCGATTCAGATCCAAGAGCAGATTCAAGGGACTTCTTAACATTAGAATTTCTTTCAAGATAACCTGCATCCGATATAGGTCCCCATTCAATACCGCATGCTGGAAGACCACGATTAATGCGGTCTGAAACAAGTCCTTCCAGAGCTGAATTAGCAGCGACGTAATTTGCTTGGCCGATATTTCCAACAGAAACAGAAATAGATGAATAGACAACAAAATATTTAAGAGAATTTCCTGCAATCTTGTCAAAATTCTTTGCACTAAGATATTTAGACTTCCAAACCTTATCCATTCTCGCTGAATTTATTTCACTAAGCAGGCAATCATCAAACACAGTAGCTGCATTTATGATTCCTGTTACAGTTACACCTTTGTCCCGTAATTCATTCCATAAATTCTGTACAGCCACTTCATCTGAAGCATCACATTTTTGTACGATGATACGATCTGAGTTTTTCATTCCGTCGGTTAATTCATAGATTTCTTCAAGTACATCTGTATCCTTAACACCACTTCTTGAAACAAGAATAACTTGGCCAACACCATGGTCTAGGAGATATTTTGCAGTCTTCCATCCAAAGCCACCAGTACCACCTGTTATGAGCCAAGAATCACCGTTACTAAATAGTTTTGTTGAATTGTTATCTTTTGGATTTTTTTCTTTATCTAAACATTCTGACTCAGTGTTATGCCGTATAATAACTTTTCCGATTTGTTGTCCCTGTTGCATATACATAAATGCTTTTATAACTTCGTTGCTTTCGAAAACAACATAAGGAAGAGGTTTAAAATGATCAGAAGCCAGCAATTCTGTAACATCAGAGAAAATCTTTTGCGCCTTGTTTTTACGGAATTTAAACAACTGATCCACATCAATAGCAAAGTAACTGATATTTTCCTTAAATGCTTTAATACCTATTTCCGTATTTTCAACAAAATCACGCTTTCCTAATTCCATAAATCGACCAAATGGCTTAAGAAGATCTAGACTTTCTCTCATTGCCTCTCCAGAAAGACAATTTAAAACAGCATCTACACCTTTGCCATCGGTATCATTTTTTAAACGCGAGAAGAAATCCAAACTGCGTGAGTTATATATATGCTTCACGCCCAACATTTTTAAGAAATTTCGTTTCTTCTCAGAACCTGCAGTTGCGTAAACTTCAAGTCCTAGATAGGATGCTATCTGTATAGCGGCAATACCCACACCACCTGCAGCACCATGAATTAAAATACTTTCACCACGCTCCATTGAAGCAAGGTTTGAAATAGCATACCAGGCTGTGAAAAACACAATTGGAACTGTTGCAGCAGATTCAAAAGACCAGTTATCCGGAATTTTTGCTATGGCATATTCTTTAACAGTCAGTTTTCGGCTAAAGCATGCAGAACCATACCCCATTACTTTGTCGCCTACTTTGAAATCTTTTACTCCACAACCTACAGCTAAAATTACTCCAGAAAACTCAAGTCCTAGATATGGTCCAGAAAAACCATTCTCTAGAGCATCGTCAGGTACAAGTCCCATAGTAAGCATAATATCTCTGAAATTAAGACCTGTAACCTTAACATCAACTAATACTTCATCAGACTCGGGTACAGTAATAGTTTTGACCTTCCAACATAAATTTCTTAATCTGCCTGGAGTAGAAAAATCAAGGTACGTAGTTTCGAAAACATCACTCTGAGCTTTTGTTATCAATGAATGATCACTTTCAAAAGAAGTACTTAAACAACTATTATCAACTCTTATTTCTGAACTGTAACGAATTCCTTGCTTATAGCAAATTTCATCATTTTGATCCCATAATTCAATTTCGTTTAACAATGATGAGACAAAGAAATCAGTATCAATCGTTGTGGCCATTGAACTTGGCAAATAATAATCTATAGACTTAACCTTTGACGAAGGAACTTCATTAGCAATTACCCTGGCAAGTCCAGAAAGTGCTTTTTGTTCTGGAACAAATGAATTATTAATAGTTACAACGACTAAAGGTTTTCCATTAAGATGTTGAGATATTGAACAGGCTTCGGTCAAAAAGGTACTTTCTTCTTTGATCCCATCCTTTTCTGAGAGACCAACAAAAGACATAAAAACAACAACATCAAATTCTATAAAATTATTTCTGTCAGAAGAAACTACCTCAGCCTTAACACAACGTTCACTAAACTGACTAATCACACGTTCAGCAACAGATCTAAATTCAAAGAAAGAACTATCTGTTAAACCTGGTATAACAAATGCTATATTTTTGCCTGCAGAAAGATCTGGGCATGCAATAGGATCATCTGCTTTTTGAGAAATAAGCATATACCACCCACCCTGATAGTTTCCTGCCGCATCTTCCTTAACTACGTATGAATTACCTATGCATCTAGAAAGCAGAGAATTCCAATAATTATGATTTTTAAGAGGTGAAACACCATAACTTTCAGAATTACTCCACCATTTTGAAGAGTAACCGCAAGAAAATGCACCAAACCAATCATTACTTCGTTCAGCGACTACAAAGATTGCATTTTTGGACATTAAACGTTTTATATCTGATACAAAAATTTCTGCATCAGATGAACAACTTAATTGCGCATTTGTAATAACTAAGTCAAAGAAGGTGTCTGATTCATTTGTATTGTTCTTATTTATAATACTTGCATCTGTCAAGTCCTTATAATTATGGAACCAATTCAGAGAAATTCTGTCCACAAATTTTTCTTCGATAATACTTTCTGGACCAATTTCCAAAACGCGCAATTTTCCTGATACAGGAACTTTTTCAACAAGTATTTCGATTAAACTGTTGATCGAACGACAAATTTCACAACTCAATAGAGATTTTGAACTTACAAAACTACCTTCAACAAATTCTGAATCCTCTGTATTTTCTGAAATATTCGCTGTCGATTCACCATTGCAAAATTGCCCTAACAATACAGGAATTTTATCCTTCATTTCTCTAGCAATAATTAGTTCATAAACCAAACATGGATATCTACTGTACAGATAATCAAGGATCTCATCTCCTGATCCAATTTCCTCTAAAGAAATTTCTGAAGTTCTAATAAAACCTAAATCATCGCATCTTAGAAGTGAGTGTTCACATAAAAGATCATATAAATATTTAATTAAAGGATGAAGAGTTTGCGAATCACAGAAAGACGACTTAGAAATATTGTTATGTGAGCAAATACTAGAAAATGCATCATAACTATAGGCTAATACTAATTGTTCAAGTAGGGGAAGTATTTCGCTATATACCAACGAACGTGTTGCCAAATTTTCTTTGTAATCAAATTGTTTAATAAGATCATAAATTTCAGATAAAGTGTATGGGAAATTACCTCCAAAAACTGAATCATTTCCTAAAGAAGTCACAGTCTGTTCGTAACTCCATGATGACACCATATCAGAAGCAATTGCAGACTGATGTTTTGCTGGAACTTTATTGAATCTACAATTTTTCAAAATTCCAACTGCTTTACCTTCACTGTTATACAGAACAAAGTCTACTAAGACACTGCGTTGCGAAATGCATCTAATTTTTCCAACAATCGATATAGGCTTTGCATGTTTTTCAACAGAAATTCTTCCAAATTTTACTGGAAGGTATACATCTTTTACTTTTAAGTCTGCCTCTTGTGAGAGCAATGCAAGCAAGCCATGAAACGCAGAGTCAAGAACTCCTGGATGAATAACATACTTATCAGTATCATCTAGTTGCAAAAGATCAATTTTAAGGATACCTTTAGAGCGATCTAAACTTAACTGTTCAATCTGTCTAAATGATTTACCATAGGAAAGTCCTAATGACTCAGTATATTTGTAAATCTCATCATGATAAATTATTTGTGAACAATTACTATCAAGATTTAATGCAGCAATGAGTTCTTTTTCGGTACCGTCAAAAATTCCATTATTGGAAGCCGGCAACAATCTACCACGAACATTACAAATCCAATCCTCAAATGAAAGATAATCTCTCGAATAAATTGCAAAATTTCGACTATTATCAGAGATCTCGAGTCTAACAGATTTATACTTATCTGTAGCAAAAGTTATCGAGGTTAAAATATTAGCATGTTCAATATTAAGATATCTGCAATCAACTAATTCCTGTTCAGCTTCAAGTACGGATTCAATAATATCCGCAGCTGCATAAACACATTCACCATCAACAATATGATCGCCTAATAACTGATTTTTTGATGGTTCTAAAATATTTTCCCATAAACTGTTGGCGCTATTAACCTTCCAACCTAATAATGAACTAATTCTGTATCTTTCGTTATTTTTCTCAGAAGAATTTGCATATTGATAGCACTGATTGTCCCACTGATAATGAGGTAAATCCAAATATCTATCAGAATTAGAATATAACGCCTGTAAATCTGTACCAGTGCAACAGAGATGAATATTGAGTATTAACTCAACAAGTCGATCATTACCATTAGCATTTTTCAAAAGAGATGGTTGAATCGAAATTTTTTTATTTAATCCCTTTGCTGATTCTCTAACATATCTCTGAAGAATAGCAGACGATCCAATTTCTATAAAATAATCACAACCGTCATTTACCATACTCTTGACAGCTTGGTGAAAATAAACGCTTTGCCTTATATTTTTCCACCAATATTCAGATTTTAATCGTTCCACTGAGGACAGTTTCAATCCAGTTACTGATGAATAATAATCAGTATAGGAATTGCCGTCCATTCCGACTACTGTTTCAAGTTGCTTCAACAAATCATTTTTGATTGTATCCATAATAAAACTATGGAACGGATAATCTACATCCAACAATTTGAAAAATATATGTCGTTCTAAACAATATCTTTCTAACTGTTTTAAAGAATTCGTATTTCCCGAAATTGTAATATTATCTGCTGAATTAAACGCAGCTATTTCAACATCACTAATGCCGAGCACATTCAAAACTGAAACGAAATCGGAAGCTTTTACAGAAACCGCGGCCATTCGGCCAAGACCCTTCGTTCTATGTTGCAACATACTACGCACACATATAACTTTTACAGCTTCATCCAGTGAAAGTCTTCCAGAAACAAAGGCTGCAGCAATTTCTCCCATGCTGTGACCAACTACGGCCTTAGGTTTAATTCCGCTTAAACTCATAACTTGACAAAGAGCAATTTGAATTGCAAAAATTAGAGGTTGAGAAATCTTAGTATTGTTTATAATCTCATTCTCTATCTGCCCTCTTTGCATATAAGATTTTAGAGATACACCTATATAATCTTCAATTTTGTCAGAAAGTTCATCAAAAAATTCAGCAAATAAATGATTAGTACGGTACAGTTCAGTTCCCATACCTGAATATTGCGAACCATTTCCATTAAAAATAAAAGCTATCTTCTGATTTTCCTGCTGAACACATTCATAAATGCAGTTAGAATTATTAGAACCTTCAGCAAAATTCTTTAAGGAAACTGTGAGTTCATCGCATTCTGAAGGCCAGAATGCAACTCTGTGCTTATAAAAGTCTCTTTTACAGGATGCAGAACTACACAGATTAAGCAAGTCTATTGTTGGTGAGTTACTCAGATAATCCGCATAGGAACCACAAAGTTTCTTTAATGAACTTAAGCTTTTAGCACTCAAAAATAGAGGAGTACCACCTATAATACTGTATTTATTATCACTTTGTTTTTGTTTGCGATTGACTGATTCATGGACATCATGATAACTTTGTAAAATAACATGAGCATTTACACCTCCAAAGCCAAATGAATTTACAGATGCTGAATAGGTTTTCTTAGAACCCAGCTGTTTTCCATTCTGAACGCACTGAATTTTCAATTGTTCAAAATTAATATTTTTGCTAGGTTGCATTTCAAAAGGAACTGGAGGAACTATTCCATGATTCAGACAAAGAATAGTCTTTACAAGCCCTGCCAAACCAGAAACAGGCTCCATATGACCAAGATTTGCCTTAACAGAAGATATAATTAGTGGATCTTCTTTTAGTCTGTTTTTACAATAAACAGAAGAAATTGAGCGAGCTTCTATTGGATCGCCGACAGAAGTTCCTGTTCCATGAGCTTCAATAAAATCAATATCAGATCCTACAAGTCCACTATCTGAAAGAACTCTTGACATTAGTTGAGTCTGTGCTGTTTCTGAAGGTATAGTAAGTCCTTTTTTTCTTGAACCATCAGTATTCACACCAGTGGCTTTAACTACGGCATAAATTCTATTATGTTCAGCCAAGGCATCATCAAGAGGTCTTATAAGTAATACTACAACACCTTCTGATCTAACATAACCGTTTGCACGTTCATCAAAAGGTCTGCAAGTTCCTGTAGGAGACAGCATAGATGCATTGCTAAAACCAACAAATGAATATGGATCTTGTAGTAAATGAGCACCCGCAACGAGTGCAAAGGGCACCTCTCCTGTTTTTATCGCCTGACACGCATGGTGAAATGCTACTAAAGATGAAGAGCAAGCTGTATCCATGGAAATAGAAGGTCCATGGAGATCAAAAACATAAGAGATACGATTACTAGCCATACTAAGTGTATTGCCAGTCATTGTATAAGGAGAAATAGAAGGCAAATCCTTTGGTGCTTGTAAACCATAATCTAATGATGATATTCCAGTATATACACCACAATCAGATCCACGTAACAGAGAAGGTTTTATGTACGCATCCTCCAAACACTCATGAGTAACTTCAAGAAGTAGTCTTTGCTGTGGATCTAGCCATTCTGCCTCTCTTGGCGAAATTCCAAAAAAAGCAGCATCAAAATCACGAATATGATCCAAAACACCTGCATTAAAAGTCACACTTCGACCTGGGATCTGTTTATTTTGATCCTTATATAGATCAGTAGGCCATCTAGAATAAGGAATTTCAGATATCGCACACTTGCCCTCACTTAAAAGAGACCATAATTCATCTTTAGTCGAAACTCCTCCAGGCAATCTGAAGGCCATTCCTATAATAGCTATATCTCTACCAAAATTCTTCTTCAAAACAACCTCTTACTAATATTCGACAAACATCGATCAATTCCATATGCCACGAGTATCAATCAAAACTTGCTTATCACTAAAAACAGGTTTGATTGTTTTAAACTCTTGATGATCAACTAATAACACTACAACATCAGCAACAAGTGCTTCTTCAAGGCTTACTAGTTTTACACCACAAAGTTTTAAAGACTCAGGTAAATTACAAATATTTGGCTCAACAGCTACAACAGCAGATGGGAATTCTCTTGATAAATCGAATGTAATTTTTAATGATGGACTTTCACGCAAATCATCTATATCAGGTTTGAAAGCTAGACCTAAACAAGCTATTTTCGGCTCTTTGTTATTAAGTTTTTCAACAGCTTCCTTAACTTGTTTCTCTACCCATTCTGATTTGCCATCATTTATATTTCTTGCCATATGAATTAGTTTAGCTAATTCAGGTGTTTTACTTACTATAAACCATGGATCAACAGCTATACAATGACCACCAACACCTGGACCAGGATTTAAAATATTTACTCTTGGATGATGATTTGCAAGTTCGATTAATTTCCAAACATTTATATTCAATTTGTCACAGATAAGTGAAAGTTCATTTGCAAAAGCAATGTTTACATCTCTGAATGCATTCTCAGTCAATTTAGACATTTCGGCAGTTTTAGCATCGGTCTGCAAAATATCCCCTTTAACAAAATTTTTATAAATAGCAGTTGCCTTCTGTGCTGAAATTTCGTTTATTCCTCCAATAACTCGATCATTTTTTATTAGTTCTTCCATAATTTTTCCAGGAAGAACTCTTTCAGGACAATAAGCCAAATAAATTTCACAATCATTGCTAGATTCAGAAGCTATTTTTAAATCTGGTCTCTTTATTTTTATGATTTCTGCAACTCGATCAGTAGTACCAACAGGTGAAGTGGATTCCAAAATTATGGTATTTCCTTTCCTAAGAAAAGGTGCAATAGATTCTGCAGCGGTCTCAACAAATGAAATATCAGGTTCATGATTATCATTCTTGAAAGGTGTTGGTACACAGATGATGAAACAATCTGCAAAACAAGGTTTATCCGAAGCACAAAGAAGCTTATTATCGACACATTTTTGCACTACATCTGCAAGTCCAGGCTCTACAATATGGATTTTTCCTTGATTTATTCTTTCTACTACTTGACTGTTTACATCAACACCATGCACTTCTATACCATTTGCTGCAAACATAGCAGCTGTTGGTAATCCTATATAACCAAGTCCCAAAATACACAGTTTCATTTTCTTCTGTAAAAAAACCTTAACTACTTCAATTCAGATGTTCTCAAAATTGCATCTACTATTCTTTCTGCTGAATGGCCATGTCCATATGGGTTCTGAGCACTTGTCATTTTTATATACTCATCTTCGCAATCCAAAAGAAGAGAAACACCATCTACTATTGATTGCTTTTTAGTACCAACCAAACGAGCACACCCCGTCTTTACACCCTCAGGCCTTTCTGTAACATCTCTCATTATAAGAACTGGTTTACACAAAGCAGGAGCCTCTTCTTGCAAACCACCAGAATCTGTAAGAACAAGATATGAAGATCTCAATAATGCTTGAAATTGAAAATATGAAAGAGGAGGCATAAGATAAACTCTAGGCGTATTTTTTAACAAATTTTTTACTGGCACCTGAACATTCGGATTCAAGTGAACAGGAAATACAAAAAGACAATCCTCATATTTATTTGCTAATGAATTAATCGCATTGCAAATTTCATCAAATCCTTTTCCAAAGTTTTCACGACGATGCGCTGTTATTAGTACTATTCTTTTGCCATCAGCAATAGCATGTTTGACAGTACTATCCAGGTATTCGTCTTTGCCCAAACTCAATTCCTTCGCTCTCATAAGTGAATCTATTACAGTATTACCAGTTACAAACGCATAATCAGGATCTATTCCTTCACGAATTAGATTTGCATACGCATTTCTTGTTGGAGCAAAATGAAGATCTGCAATTCTTGTTACTATCTGCCTATTAACTTCTTCTGGAAATGGTGCATGTTTATTAAAACTTCTAAGACCGGCTTCTATATGAGCAATTTTTATTCCTCGATAATAAGCACACATAGCAGCGACCATTACGGTTGTTGTATCACCTTGCACTACTATTAAATCTGGTTTTTCCTTTTCTAATATGCGATCAAAGGATTCAAAAAGACGAGCGGTGAGTGAAGCTAAAGATTGATTGTCACTCATTACATTTAAAGCTATATCAGGCACAAGTTTAAAATCAGCAAAAACTTCATCTAACATCTGTTTATGCTGACCAGAATTACAAAGTAATGTATAAATTTGTGGTCTTTTTTTTAGTTCTATGACTATCGGAGCAACCTTAATTGCCTCTGGTCTAGTACCAGCTATAACCATAATTTTCATACGAAACTTCCAAAGTCATAACATTTGTTTTTAACACATAAATTTTACAAAAAAAAAAAAAAAAAAACATTTTATGTCATATTCAAATCTTGTAATATCTAACCGTTCATTTTTTAATCATATTGTTTAGATTTTAATCTTTTTATAACTTTAATTGTAAAGACATGAATTAGCTTTTTTGAAATATGAATATTCTTTCTAAAAGAAATAAAAACCCATTCGTAATTCGAAAACAAAAAAATTGCAATTTTGAAAAAGGAGGCAATCTTTAGGTAAAAATCAATGGGAATACAAAGACCTTTGCTCTGATACTGATCCGGTTCAAATAAATCAGTTCTCTGACTGCCACGTCAATTGATGTGATGAGACAATAGGAACCGTAGAAAAACAGGATGCCGTTGCTGGCGGACGGTGTTTTCAATCTGAAATTTAATTTGGTGGTACTATGAAAAAAGTAAGAATTACGGTCATGAGAATGGCCCGCTACGATGATTTAATCGAAAAATACGAAAATCCCCTTGAGCACCCGTGTGATATGCAGACAGGCCAGACTTTCACCGCCGACGGCTGGAGAAAACCGGAGGGTTTCTGCGAAAGTGCCTGGAGCACCATCTCACCCTTTGTGATGACGCTGGCATACGGAGGTTCCGATATCTACAGCGGATGGATGAAAA
>JAEEGF011952634.1_pt1 | contig 43966 bp, 30 predicted proteins | sample 9134171 | NCBI WGS metagenome assembly JAEEGF01 (sample SAMN16246542, study PRJNA631951) | gut metagenome | biome: gut microbiome; feature: rumen; material: AP-attached | host: Bos | place: Iran: Karaj | collected 2018-10 | reverse complement strand
CATGGGCGGCAAGATTACGGCCATGAACCAGATTACCGATCTGGCACAGCAACTTGCCCATGAGATGCGCGAGAGTAAGGTCGAGGATGTTATTTATAACGTGGACGCCGCCTACTGGCAGGTGGTCTCGCTGTGTGCCAAGCAGAAACTGGCCCGCAGCTACGTTGAACTGGTTCAGCATCTCGATGATGATGTCAAGGCGATGGTTGGTGAGGGTGTCGCAACGCGTGCCAACCAATTGGCCGTTGACGTGAAACTCAATGAGGCGAACGTTGATTTGACCAAGGTAGATAATGGTGTTACCCTGTCGCGCATGTTGCTCGCACAGTTGTGCGGACTGCCCGTGAACACCATGATGACGCTGGCTGATGAGGGACATGACGAACTGAACCTCTCCCTTGCTCCGTCCAACTTCAATCTAAATGAGGTGTATGACAAGCGCCACGACGTCCGCTCACTGGTGCTGGCTACCAAAATCTATGACCAGCAGGTCAAGGTGGCCCGCAGCGAAATGATGCCCAAACTGGCCGCTGTTGCTGCACTCCACGCCACAAACCCTAACAGCTATGATGGTTTTGAGAACCGTTTCGGCGCCGCCTTTAGCGTGGGCGCAACATTAAGGGTGCCCTTGTGGCACTGGGGTGGCCTGAGCAACAAGGTAAAGGCTGCACAGGTCGATGCCAATGTCAAGCGGCTGGAACTCGACGATGCCAAGGAGAAAATCGCTTTGCAGATTAGCCAGGCGGCTTTCAGCTATCAGGAAGCCTTCAAGACCTTCGAGGCCACAAGAGCCAATCTTGCCCAGGCTGATGAGAACTTGCGCATTGCTAATATTGCGTTTAAAGAGGGCATTGGTACCATCGATGAGGTTCTGGCTGCCCAGACAGCATGGCTCAAGGCTAATAGTGAGAAGATTGATGCTGAAATCAATGTCCAGCTCACTCATGAGTACCTGAACAAGGTGATGGGCACAATGAATTATTAGTCCAATAGATAGTCCAGATAATCTAAAAAATCCAGGAAATCCAAACCATCCACATTAACTAGCAACTAATAACACAAAACTTAATAATATGGAAAAAGACGAACAGAGAACTGTGGTACGCAAGAAGGATAAGGCATTGCTGGCAGCCCTGGCAGTGTTTGCTCTAGTAATGGCGTGTATCGCCATCGTGGGTATATTGCTCATCCATCCTGCCGATACGGTCATTCAAGGACAGGCCGACTGTGATGCCGTGCGCGTGAGCGGCAAGTTGCCAGGCCGCATCGTGCGCTTCTATGTGCACGAGGGTGACACCGTTCACAAAGGTGACAAACTGGTGAGCATCTACTCCAGCACTGTTGATGCCAAGTACTATCAGGCCAAACAGATGCAGGAAGCCGCCGCTTCCCAAAACCAGAAGGCCGAAAAGGGTACCCGCGAGGAGTTGAAGCAAGGCGCCTACAACATGTGGCAGCAGGCAATTGCCGCACAAACCATTGCCGAGAAGACTTATCAGCGCGTGGAGAATCTCTTCAAGCAGGGCGTGGCTACCCAGCAGAAACGTGACGAAGCCAAGGCTGCATATGATGCCGCTACGGCCCAGGTCAAGGCTGCCAAGGCACAGTATGACATGGCAGTGAGGGGAGCCCAGCAGGAGGACAAGAATGCCTCCAGGAGCATGGCCAACGCCGCCCGCGGTACGGTTATGGAGGTGGAAAGCTTGCTCGAGGACCAGGTGCTCGTAGCGCCTTGTGACGGTGAGGTGAGCGAGATTTACCCCCAGGAGGGCGAACTCGTGGCCATGGGTTCTCCCATCATGTCGATTGCCAAATTGGATGACATGTGGGTTAGTTTCAGCGTACGCGAGGAGGTACTCAACGACTTGCCTATGGGCAAGGAGGTGAACGTGACGATTCCTGCTTTGAATAACATGAAAACCAAGATGTCTGTCTATTATATCCACGATATGGGTAGTTATGCCGTTTGGCAGGCAGCCAAGGCTCAAGGCCAGTACGACAGCAAGACTTTTGAGGTGAAGATGCGCCCCGTGAGCAAGGTGCCTAATCTGCGTCCTGGCATGTCAGTCATCTTGGAGAAGTAAAGAGTTAGGGGTTAGAAAAACTGTCGATCCTTTCTTGACTATAGCATCTATAAATGATGATATTGAAATATATAGGAAATTCCTTCAAGCGCGGGTGCATCCAGCTCGTGCGCAGGCCTATGTATTTTCTGTTGATTGTAATCATGCCGCTGTTGTGCAGCTGGTTCCTCATGGATCTCATCAAGAACGGCTCTGTGCAACGCGTTCCTGTAGGCCTGGTCGATTTGGACAACAGTGCCATGTCACGCCGCATTTCGCGCAACCTGAACGGTTTCCAACAGGTGGACATTCGGCAGCACTACAAAAACTTTGCCGAGGCACGCGATGCTGTGCAACGAGGAGAGGTGATGGGATTCTTCTTTATTCCCGAGAATCTTGAAGAACAGGCGCTGGGAGGGCGGCAGCCAGTGGTAAGCTACTATTTGAACTACGCTTACTATGCTCCTGCCTCAATGCAATACAAGGGCTTCAAGACCATCTCTTTGCTTGCCAATGGAGCTATTGTTCAGACGGCTTTACTCTCAGTGGGGACCACTAACGAAAAGATTGCGTCGTCCTTGGTGCCCTACCAGACCCATATACACATGATCGGCAACCCGTTCACAAACTATAACTACTACCTGAATAGCACGTTTATTCCCTGTTTTTTGTCGCTTTTCATCCTGCTGGTGACGGCGTTCTCGTTGGGCTTGGAGTTGAAGTCGGGTTTGAGTCGCCAGTGGCTAAAGAATTCCGGAAACAGTATGTTCCTTGCCCTGGTTGGCAAACTGATGCCGCAGACAGTCTTGTTTACTGCTGTGTGCTGGTTCGTCCAGTGGATGATGTACCGTTGCTTTGACTTCCCGTTGAACTGCAACCCCTGGAACATGCTCATTGCCATGTTCCTGCTTGTTGTCGCCAACCAGAGCTTTGTGGTGCTGATTTACTGTTTTGTGCCCAATTTCCGTTACGGCACGATGTTATGCACCCTTTTGGGCATGGTATCGTTCTCGTTTTCGGGTTTCTCTTTGCCCCAGGAGTCAATGTATCCATGGGTAACTGCCTTGGGTTATGTGATGCCTATCAAGTACTACTTCCTGATCATGGTAGACCAGGCATTGAACGGCATCGACCTGTATTATTCAAGAGTTTATTATGCTGCACTCATTGGATTCACTATTCTGCCCATGCTACTGTCGTGGCGCTTGAAGAAAGAGTGCATGAATCCCGTATATGTGCCCTGATGATATGACCGAGAAAGTGAAACAAAGCAGACTGTTCCTGTGGTTCGTGCAGGTTTTGAGGGTGTGCGGACGCGAGTTGTTGCTCGTGTTCCGTGACGAGGGTGTAGTGATTTTCTTCTTGCTCCTTAATGCGGTTTACCCTGTCTTGTATGCCCTTATCTACAACCCTGAGGTCGTGCGCAATGAGCGTGTAGTTGTCGTTGACGACAACCGCACTTCTTCGAGCCGTGACCTTGTGCGCCGTCTCGACGCCACTCAAGAAATCGCCATAGCAGGCTATGCCGCCAATATGCAGGAGGCCCAAGATGCCATGCACCGCAAGGAATGTTATGGAATTCTATATGTTCCGCGTGACTTTGCCCAAAGTGCGGGTCGCGGTGAGCAGGCCCATGTGTCACTCTACTGTGACGTGAGTGTAATGATGCGTTACAAGGCTATGTTCTCGGCCTTGTCCAATGTCACTCAAGAGATGGGCGGCGAGAAGATGGCTGCAGTTGTTGAGCCTGTGCTTAACATGAGTGGTTCCATCATTGAGAACCGACAGGTTCCCGTAGGTAATCCGGCTATGGGTATCGCCAGTGCAGTATTGTTGTTTATATTGCCGCTGGTTCTGCAGCAGAGTATGATTCTGGGCATCGCTATGCTGCATGGCGGCAGCATTGAGCGCCGGCGCCGCAACGGAGGGCATGATCCCATGGCAATCGAGGCAAGTCCTGGTGCCACAATTATCGGTAAGATGATGTGCCATCAGATTATCTATGTCATCCCGGTTATTTATGTGCTGCACTATGTGCCGTTGATGTTCGGATTCCCGCAATATGGCAATTTCTTGCACATTATCTGTTTGACCGTGCCCTTTGTCATCGCTGTCTCGTTTATGGGCCAGACGCTGTCTGCTGTCGTGAATGAGCGCGAGAGTGTGTTCCTGCTGTTCGTCTTCTCGTCGGTGGTGTTTGTATTTCTCACTGGCGTATCATGGCCACGTTACCTGATGTCGAGACTGTGGTGGCTCGTTGGCGACTGTGTGCCAGCCACTTGGATGAGTAATGGCTATGTGCTGATGCAAAGCAACGGCGCCACCCTTTATCAAGTGCAGCACCAATACTGGATGTTGTGGCTGCAACTTCCCGTGATGTTTATACTGGCCTATGTCGTCGAACGTTTCGTCAACCGTCGTCGTTACCGTTCCTGGATTGCAGCCAGCAAGGACAACCCCCGCATTCTCACCCGCATTGACCTGGCTAAAAATGGAGTCGGTTAGTTATCCGCTCCATCTGCGATTTCCGTTCTATTTCCCATTCCTCCGATGATTGATCATGAAATGACATATCTTAATGGCGCGAGGGTGCTGGTGTGGCGACTTGAAGAAGATGCGCCGCAGTTATTGTCATTGTGCCGTGAGTCGGGAATTCCGGTTGAGGACATGGCGGGACTGCCAGTGAAACGGCAGCGGGAAAAAGCGGCAGAAATGTTGTTGCTGTGCCATGCTCTGGGGCGGCCTGTTAAGCTGGGCCATGACAAGCAGGGCGCACCAGCGGTCGAGGGTGAAGAGGTAAACATCAGTATCACCCATACGCCGCATCTGGTGGCATTGGCGGTCGATGATAAACAAGTCATCGGTGTGGATGCTGAGCAGAAAGAACGTCGGCAAGTGCTGCGTGTGCGCGATAAGTTCCTCAATACCAGTGAACAGCAATTCATCAATCCTAATGACCTAGAGGCACACGTAATTGCTTGGACAGCCAAGGAAGCCATTATCAAAGCGGAGCGTAACAGTGCCATCGACTGGACCGAAGGTATCCGTTTGAATCCTTTCGTTTCCCATCAAGTGGAAACGTCGCTGACAGCAAACTGTACTTCCGGCAGGAGCTACCGTTTGATTTCCAGGCTTCATGCTGGCCATTTCATCACGCTGGCAATACTCGAAATCCAGTAAACCCGACTTAAGGGCAATAAAGCCGTAAAATAATCGTTATAAGGATAATGAATGAGAGCATTTGGAGATGCCGTATGGTTTCTTTACAAATGTTCCGTGAACACTATAGTGATACAGCGATGAGAGTAAAGATGAAATATGTTATCCGTTGGGCTTTATGCCTGTTGTTGATGGCAAATTGCGCAGTTACCGCTAATGCTTTGGACAAGAGTTACTATGCTGAAACGAGCAAACTCGCCAGTGGCAAGTGGGTGAAGATTGCAGTTAAGGAAAGTGGTATCTATCAGATTACTGCCGACGACATCCGCAAGTGGGGTTTGGGCAGTGATTTGTCCCAAATCCATGTCTTTGGTTACGGTGGCGCGCCCTTGAGCGAGACAATGCTTGGCGACAACTATGCTGACGACCTGCCTCAGATGCCTATAGTGCGCACGGGGGACCGCATCCTGTTTTATGCGCAGGGTCCTGTGACTTGGCATCATTTCAGCACTTTTGAGCAGGTTCAGGTTCATAACCCCTATGCCAACTCGGGTTTCTATTTTGTGACCAATGATAGCCGTTTCAATGATGTTGAAATAAAAAAGGCAACGAACGAACCACATGGAACTGTCGTTACTACCTATATCGAACGATTGTATCATGAACAGGACTTGGTCAATCCAGGTGAGACGGGCCGCAGGTATTTGGGTGAGAGCTTTACCTCTAGCAAGAAACAGTCTTTCAAGTTTGACCTTAACGGACTGGTAGACGGTGGAACAGTGAGGGTGATGACAATGTTCGGCCACAAAACACTGGCGCCGGCCTCGTTGAAATTCAGTTATAACGGAACCGAACTGCCGGTTACCAGTACCGAGACGCTTGATACTGTCAAGGATATCAATTCTCATGTCCACTACAAGACTAATCGATCAATCAAGGACTTTACACTTGACAACGGAGGAACCTCGCTCGAGTACACTGTTGAACTCTCGAGTCGTGGCTCGGTGTATCTGGCACGCTTGGATTACATTACTGTTAACTATCCACGTACATTGGCATTGAGAAACGGTAGCCTTGTCTTCGGAATGAAAACTGCTAATCCCAACAACAGTTATAGGGTGAGCGGTTGCAGCAGTTCTACCCGTGTGTGGGATGTGACTTTGCCCTTTGCTCCGTTGCAGCTCAATACCCAGGCCGGCGACGGCACGGTCACCTTCAGCCCCGTTGCCGATGGACGTCGGGAATTTGTGGCGTTTGACGAGTCAGGTACTTATTCCGATCCTGAGTTTATCGGCGAAGTCACCAACCAGGACATCCATGGTGAAACTACGCCCGACATGATTATTTTGTGCCCCAGCGCTTATATGGACCAGGCTCGTCGTGTTGCTGAATTGCACCAGAAATATGACCGCTTCAACGTGCTGGTACTTGACCACGAAAAAGTGTTCAATGAATTCTCTAGCGGTAATCAGGACGCCATGGCCTATCGTCGCCTGTGCAAGATGTTCTATGACCGCGGAGCCACCGAGGATGGTCACAAGTTGGGCTATCTGCTGCTGCTGGGTTGCGGTAGCTATGACAATCGACTGGTTGGCCAGAATTCCGAAGCTTTGAATTATCCGAGACTGCTCACATGGCAAAGCGATATCAGCAATGAGGACGACAATTCCATCACCACCGATGACTACTTCGGCATTCTTGACGATGAATCCGGCATTGATAACTTGGATGAAATGAACATCTCTGTAGGCCGTATGATTGTTAAAAGTGTTGCCGAGGCCCGTACCGCGGTCAATAAACTCATCAAATATGTGGATAAGCCTTACTATGGTGCCTGGAAGAATCAGGTCCTGATGGTTGCCGATGACGAGAATAGCGGCATCCACATGGAACAGTCCAAGAAAATGATTGACGTTGCCCGTGAAAATGGCGGTGAGGATATGGTATATAATTATGTCTTTACCGATGCTTTCAATGCCGTGAGCGAAGGCGGTGCCCGCACCTATCCTGAAGCCCGTGCCAAGATGTTCACTACGTTGCGCGAGGGCGTCTTGTGGTGGAACTACATCGGCCATGCCAGCACCCAGAACTGGACTGGCGAGGGACTGATGATGCGCTCTGACGTGGAAACGCAACTCTATTACCGCCACCTGCCGGTGCTCTATGCAGCAACGTGTGAATACTGTCGTTTTGACAACTCGGTGCTCTCGAGCGGTGAGCGCATTTTCCTGAATGCCAATGGCGGCGCTATAGCACTGATGTGTCCGGCTCGTTTGGCTTATATTTCTGAAAACGGCGCGCTGAGTTCTTTGGTGGCTCGTTATGCCTTCTCGCTTGACAAAGATGGGAAACCGCGTCGCATCGGTGACATCCTGCGGTTATCCAAAAATGCCATAGCTGCCTCCGAGAACAATCACCGTAGGTTTATTGTCTTCGGTGACCCGGCTATGAGAATGGCGTGGGCTCCTTACAGGGTGCAGGTCGAGACTATTAATGGAGAGCCTGTTGACAGTGAGGATATGCCCATCTTCAAGGCGCGTCAACAAGTGGAGTTCAGCGGCAAGATTGTGGATAATAAGGGGGAACTCGCAACCAATTTCAATGGTTCCATTGTCTCGACGCTTTTTGGCCCTGAACAGTCGGTAACGACCCACGGCTATGGAAAAGAAGGAAAGCAAGTCTCCTATGAAGACCGCACCAACCGCTTGGCTATCAATATCGATACTGTAGTGGGCGGAAAATTCAAAGTGCGCATCATCATCCCCAGCGAGGTGAACAACGAGTATGACAACTACCGTCCGTCGTTGATTAACATGTATGCCTATGACAGTCGTGACTCCATCGAGGCAAAGGGAGCCAACAGCGACTTCTTTATTTACGGATATGAGGATGAGCAGGTGACCGATACCATCGGTCCCAAGATTATCACCCTGGGTCTGAACGATGTGCATTTTAACGACGGTGATAACGTCAATGAGTCTCCGCTGGTGCTCGCTACCGTGAGCGATGAGAGTGGTGTTAATTTCTCCACGGCAGGTATCGGCCACAGCATGACGCTCACCCTGGATGGCACTACCAGCTATAATGACCTGGTGAGCTACTATACTCCCATGTTTACTCAAGAGGGAACGCTGGGCAGCATCAATTACCAGTTGACTGACCTCACACCCGGTAAACACACGTTGCGTCTGCGGGTTTGGGACGTGTACAACAACGTGAGCGAGAAGACTATTTCATTCAATGTCATCAATGGTTTGGCGCCTGAGATTGCCGATGTATATTGTGCTTCCAATCCTGCCAGCGTCGAGACATCGTTCTATGTGAAACACAATCGTCCTGATGCTGTGGTGAGCGTGACCATCGAGGTGTATGACCTGATGGGACGTAGGGTGTGGAGTACCACCCAGGCTGGGCGTAGCGACATGTACACCTCCACTCCGGTCACTTGGGATTTGACCGATGGCGGTGGACGCCGTGTGCCGCGTGGCATCTACGTTTATCGTGCTACCATCTCAACCGATAGCATCAAGGAAGCCACCAAGGCCAAAAAACTGGCCGTTACTGGCGAATGACGATACCTGAGCGTCAATATCCACGTGTAAGACATAAGATATGTTAAAAAAGTGCTCATTTTTCAATAAAATGGAGCGCGGATTGCTTGGCGTTCAAAAATTTGAGGTAAATTTGTCGGTTAATTGCATCATTATTCGATGAATAAAACCAATCATACTGAGGAACGGACAATCCTTCCGGAGCCGACTATCAGGCGTTTACCGTGGTATCTGTCCTATGTGCGTATGCTCGATAACAAGAACATCGAGTATGTGTCATCGACACAGATTTCCAATGAGTTGAATGTGCAGTCGTCTCAGATTGCTAAGGATTTGTCTTACCTGAACATTCGCGGTAAAACGCGCATTGGCTATGAGGTGCACAGCCTGGTAATGGAACTTGAGGACTTCCTCGGGTTCAACAGGCAGCATGATGCAGTAGTCATCGGTACCGGTAGCCTGGGAACCGCCCTCATGCAGGATCACGGTCTGGTAAACTATGGTCTGAACATCGTGGCGGGTTTTGATGTGCGCGGCGAGGTGATTGGACAAACGGTTGGCGGTCTCCCGGTTTATGACATCAGTCATCTGGAGGCTTGGCAGCGCGAGCATGGCGTCTCAATTGCCATTCTCACCGTCCCGGTTGAACGGGCTCAGGATGTCGCTGACCTTGCCATCGCCAGCGGCATGACGGCATTGTGGAACTTTACGCCTTACCGCATCAAAGCTCCCGAGGACGTGGTGATTGCCAACACGTCCATCTATGCCCATCTGGCCATCATCTATAACAGGATGCATAACACGATCATTGACACCAACAAACAGCAATAGGGCGATACGGTTGCGGGAATGAAGGTTATTGGCTTTACAGGAAATTATGGCAAGCATGAGGAAATGCCTCACAGCTATCTCATGGCCGATTCTTCAATCCTGTACACCGGCAGACCGTTTTTTGTGCCTGACTATGCACAGCGCTTCTTGGCAACGCCCACAATCGTGGTGCGCACTGGCAGGCTGGGCAAGTGCATCGCTCCAAAGTTTGCCCACCGTTACTGGGATGCGTTCACCGCAGGATTCAGCGTCCAGGCCCTGCAGGGCGATGACGAGCGTCTTGTGGCATTGGACAGGGCATTTGACGGAGCCGCCATCGTTGGTGACTGGGTGGAGACCTCGGCTATTGAAGACCCGCTCCACGCTGTCGTCGAGGTGACGGTCAATGAGGAAACGGTGGCACGCTGTTGCCTCGCTGAAATGTGTACGCCTCTTGCCGAGCTGTTGTCGGCAGTGAGTACCCGTTGCAGCATCAAGATGGGCGACCTGCTGTTTACCGGCGATGCCGGCGAGGGTCACACGATGGCTCCTGGCGACCGCTTGAGGGCAACCGTCAACGGGCGGCAAGTGCTGGACGTGAACGTGAAGTTGTGAGAATAACCGATACTGACGTAACGACGAAATAAATAAAACTAAAACGATTAAATATGAGTAAATTAACGACATTCAAACTCGCTTGTGCGGTGATACTGGCAGTGTTCTGCTCCAGTAATGCCAGCGCATTCAACCCGTCTTATTTTGCTACCAATTCAAGGCTTGCCACGGGCAAGTGGGTAAAGGTGATGATACCCGAGAGTGGTATGTATGAAATCACCTATGAAGAGCTTCGTGAAATGGGTTTCAACAATCCCGCTCAGGTTAAGATTTATGGTCATGGTGGAAACCGTATCAGTGAGGTGATGAGCAGCTCTTTTGATGACGACCTCACCCCTGTGCCTATCCTGCGTGTTCCCAACAACAAGATTTGCTTCTATGGCAACGGTCCCATCAGCGTAAAGTTGGCCGATTACAACACGACTCCCCACTACACACGTCAGTTTAACCCCTATTCTCTGGAAGGGTGCTATTTCCTGACCGAAAACACTGAAGCCGATACAACACCTGCCAAGAAATCATCAATCGTGGTTAACGATTATGTGGACTCCGATATCAGTATGGGTTATTTCTTGCATGAGAGGGATCTGCTCTCGATGGCAGGCTCAGGTAAAGAAATGCTGGGTGAAGATTTCACCAACAGCAAGATTTTGGTGGACTATTATCTGCCTGAGATTGCCGACAGCACTGTCGTAGTACAGTCGGTGATTGCCGCCAATGTGAGCAATTCAGTCAGCTATGCTAATGGCGTCTTGCACAGTGCAGGTGGCACTGACACGACGGTTTATACCGTGTCGTCATCGCGCATCTATGTTCCGTCCGAGAGTGTGATTTACAACTATGCTTCACCATTTGGAGAGGTCAAGTTGTCACATCCTGCCGAGCATGGCAAGTTTGAGCCTATCTTGAAGTTTGCATCGGCCGAAGCCTCTGTTCAGATTGCTCGTCTGGACTACTTTGTGCTGACTTACAAGCATAAGAACGTCCTCAAGGAAGAAACCGACAATCAGGTGATGATGGGTTATGCGATGACTTCAGGCAACGAGCGTTTCAAGTTACCCAACGCTTCAGGAACTACAGTTGTGTGGGGTATCAACACCACCACTCTTCCTCTTGAAATTGTCACTACTCCCTATAATGACGAGAGCGGTTCGGGTCTCGCATTCTTCTCTTCGGCAAGCAGTTTGTCGAACTATATCGCTTTTGACCCGAGGCGCACTCTCAAGAAGATTTCCCGCTATGAGGATGTGGCTAACCAGAACCTGCATGCTCTGCCTGTTCCCGATATGTTAATTATTACCGACAAGGTATTTCATGAGCAGGCCCAGCGCATTGCTGATATGCATACAGCCGTCGATGGCATGCTTGTTCACGTCGTTGACCAGGATCAGATTTTCAACGAGTTCTCCAGTGGTACCAAGGATGTGATGGCCTATCGTCTGATGTGCAAGATGTTCTATGACCGTGACAACACCAAGTTCAAGAACCTCCTGCTGTTCGGTCCCGGTACCTTCGACAACCGTGGCGCAATGGGTGAGCATCCTTACCACCTGCTGACCTACCAGAGCGACAACAGTAACTATAAGGACTTCTCCTACACCAGTGATGACTTCTTCGGTATGCTTGATGACAATTCGGGTTCCAACCTCTCTGCCGATAAGTTGAGGATTGGTGTCGGCCGCATTACATGTGGTGATATTGAGGAGGCCGAAAGCGATGTCAATAAGCTGATGGAGTACTACCTTAACCCCGACTACGGTGTTTGGCGCAATAACACGCTCGTCTTCAGTGACCAGCCGCGTGGTACTGATGCCACACTCTACACCTTCCAGGGCGAGGGTTATAAGGAAATGATTGACAACGAGCTGGAAACGGGTATGAATGTAACCACTGTTCACAATATCATGTACCCGCGTTCAACGGTCGAGTTCGCAACCGATGTTGACCGCAAGAAGGCTACCGAGGCTAATCACCTGTTGAGTGATATGCTCAAGCAGGGTATGTACTTTGTTACCTATGTGGGTCATGCCGGTAAGGTGGGATTCACCAAGATGAACAGCATGTGGACAACCGGTGACGTGTCGCGCACCTCTTATTCTCGCTGGCCCATCATGTCAACCGCTTGCTGCGACGTTGCCCACTTTGACGGTGACACCCGTGGCATTGCCGAGTTGATGTTCCACAAGCCTGACGGTGGCGCTATCGCTTTGCTCACCTCCTCGCGCATGGTTTATGCTTCAGGTAATGACATGCTCAACAGATATTTCATCGAGGCCATGTTCAGCTATGCCGCTACGGGTAAAATGCCGACTTTGGGTGAGGCTTACATGAAGTCTAAATTAGGATTTGTCTCAGCCAATACCAATAAGCTGTCATTCTTCCTGCTGGGTGACCCGGGAATGAAGATTAACTATCCTATCACCCGCATCAAGGTGATTGACCTGAACGGATATGATATGACCGATACCAACGAGGTGGCAACCATCAGACCGCTCCAGAGCTATGACATCGTTGCTCACGTTGTTGATGCCGATGGCAATCTGGATACCAGCTTCAATGGCGATGCTACAATGACGCTCTATGATAAGGAGGTGAGATTCACCACCTTGACCCAATCGGGTGTCGATCGCAAGATTTACTTCAACCGTGATAAACTGGGTGAGGTTTCGGGTCGCGTTGTCAACGGTGTATTCACTGGCTCATTGATTGTTCCCAAGAAGGTAAGCGCCGTCAACGAGAATGTGCTGATTCGTCTGTATGCCCATAAGGACAACTCCGACTATATGGTTAATGGCTTCACCAAGAGCGTCAAGATGTTGCCTTATAATGATAATGTGGCTATCAAGGATACCGAGGCTCCCGTTATCACCAGCATGTATATCAATGATGAGGATGCTTTTGTCGAGGGTGCTACTGTCGCTTCCAACTCGATGCTCTACATTACAGCAACCGATGACCAGGGTATCAGCATGCAGGACAATTCGCTCGAGAATGGTATGTCGCTTGTCCTCGACGGTGGTAAGTCATCTTACGGTGACATTGATGGCTATGTAACCATTAGTGAAATGGGCAAAATCATCAATATCAAATTCCCGTTGAGTAACGTGGCTGAAGGTCTGCACACACTCACCTATACCGTCTGTGATATGCTCGGCAACAGCGCCTCGCGCACCATCTCCTTCATGGTGGGTCAGAGTGGTATGGTGACCATCAATGCCGACAAGTTGCCTGCTTACACCAACCAGGAGGTGAACTTTGACGTGGAAACCGAACTGCCCCGTATGCCCGAGGTGGTAGTCAGTGTTACCGATGCTACCGGTAAACTCGTTTGGAAGTCTGCAACCAGCAGCTTCCCCATGAGTTGGGACTTGAGGGATATGCAAGGCAATAAGGTTCCCGCCGGTCTGTACCGCTACTTCGGTACCTACAGCGACGGCACCAACTATGGTGGCACGCCCATCAACAGACTTATTGTGGTTGACCCGGTGAAGACCGCAGCCAAGTAAAGACAGGGCTTAGTCCTAATCAGTAACGCATCACGCGGGAGGGCATTCGTTGCTTCTCCCGCGTGTCGCGTTTATAGGGGGGTGAAAAAGTATTGCGGCCGCACCGTGGTGGTGTAGCCGCAACAATTGTTTTGTTTTTTGTCTTGATTATTCGCCGGGAGCAATTGCACCGGTGGGGCAAGCGTCGGCGCATGTGCCGCAGTCCAAGCAGGTGTCGGGATCAATCGAATAGATGTCGCCTTCCTTGATGGCGTCGGCGGGACATACTGACTGGCATGTTCCACATGCTACACAGCTATCAGAAATTACGTAAGCCATAGTGATGTAAATTTAAAAGTGAAATAGTTAATAATGTAAAAGTAAACAGTGTTGCAAATGTACTGCTTTTATTTGAATCGGTATGCACTTTTAGCCAAAATTTCTCTTGACTAGTGCGTTTTTTTTAATCGTCTGCCTTTTTCTCACGTTTTTTTTGTACCTTTGATGAACGGGAAACAAAAAAGTTTAAATTCGATGTGATTTTTTATTTGTCATGAATACTACCGACTGGAAAGACGCGTTGGGCAAGGCGTTCAATCTGCCCGTTTCCGAGGAACAGTCCGCTCCCGAAGAGGAACACCAGCAAGACAAGGGCGATGCCCTGCAGCAGCAAGGTAAAACGCGCCTTGACATCCTGCTGGAGCGCAAGGGACGTGCCGGCAAGCAGGCGACCATCGTCACGGGTTTCATCTGTGATGATGAGACGCTCAAGCAGGTGGCCTCGCAACTCAAGCGCACGCTTGGGGTGGGGGGCAGTGCCCGTGGGGGCGAGATTCTCGTCCAGGGCGACTTCCGTCAACGCGTGCTGGATGTGCTCACTTCAATGGGCTTCAAGGCACGCATCATCTAGTTAAGGGTTTTACTGACAACTGACAACGGTCAATATGAGCGACAATACTGACAATAGACATCTGCTTGTCATCAAGGCATCGGCGGGTTCAGGTAAGACCTATAACTTGGCCTTGCAATATATCACGCATCTGTTATTCACCACCAGCGAGGACGGTGGCCGACTCTTGCCGAGGCGTGCATCGGGTGAGACGCGTCCACTCAACGCCCATCGCTTGCTGCTTGCCATCACGTTTACCAATAAGGCGACTAACGAGATGAAGGAGCGCATTGTCAACGAGCTTTACTTCCTCTCGCAGCCTGGCGCCAAGAGCGACTACCTGCAACTGTTCATCGACGGCAGCGGCCTCTCTGAATCGAGAATACGTGAACTGGCGCGCTTGGCCTTGAATGAGTTGCTGTTTGATTACAGCAATTTCAACGTGAGCACGATTGACTCGTTTTTCCAGAGCATCCTGCGCAACTTCGCCCGTGAACTTGACCGTGACTTCAATTATGATATCCAGCTCGAGGAGGACTATGCCGTGCGCGTGGCGGTTCACAATTTCCTGCTGTCACTGGGCCGTGAGGGTGAGCCCACGCAGGTGGACTTGTGGGTAAAGGACTACCAGCGTCACATGATACGCAGCGATGCCGCTACCAAGGATTGGCGTTTCTTTAACGATGGCGGCAATCTTTTTGCGTTTGCCAAGCAGATTAAGAGCGAACTGTTCCGTAGCCGCATGGATGAGATTCGCGCCTACCTGAGCAAGACCGATGCCGATGGGCGCCAGTGGAGTGATTTCACGCGAATCAATGCTTTCAAGAAATATCTTCATGACTTGGCTGAGTCTTTGGAGACGGCTGTCAAGAACTACCTGGAGACGCTCGCGAGGGAGTTGGACGCCGTGAGTGATGGCTTGAGCGGTAACAAATCGTTCAAGAAATGGCTCGTCAAGGGCGAGATGAGTCCCTTGTCAAGCACGCTGGCTAATGCCGATGAAGATGTCATTCGGGGGCAATTCCTCAAGAATTCACAGCCCGATGATGCCTTGACAGTCCGCTTGCTCGAACTGGTGACGCGCTATTTCAGGCTATGGCCGTGGATGTCGTTTTTCAGGAGCATTGAGGACGACTTGGGCTCCCTAGGACTGCTGGCGATGATAGACCGTTACCTGGAGGAGTACCGCCACGAGTCCAACACTATCCTTATCGGCGATACCAACGAGTTGATTGGAGCCGTGCTTGAGAGCGGGTCTGATTTTGTGTTTGAACGTGTGGGCTCCACCATCATGCATTTCATGATTGACGAGTTCCAGGACACGAGCGCCAAGCAGTATGAGAATTTCAGTCGCCTGCTGCATGAGAGTTTGTCGAGCGGGCATTTCAATATGCTCATCGGTGATGCCAAGCAGTCGATTTACCGTTTCCGCAATGCCGACCTTACCGTGTTCCGCGAACGTGTGCAGGAGGACTTCGGCCAGTATATCTATGAGCCTCAGGTTGAGGACGGTGCACCGCGTTCGGTTAATTACCGCAGTTCCCGCAACATCATCGAGTTCAACAACAGCCTGTTTGAGTACGTGCGTCAGCACTATGGGGACAATCCTGTCGTGACCACTACCTATGGGGACGTGCGGCAGGGCCTTTCGCCGGGCATCGACGAGAAGAAGGTGCCAGGCTATGTCCGTGTTCTTACGGGCAATTACGGCCAGTTGCTGGATGATTCTGTCATTGGTGACGCTGCAGCATTGTTGCCTGTTGCCGAGGATGACGACCCCAGTGTGGTCAAGGTGCAGTCGGTGATGCCTGGCTACCTGTTGCGCCTGCATGAGCGCTATGAGTGGGGACAAATCGGTGTGCTGGTCAATACCCATGCCCAAGGCAACGCGCTGGTAGAGTGCATCCTTGAATATAACAAGCGCACAATGGGCGAGAAAATCAGCATCATCTCGGGAGAGTCGCTGCTGCTCAACAATTCACCCATCATCCGCCGCATTATTGCTATGCTGCGTTTTATCGATGTGAGCCAGTTCAACGGTACCGACGATGACAGTGATGACAACGATGACGTGAATGTGGCATCTGGCAATGACGCTATCGAGAGCCGTATCATCGGCAAGCGCATGAGCGACCAGCGGCTGTATGTGGCGTTGAACGACTTCATCCAGCGGATTTCGGCCAAACCCGACGCTACCGACGAGGAAACGGGATTGATGTTAGCCGATTGCTTGAGCCGCAGCGCTGCTGTGACTCCATCGGAACAGGGTGATAATCCTCAACCCGTTGCCGGGTTGTTGGATGACTTGCTGCCGTCAGATAGCGAACTCACCACCCTGGTCAACATTGTTGAGACCATCATTGCCCACTTTAAGAAGGACCCCATGGGCACCAACGATGTAGACCGCGAAACGGCTTTCCTGATGGCATTTCAGGATTGTGTCATGCAGTTCACGACGCAGCGTAACGGCGGCAGTGTGAGGGAATTCCTCAAGTACTGGGATGAGAAGAAGAACAAGTTCTCAGTCGGGATGCCCGACAGCCAGAATGCCGTCAATATCATGACCATCCATGCAGCTAAGGGACTGGAGTTTGACTGTGTGGTAATCCCGTACGCTGACTGGGAACTCACCGACAACAGCAAGGAGAACAGTTACTGGATACCCAAGGAGGTCTTCGTCGATGCATTGTCGGCACTGCCCCTTGATGCAGCATCCTGTAAGGACGCGATTGTTCCTCCTTTGCTCCATGTGGGAAAGAAATATTGTAAGGAATTGATTGATAATCAATTGGTTGGTGGTGAACTGAAAAAGTTTTATGAAAAACAGCAGACCGACCTGCTTGTCGAGAACCTCAATAAGACTTATGTGGCTTTCACGCGCCCATGTAGCGAGATGCACATCTTTAGCAGTCCCAAAGGCAAATCCAAGGAGGAGAACCCCGACGACAAGCCCAAGAAGGCCAGAAAGGCTCCTGTTGATCAGTCCGCGACTTGCAAGGACCTGTCAGAACTCATGAAACTTTACAGCAAGGAGCAGATGATGCCAGTCGATGGCGCTGACGGTTGGTTTGAGTTTGGCGTGGAATCTTCGCGCGACGATATCCGGAATCATCTCAAGAAGACCGAAGACGCCGACGTCAAACAAGAAACAATTGACCAATATACCATCAGGCCCATACCCCTCAAAATCAACGTCAAAGTGGAAGAAGCCGCGAGCATCCACATCAACGCGGGTCTCAGGCTGCACAGCCTCTTGAGCCGCGTCCGTGACCGAAATGACTTGGAGCGGGTTATCGACCAGGGAGTCAAACATGGTGTCATTACCGATGTCCCCGATGACCCCTGCAACCTCGAGAATGTCAAGACTCATGTCTGCCGTCCCATCCTTGACCCCGGTAGCCCCGTTGCCGATTGGTTCGACCCCGATAACAAGGTTTACAGTGAGCGGACCATCACAACGGCATCCACTTCGCTTTGGGACGAGGAGGGCATCGAGAATTTGAGGCCAGACCGCATCATACGCCGCCCCGACGGTACTTTGCTCGTCATCGACTACAAGAGTGGCCAGCGCGACGACAAGCGTTACCTGCGTCAGGTGAACCGGTACCTCGACAAACTGCGCCTTGTTTACCCCGACACCCCCATTGCCGGACGCATCTGGTACATCCTCGACGACACCATCCTCGACCATCGCGGCAATCTGGTAAAATAATGGTCAGCATGAGTGGCTTTTGTTGAGTAAACCGAGGCTTTGCCTCGGTCCGCATGACTGTGTCCAGGGTGTTCTGTAGTGAGCCAAAAAGCGGATGCTGACTAGAAACTAGGGGCTAGGGGCTTGAAACTCAAAACTTTTTTGTACCTTTGCCAATTAATTGGCGAAGGTAGGCTGCGCCTCGGGAATGCTCAAATTAATTTGGCATTCCGCTCGACTTGCACTACCTTTGCAGTTTGAATTGACTAGTGACTAAAGATTAGTGGCTTAAAAACTAAAAGATTATGTCTATTGATAATATACTTGCACAGGCTACCGCGGTGGCGGTAAAGGAGTTGTATGGCGTGGACTTTCCCGCTGAGAAGATTGTTCCCCAGACGACCAAGAAGGAATTTGAGGGCAATGAGACGATTGTGGTGTTCCCGTTCCTGAAGGCGTCCCGCAAGGCGCCAGATGTGACTGCACAGGAAATCGGTGAGCACATGCTGGCTCACTGCGAGGCAGTAGAGAAATTCAACGTCATCAAGGGCTTCTTGAACATCACCATCAAGCCGTCGTTCTGGACGGGTGTGCTGAAGCACGTCGCCGAGACGCCCGACTACGGCTTCACGGCAGCCAGTGATGACAGCCAACTGGTGATGATTGAGTACTCATCGCCCAACACCAACAAGCCGCTGCACCTGGGCCACGTGCGCAACAACCTGCTGGGCTACAGCCTCTCCAAGATTATGGAAGCCAACGGTTACAAGGTGGTCAAGACCAATATCGTCAACGACCGCGGTATCCACATCTGCAAGTCGATGCTCGCATGGCTCAAGTGGGGCAATGGCGCAACACCCGAATCGACCGGCAAGAAGGGCGACCACCTGATTGGCGACTTCTATGTGGCATTTGACAAGCACTACAAGGCCGAAATCAAGGAACTCATCGAGAAGGGCATGAGTCCTGAAGATGCCGAGAAGCAGGCCCCCCTCATCCAGGAGGCACACGACATGTTGCGTCGCTGGGAGGCTGGTGACCCCGAGGTGCGTGCCCTGTGGGAGAAGATGAATAATTGGGTATATGCCGGCTTTGACGAGACCTACAAGCGCATGGGTGTTTCCTTCGACAAAATCTACTACGAGAGCGACACTTACCTCGTGGGACGCGACACCGTGCTCGAGGGCCTCGAGAAGGGCATTTTCTACCGCAAGGAAGACAATAGCGTGTGGGCTGACCTCACTGCCGACGGCTTGGACAACAAGTTGTTGCTGCGCAGCGACGGCACGTCGGTCTATATGACCCAGGACATCGGTACCGCCCAGTTGCGTTACAAGGACTATCCCATCGACCGCATGATTTATGTCGTGGGTAATGAGCAGAACTACCATTTCCAGGTGCTCTCGCTGCTGCTTGACAAGTTGGGCTTCAAGTGGGGTAAGGATTTGGTACACTTCTCTTATGGCATGGTTGAGTTGCCTAACGGCAAGATGAAGTCCCGCGAGGGCACTGTGGTCGATGCCGACGAACTCATGGACGAGATGATTGCCACCGCTACCGATATGGCCAACGAGCCTGGCCGCTTGCAGGGTGTCCCCGAGGACGAGCGCGACGATGTGTTGCGCATGATTGGCTTGGGCGCCTTGAAGTATTTCATCCTTAAGGTGGACCCCAGGAAGACCATGCTGTTCGACCCCAGCGAGTCCATCGACTTCAACGGCAACACCGGCCCCTTCATCCAGTACACCTATGCCCGCATCCAGTCGGTATTGCGCAAGTGCTGTGAGGACTACAAGGCCGAGGACATCAGCGGTGTGGCTCCCAACGAGAAGGAGACCTCGCTGATTCAGAAACTTGCCGATTTCACTACCGTCGTTGCCGATGCCGGTCGTAACTACAGCCCCGCACTCATCGCCAACTACGTTTATGACCTCGCTAAGGAATACAACCAGTTCTACCACGACTGCAGCATCCTCAAGGAGCAAGACACGGCCGTGCGCTGCTTCCGCCAGCTGCTGAGCGAGACCGTAGCCGACGTTATCAAGCGAGGCATGTCACTGCTGGGTATCGAGATGCCCAACCGCATGTAGTTAATAGTTAATAGAGAATAGTTAATAGTTAAAGTTGGCATGGAAATTGCTGTAAACAACTGAAAACTGACAACTGAAAGATATGAACAACTGGAATAATAACTATGAGAACGGCTATCAGACCGCCGTTCAAGCCGAGAACGAAATGACGCTGCAGCGCTACGTCGCTGCTGTGATGCGTCGGGTGTATGGCAAAATGACTTTGGGCTTGCTGCTCACTGCCGTCACTTCATTGCTGGTGGTATCAAGCCCTGCAGCCTTGAGTCTGCTCTTCAGCACTCGTGCGGCTATTTGGATTCTGTTTGCCGTTGAAATCGGTCTGGTTATTTACTTGAGCGCTCGCATCAACAAGCTGAGTACTGGTGCTGCTACGGCTCTGTTCTTCCTCTATAGCGCCTTGAATGGTGCCACCTTGGCTCCAATCTTCTTGGTCTATACGGGAGCAAGCATTGCTAAGGCATTCTTTATCACGACAGGTATGTTCGGCGCGATGACCATCTTCGGCTATGTGACACGTCAGGATTTGTCCAAAATCGGCTCTTTCCTGATGATGGCACTTTTCGGACTTATCGCATGCCTGCTTGTTAGTATGTTCTGGCAGAACTCAATGTTTGAGTTGCTTATCAGCTTCGCCGGTGTGCTCATCTTTGTGGGCTTGACCGCTTGGGACACTCAGGCTATCAAGCGCATATGTGCCGAGGCCGATTCGTCAATGGTAGGCAAGGTCGCCACCATGGGCGCCTTGACGCTTTACCTCGACTTCATCAACCTGTTCATCTACTTGCTGCGCATCTTCGGTAACCGCAACTGATTTTTCTGAAAAAGAGAATTCCCATATTCAACCCCGATAGCAAAAAAGCTACCGGGGTTGATTTTTGGTGCAATAGTCCTATGAAAGTGCCTTTTAGATTTGCTTTTTGCCATGCTTTTCATTACCTTTGCCGATGTTTGCTGGCTGTAGCCCAGCCATGGATGTGTCTTTAACTTTTAAAACCTATTACCGTATGAAGAGATTTTTATTTTTATCCTTGATGTTGATGACTGTCGGCATCATGTGGTCGAGTGAAAACGCCCCAATTCTTGGCGTTGCTGAGAACCAGACTAGGGATGATGTCCCCTACGAGACGCCTGCTCCGGTTTTGAGCTATGAGTTGACTGATTATGCTATGGTTTTCACCGCTACTGGTGAGGGTACTGTGACGCTTTACATCCAGTATATTGACAATTGGAGTGGAGCGGTGACCAACGAGCAATACTCAGGTTATGGAACTGTTACCGTAGAGGTTCCGCGCGATTATGAAACCACCTATGTTAACGTGTGGGCAAGCGCACAGGCAAACGATGATGCTGTCCCTGGGGTTATACCCGTTCAGTATTACATTGAGATTCCTGCTCAAGAGATGATGCCTCCCCAAATTACTCCATGCCCCGAGTTGTATTACGAGGATACTGGAGAAGGTATTTTGGTCACCGTAACCGGTGAGGGCACCATCTGTCTGTACTTGGATGATATACTTGTTGCCGAAGGCTATGGCTCTGCTGATTATTTTATTCCATATAGCGATGAACCCGATGGAGAGGAATACGGCTTCTCTGCTACAGCTCAGATAGATGGTTGGGAGATGAGTGAATATATTTATTATATTGTATTTGTTCCAGGCGTACCTCAACCCTACGAGACACCCGCTCCTGATTGGACTTATAACTTGACCGATTACTCTATGGTCTTCACTGCTGTTGGTGAGGGTACTGTAACGCTCTACATCCAGTTCATCGACAATGCTACTGGTGAGATGACCACTGAGTCCGTCTCGGGTGAGGGAAGCGTAGTCTTTGAGATATCACGCGGTTCTGAAACCACTTTTGTAAACGTGTGGGCCACCGCCCAAGCAGATGAGTATGCTTTAATTGGCACTACCCAAGTTGAGTACTACGTTGAGATTCCCGCTATGGTTACTGTTGTCCCGGGTGACGCCGATGGAGACGGCAAGTTGTCGGTGACCGACGTGACCGCAATCATCGATTATGTCCTGTCCAATGATGCTAGTGGCATTAACCTTGATGCTGCCGACTTTAACAATGACGGTAGGATTACGATTGCCGATGTCACAGATATGATTGACTATATCATTTCAAATCCCTGATTAATATCATTGTAACATAATTGAATTGAAATGGTGCGCCACCGTCGGGTGACGCATCATTTTTTGTTATCATGGCTCTTTTTTTGTGGCAGATTACGGGAAAAGTGATATATTTGTGCTGTTATTAATCAAAATTAAGCGCAATGACTATGAAACGGATGATTTTAATTGCAATGTGGATGCTGACGCCCGTGTTGTTGATGGCACAAGGCTGGCCCACAAATTATGGCGGTGTAATGCTACAGGGATTCTATTGGGACTCTTACAACGATAGCAAGTGGACCAACCTCGAGTCTCAAGCCGACGAGTTTGCTGAGTTTTTCAGCCTCGTGTGGATACCACAGAGTGGCTATTGCAGCGGATATACCTCAATGGGCTATGACCCCTTGTATTGGTTTACCAACTACAATAGTTCCTTTGGCTCTAAGGCTCAGCTGCAGTCGATGATTAACACCTTCAGCAGTAAAGGCATCGGCACGATAGCCGACGTGGTCATCAACCACCGCAAGAATGTTTCCAACTGGGTGGATTTCCCCGCCGAGACCTACAAGGGCGTGACCTATCAGCTCAAGTCCACCGACATCTGCCGTGATGACGATGGCGGACAGGCATTGAGTTGGGCGACTTCCCATGGCTATTCGCTGAGTACCAACAACGACACTGGCGAGGACTGGGGCGGAATGCGTGACCTGGACCATAACAGCACCAATGTTCAGAATAACGTTAAGGCCTATATCAAGATGCTGCTTGATGACATGGGCTATGTCGGTTTCCGCTACGATATGACCAGGGGCTACGCCGCCAGATTTACCGGCATGTATAACGCCTATGCCAACCCCACCTATTCGGTGGGAGAATATTGGGACGGCAACCTGAGCGCAGTCAAGGCGTGGATTGACGGTACTAAGGTCAATGGAGTGGTGCAGAGCGCAGCATTCGACTTCCCCTTCCGCTATACCATTCGCGATGCGGTGAACAATAACAAGTGGACCAATCTGTCGGGTACCGGCAAGGGACTGAACACCGAAAGTAACTACATGCGTTATGCGGTAACCTTCGTCGAGAACCACGACACGCAGTACCGCGATGCCAGCAATCCTCAGGATCCCATCAATCAGTATGTCGAGGCTGCCAACGCCTATATGATGGCTATGCCGGGCACTCCGTGCGTTTTCCTCAAGCACTGGATGAGTTACAAGGAGAGCATCAAGCAGATGATTTATGCCCGCCAGTTGGCTGGTATTACCAACACCAGTGCCACTGCCCAGTATGCCTACAGCAATAACAACAACTATTATGTCCAGCGCACTACGGGCTCGCGTGGCACCTTGATGGCGGCCATGGGTGGCTCGGCTTTCACGATGCCCTCGTCCTACGTTGTCGTGGCCAGTGGCACCAACTACCGCCTGGCCTTGAGTAAATCGACCGAGACGGCTTGGGCTAGTGTACCCAGCGGCGTGAGCCAGGATCCGTTCAATGTGACGTTGACTGCCATCAGTCAGAACTCAAGTGCTCAGATTGTATATACCCTTGACGGCACCGAGCCTAGTGCCACCAACGGTACTGTTATTGCCAGCGGTGAGAGTGTACGCATCAACAAGTGCTTGACGCTCAAGGCCGGCTTGCTCGTTAATGGCACGGTGAAAGGAGTTATCACCCGCAATTATACCGTCATCAATGAGGAGGGCTATGAAGCCTATGAAATCACGGTCTATCTCAAGGACCCGACCGTGGCGCCCAACAACTGGCCGCGGGTCGTGTACTACTGCTGGGACAGCAATGACGTGCAGCAGTGCGGCAATTGGCCGGGTGAGGTGGTGACCGACACCCGCATAGTTCACGGCGAGAAGTTCTATTACAAAACTTTCACCATCACTAGTACCACCTACTCTGTGAACTTCGTGTTCAATCAGGGCGGCAGCACGGCAGGCAGCCACCAAACCGTGGATGTGACGGGTGTGCGTGAGACTTCATTCTTTGAAGTGACGACCCAGACCAACAAATACCAGGTGCATGATGTGACCGCCGATTATCTGCCTTATCTGGACAATGATGTCACCGTCGGTGATGTAAATGGCGACGGCAGCATTTCTATCAGTGACGTGACGGTATTGATTGACTATCTGCTATCAGGAAATGCCGCTGCGATTATCATTGATGCAGCCGATGTGAATGGCGACGGTGCAGTCGGCATCAGTGACGTGACCGAATTGATTGACTGGTTGCTGAGCGGCAATGATTAGCCTTGATGGCCGATAGTGCATAATTGTGGGCATCGATACAATAAAAAGCGGTTTTCTTAGTTAATTAGGTAAAGATAAACCATTTTTTACTGACTAGAAATGAAACTGACAAAGTCGATAATTGCCATTGCACTGATGGCAACCACATTAACTTCCTGGGCTCAGGATGACATCAAGAACACCGAATTCAACCCTGTGACCACGGGTGTCACCTCGTTGAGCATCACTCCTGATGCGCGTGGTGCGTCAATGGGTGACTTGGGTGCCGCTACCGAGCCTGACGTGAACTCGCAATTCTGGAATCCGTCGAAGTATGCTTTTGCTTTCAGCCGTGCTGGTGTCTCGCTGTCTTACACCCCTTGGTTGCGTAAGATTGTCAACGACATCTATCTGGCTAACCTGTCGGGTTACTACAAGATAGGTAGTAGCGACAACCAGGCTGTGAGCACCTCGTTGCGCTATTTCTCACTGGGTGAAGTGATGTCGACCGACGGTGAGGGTGCTACGCTGGCAACCATCAACCCGTTTGAGCTCTCGGTGGATTTGGGCTATAGCCGCAAGTTGAGCGAGAAGTTCTCGATGGGTGTGACGTTGCGTTACATCTACAGTGACTTGGGTTACAGCGATATGAACACGGGAGACCAGACGTCGAGCGCATCGGCTTTCTCGGCTGACCTCTCGGGTTATTATACGACCTATCCCATCATTGGACGCAACGAGTGCCAATGGTCTATTGGTTTCAACCTGTCCAACATCGGTTCCAAGGTGTCCTACAACAAGGGCAATGACCCTGCCTATCTGCCCGCCAACTTGAAGTTGGGTACGGCGTTCACCTTCCCTGTAGCCGATGCCAATAACCTGACATTTGCTTTTGATGCCAACAAGTTGCTCGTTCCTGCCAAGCCCCGTCTTGCCGACTTTGAGGATAATTTGGCCTACGATGACGCCCTCCAGGAGTGGAAGGACAAGTCCTCTATCGCGGGTATCTTCGATAGCTTCAAGGATAACTTCGCCAAGCGCATCACCTATTCGGTAGGTGCTGAGTATGCCTACGACCAGAAGTTCTTCCTGCGTGGCGGTTACTACTACGAGAGCAAGTACGCCGGTAACCGTCAGTACTTCGGTTTGGGTGCCGGTTTCGCGCTTCAAGTGATCAAGATTGACGCCAGCTACATGATTGCCACGGCCCAGAACAGCCCGTTGGACCAGACGCTGCGTTTCACCTTGTCGTTTGACATGGACGGCATTAAGGGTCTCTTCGGCGGCAACTAAACATGATATTAGGTCCTTAAATTCATTAAGGACCTTATTTTTCCTAAATAATTGAGAACAATGGCGCGTATTGGAATGGGTTTTGACGTCCATCGGCTCGTCGAGGGTCGGGAACTGTGGCTCGGAGGAGTAAATATCCCCTGGGAGCGCGGACTCTTGGGTCATAGCGATGCAGACGTCGCCATCCATGCCTTGTGCGACGCACTGTTGGGAGCTGCCGCATTGCGTGACATCGGCTACCATTTTCCTGATACTGACCCTCGTTATAAGGGTATCGACAGCCGACTGTTGCTGCGCCATGTGATGGCATTGCTCAACGAGCGAGGCTATTGTTTGGGCAACTGCGACATCACCATCTGTGCCGAGCAGCCCAAACTCAACCCGCACATCCCTGCAATGCAGCAGGAGTTGGCGGCTTGTATGTCTTGTGACCCTGGCCAGGTCTCCATCAAGGCGACCACGACCGAGAAATTGGGTTACACTGGACGTGGCGAGGGCATTGCCGCCTATGCCGTGGCACTGATAACAGAGAACACCTAATTCCGGACTCTTTATGTTGAGCGAGGCCCGACTTCAGCGCCGCATTCCTTATCTTGACATCCTGCGTGTCATCGCTTGCATGCTGGTCATTCTCATCCACACGCCTATCAGGCAATATGACACTTATTACAACACACCGTCATTGGCAGGTGCTATCTACACTGTGCTGGTGGCGGTGAACTGCAACCTGTTTTTCATGATTACGGGTGCCCTGCTGTTGCCCGTCAGCAAGTCGGGCAGTCGCTTCATCAAGCGGCGTCTCAGTGTCGTGTTGCCGCCCCTGGTCATCTGGACCGTTATCTACCTGCTGGAGCACGCCTTCTTGCTGCACAATTTCACGCCGCGATTGTTGGCCTCGGTGTTGTTTCATCCCGTTGAGGGGCTGTTGTGGTACGTTTATGTGCTGTTGGTCATCTATGTGACCTTGCCCCTGGTGAGCAAGTGCATCGGTGCTATCGGCAAGCGTGGCGTCGAGGTGCTGCTGGTGCTGTGGGTACTTTCCTCGTTCATTCCCTATCAGCACGGCGTGTTTATCGAGGCGTCGCAGTACAGCCACAATATGTTCGGGGCTTTTGCCAACTACTATGGCTATGTCCTGCTTGGCTACTACCTGCACCAGTATGGCTTGCCCCGTTTCTCGCGCGGTAACGTCGTGATATGGGCCTTGTTGCTGGCTTTTGGCATAGTGGTTATGCCCGCGTTTGAATTCCTGGTGCAGGGCCATTTCGGCATCTCATGGCAACAGCATATCGACACCATTACCTGTGACATCAGCATCAACAATATCGCCATGGCTACACTTCTGTTTGTTGTCGTGCGACATTTCTCCCCCGAGCGTTATGACCGTCAGCGACATTCCGTTAGTGCTGCCTGTTGGCCTCTGTTGAGCGTGTGCACCTTCGGCATTTACCTCTCCCAGATGATAGTTCTGCGGCAGATTGTATGGCCGCTGACAGCATCTTGGCTAGGCACCGCCCCTGTGGTTGTTGACTGTCTGGTGAGTGGTGTGTTGGCATTCATCGTGTGCCTGCTTCTTGTGTTGGTATTACGCATCTTTCCCGCCCACCAATATCTCCTCGGCAAAGACTGAGTTGAAATTGTTTTAGCACCTTAAACCCCTTCCTTATTGGAGAATAGGAAACCGCGGATTTTAATTTGCGGGTTAGAGAATTTGTGTGTATATTTGCGCAATTAACTGTGTCGCTGTCGTTAGCATGGGCGACAGCGTCCTTAAAAATCAAATTATGATGAAAAAAGAACTACTACTAATGCTGCTGATGGCTGTTGTTGCCATTATCCCGTTGCGTGCTGATATTGTGATTAACGGCACCGCCTATCATGCCGACACACTGCTCAGACGGCAGGTGGCACCGGGAACCATTCACACGATTGTACGTCTGCCCGATTACCCCCTCAATATCTATCTTATCGAGGCGGACATGAACAATCCCAACAACCGTGTGGAGACAACCTTTGCAAGAAATGTACTGGGTAATACTGAGCTGTTGTCCACAGCAATGGCCCGTCAAACTACCCCCACCAAGCGCCCGCTGGTGGCTTGCAATGCCAATTTCTGGATAGTATCGACTACCGGTCCACTGGCAGCATCGCAAAAGCTCTTCCCGATGGGCGGCGTGGTGCGTAACGACACAACTGTCGTTAATGACAATAACACCTACGACCAGTGGGGTGGTGGACCATGGATGACGGGAGCCGCCGGCATCACGATAGATAAGCGACTGGTGATGGGCCGCGTCATGTGGGAGGGTTCCATAACCTCGAGCAAACTGGCTGCTCCGCTGCCTTATCACAACTTCAACCGACGTGCCGTCAGGGGCGAAATATGTATGTATAACCGTTTGTTCAAGACTGGCCGTGCTTTTGAGGATGATTGGATTAACTACGACACGAGGGGTGACAACCAGTCAGACAATTATTACCTCACATTCGTGACCGACGAGAATGGTGTCAAGGAGAAGTGGAAAACCAACAGCCCCATGAAGTTTGTAATAAATAATATTATCTATGGTGAGGACCGCAGATCGATAACCTATTCCAATGCCGCTCTTGCTGTCACCGGCGACGAAAACAAGGCAGCGATGTCGGTACTGCAGGTGGGTGACACCATCGAGGTGACTTCGGGCTTCCGTACGCTTGACGAGGGCCAGCCCGAACTGTATCCCCGCATCGAAAATCTGGTCTGGGGGCAGGCAACGCTCATGCTGGATGGTGAACTCACGCCGCGCAACTATAACGACGGCTACAATACGCCCAATTATTCCCGTACCATCTATGGCACCAATGGTGATGGCAAGCGTCTCTACATGATGGTCATCGACCTCTCGACCAGTCCCAAGTATGGCTTGTCACGTGGCTGCCCCACTGCCGAAGCGTGCCAGATTATGAAATCGGTGTGGCCCGACATCCAGGTTGCCATCAATATGGATGCCGGCGGTTCGGCCGAGATGCTGGTCGGCGGACAGGTCGTCAACACGACCACCGAGGGTAATCCGCGCGGTGTGGCCACGGGTTGGATGATTGAGGCCATCGGCGAGGAGGACCACGAGATTGCGAGCATCGCGTTTGACAAGTTCCGCATCGACATCGGCGAATACTCGATGACAGTGCCCCGTGTCCTGGGTTACAACAAAATCGGTGAACTGATTGATGAGGATGTCAAGGGATTTACCTTGTCGTGTGACGCGGCTCTGGGTATTGCCAACGATACTACCTTCATCGCAGGCGGAGGTGATCTGCGCGGTGAACTCACTGCTACGCTCAACGGCATGACAGCGACTGTTCCTGTCCACGTCATGCCTGCCCAACCCAATCTGGTGTTGTCACCCCTCTTGATTGATGACCGTGAATATCCTATCGAGTTGACCTCACAGATTGTGAACAATACCTATTACTATGACCCGTCCATCTTTGACTGGTCGGTTGCCAACAGCGATATTGCGGTCATCAACGATGGCGTGGTGCGCGGCAAGCAGAACGGTACAACTTTCTATACCTATAACGTGGGCGCTTACAGCGGTGCCAGCGAATTGACAGTGGAAATCAGCCCTGACGCCTACCAGGACCAGACTTGGGAAGGCTGGACGGTTAAAGGTGCTGGCCCTAAAAACATCAACTTCAATAAAGAAACCGGCGAGATAACTTGTGAGTACACCTCTAACCGCTCTCCGTATTTGCAGTTGACCAAGGATTTGAACCTGTTCGGTTTGCCTGATACGATTGCCCTTGTGTTCAACACGACAATGCTGGTCGAGAATGTGCAGATTGATACACGCAACCGCTTCAAGACCACGACCAATTACCTCAAGTTCAAGCCCGAGAACGATGCCACGACATTTACCGCGGGCGAGGACCACACCCTGTTGATTGACTTGGAGTCGCTGGGCGGCGCTGATTATGTGGGCACCTATCCCATCACGCTCAAAACCATCAAGTTCAACATCAGCAAGGACACCGAAGTGGGTGACCATCAGCTGAACCTGAAGTCATTCTATTGCCACTATCCCAGTCACAACATCACGCCATTGCCGCCTTTCGGCGATGTGAATCTTGACGGCGAGGTGAGTGTAGCCGATGTCAATGCTGTCATCGAGGTCATCCTGACGGATGTGGTCAACGGAGCAGCCGATGTGAACCATGACGGCGAGGTCACTGTTGCTGATATCAATTCGGTCATCAGCGTCATCGTTGGCCAATAAAATATGAAAAAACATAATTGCTGGAAATGGGCAGTCAAATGATTGCCCATTGAGCAATTTGTTGTACCTTTGTGGGCTCAAATCAAATGGGTAACTAATTTGACCAATGAAAGAAAACGAGAAACCTGAAAAAGGGAATCAGATTATAGAGGAAGCGGCACAAGCCGAGTACAAGTACGGCTTTGTGACCGACATCGAGACCGAGGTCATCCCCAAGGGACTTGACGAGGATGTGGTGCGCCGCATCTCGGCCCTGAAGGGTGAACCCGAGTGGTTGCTGGAGTTCCGCCTGAAGGCGTACCGCCATTGGCTGACGCTTAAGGCTCCCACTTGGGGCCATGTCCATGTGCCCGAAATTGATTATCAGGCCATCAGTTACTATGCTGCTCCGCGCCAGCTCAAGAAAGGCGGTGTCGAGGATATCGACCCTGAGTTGAAGAAGACCTTCGACAAGTTGGGCATACCGCTTGAGGAACAGTTGCGCCTGAGCGGCATGGCTGTGGACGCCGTGATGGACAGTGTGAGTGTCAAGACGACCTACCGTGAGCGCCTGGCTGAGCTGGGTGTCATCTTCTGCTCCATCAGCGAGGCGGTAAAGGACTACCCTGACCTGGTGCGCAAGTATCTGGGTAAGGTGGTGCCCTATACCGACAACTTCTATGCAGCCCTGAACTCGGCAGTCTTCAGCGACGGCTCGTTTGTCTATATCCCCAAGGGTGTGCGTTGCCCGATGGAACTGTCCACCTATTTCCGCATCAATGCGGCACAGACGGGTCAGTTTGAGCGCACGCTCATCGTGGCCGATGACGATGCCTATGTCTCCTATCTGGAGGGCTGCACCGCCCCCATGCGCGACGAGAACCAGTTGCATGCCGCTATCGTCGAGATTATCGTCGAGGACCGTGCTGAGGTCAAGTACAGTACCGTCCAGAACTGGTATCCCGGTGACAAGGACGGCAAGGGCGGCATCTACAACCTGGTGACCAAGCGCGGCCTGTGCCGTGGCGACCACAGCAAACTGTCGTGGACCCAGGTCGAGACGGGTAGCGCGATTACATGGAAATACCCGAGTTGTGTGCTCAAGGGTGACCACTCGGTGGGCGAGTTCTACAGTGTGGCACTGACCAACAACTGGCAGGAAGCCGACACGGGTACCAAGATGATTCACTTGGGAAAAAACAGCACGAGCACCATCGTGAGCAAGGGCATCAGTGCCGGACACAGCCAGAACAGCTATCGCGGTATGGTCAAGATTGCTCCTAAGGCGACCGGATGCCGCAATTTTACCCAGTGTGACAGCCTGCTGTTGAGCGATACCAGCGGTGCACACACTTTCCCCGTTATTGAGGTGGGTAACGACACATCGGTGGTCGAGCACGAGGCAACGACGAGCAAAATCAACGAGGACCAGATTTTCTACTGTAACCAGCGCGGCATCTCGACCGAGGATGCAGTCGGACTCATCGTCAACGGTTATGCTAAGGAGGTGATGGCCAAGTTGCCGATGGAGTTTGCCGTCGAGGCCCAGAAACTGCTCAGCATCTCACTCGAGGGCAGCGTGGGATAATCATCAGTTCAAGAATATCTAGAATAACTAGAAATTCTAGATTATCTAGAAGTCAAAAAGAAAGAAAAAATAAACGATAATATCATGTTAGTAATTAAGGATTTACAGGCTTCAATCGAGGACAAGCAGATATTGAAGGGCATCAACTTGACCGTCAAGCCAGGTGAAGTGCACGCCATCATGGGGCCCAATGGTTCGGGCAAGAGCACGTTGAGTGCTGTGCTCACGGGTAACCCCGCCTATACCGTCACTGGCGGTAGCGTCGAATTCTACGGCAAGGACCTGCTGGCATTATCCCCCGAGGACCGTGCCCACGAGGGCTTGTTCTTGAGTTTCCAGTACCCCGTTGAGATTCCCGGTGTATCGATGGTCAACTTCATGCGCACCGCTTTGAACGAGAAGCGCAAGTATTTCGGCCAGGAACCCTTGAGTGCCGCCGACTTCTTGAAAATCATGCGAGAAAAGCGCTCGATTGTCCAACTCGACAACAAACTCGCCTCGCGTGCCGTTAACGAGGGTTTCTCGGGCGGTGAAAAGAAGCGTAACGAGATTTTCCAGATGGCGATGCTTGAGCCCAAACTGAGCATCCTCGACGAGACCGACAGCGGTCTGGACATCGATGCCCTGCGCATCGTTGCCAGCGGTGTGAACACGCTCAAGAGCAAGGACAATGCCACAATCGTCATCACCCATTACCAGCGATTGCTGGACTATATCAAGCCCGACTTTGTACATGTGCTCTACAAGGGCCGCATCGTCATGAGTGCAGGACCTGAACTGGCTCTGGAACTTGAGGAGAAGGGCTATGACTGGATTAAGGAACAAGTCGATTCACAGCAATAATCCCCGTCATGAACGCACTACAGCAATATATTGACCTGTATGACGCGAGCCGCGAGTTCATCGAGCAGCAGTCGCCGGCGTTGCTCAACACATTGCGGCGCGAGGCCCGTGAGCGACTGGCTTCTGCACGGTTGCCTCGCAAGGGTAGTGAGGACTATGAAGCGTCTGATTTGGAGGCGGTGTTTGCCCATGATTATGGCGTGAACGTGAACCGCTTGCCCTTTGATGCCGATCCTAGTGAGGCTTTCCACTGTGATGTGCCCAACATGAGCACTTGCCTGTACTACACGAGTAACGATGCATTTCACAGCAGTGCCACAGCCGAGCGTAATATTGGCAAAGTGGTGGTCGAGCCATTCAGCATGGCAGCAGTGGACTATCCCGAACTGATGGCTTCCTATTACGGCAAGCTGGCGAACATGGACGACCCTACCGTTGCGCTCAATACACTGCTGGTACAGGATGGCCTGTTCATCTATGTGCCCGATGGAGTCATCGCCGAGCGTCCCGTTCAGTTGGTCAACATCTTTAATGCCGCTCTCGACATGATGGTACACCGCCGCATTCTCATCATTGTGGGAAAGAATGCTGCTATCAAGTTGCTTGCCTGTGACCATACCCAGAGCCCCGATTACCAGTATCTTAACAACCAGGTCATCGAGATCGTCGCCATGCAAGGCAGCACGGTGGACTATTATGATATGGAGGAAAGCACACCCAAGACCAACCGCGTCTCGTCTATCTATGTGGACCAGCACGAGGGCAGCAATGTGCTCATCGATGGCATCACCCTCACCAATGGTTTCACTCGCAACAACTACCATGTCGAGGTCAATGGTGAGCATGCCGAGACCCATCTGTTGGGTATGACGATTGCCAGCGGTGAGCAGCATGTTGACAGCCATACTTTTATCAGCCACAATGCGCCTCGTTGCCACAGCAACGAGATGTTCAAGTATGTGCTTAACGACAATGCCGTGGGAGCCTTTGCAGGAAAGATTTTGGTACAGCCCAACTGTCCCCGTGTCGAGGCTTATCAGGGCAACCGCAACCTGTGCAGTGCACCCACAGCCAAGATGTATACCAAGCCCCAACTGGAAATCTACACCGACGATGTGATGTGTTCGCATGGCTCGGCAGTTGGTCAGCTCGACGAAGAGGCTCTTTTCTATATGCGTACGCGCGGCATCGGCCTTGAGGAGGCTCGCCGACTGCTGATGCAGGCCTTTGTCGCCGACGTCATCGACGGTGTGCGTCTTGACGCTCTCAAGGACCGCTTGCACTATCTCGTGGAGAAACGCTTTGCAGGTACCCTGAGCAGTTGTGCCGGTTGCATGGCAGCCTGCCGCTCAACCGATTAATTTATTTTAATAATCCAGTAAATCCAGAACTTCTAAAAACTAGGGACTAGAAACTAGGGACTAGAAACTAGAAACTAGGGACTAGAAACTAGAAACTAGAAACTAAAATATGGACATCAACAAGATACGAGAAGATTATCCCATCCTGCAACGCCAGATTGAGGGACGCCCCCTTATCTATTTGGACAATGCTGCTACATCCCAGACGCCTCGTCCTGTGGTGGAAGCCATCGAGCAGATGTACTACCGCTACAAGGCTAACGTGCATCGTGGGGTGCATACCCTCTCACAAGAGGCTACCGATATGGTGGAACTCACCCGCGAGAAAGTGCGTGCCTTTATCAATGCCGGCAGCATTCAGGAGGTGATTTTCACCCGAGGCACGACTGAGGGCATCAACCTCGTGGCTTCGTCGTTTGGCCAGATGCTTGAGAGCGGTGATGAAATCATTGTTACCGTGATGGAGCACCACAGCAACATCGTGCCTTGGCAACTCATCGGTCAGCGCAAGCGCGTCACCCTGCGTGTCGTGCCCATCAATGAGCGTGGCGAGGTCGATATGCAGTCCTATGAGGATCTGTTCAGCGACAACACGCGATTTGTCGCTGTGGCTCATGTGTCCAATGTGTTGGGTTCTATCAATCCTGTCAAGCGAATGATAGAAATTGCTCATAGCCATGGTGTGCCTGTCCTTGTTGACGGAGCCCAGGCTGCTCCTCATGTGCAAGTGGATGTGCAGCAATTGGATTGCGATTTCTATGCTTTCTCCAGTCACAAGATGTATGGACCTGCTGGCGTGGGCATCCTCTACGGCAAGCGTTACTGGCTGGAACAGATGCCGCCTTATCAGGGTGGGGGAGAGATGATTGGCCAGGTGTCATTTGAGCGCACCACTTTTGCGGAACTTCCGTTTAAGTTCGAGGCCGGTACGCCCGATTTTGTCGATATTGCCGCCTTTGGCGCTGCCATCGACTATATCCAGTCGTTGGGCATTGACAATATCGCGGCTCACGAGCGTGAACTGCTCAATGCCGCTGTTGATGGTCTAATGAGCATAGAAGGTATGCGCTTGTTTGGTACTTCACTGAACAAGAGCGGTGTAGTGTCCTTCCTGGTAAATGACATCAGCAGTTATGACATGGGCCTGCTGCTCGACAAACTGGGTATCGCGGTGCGCACCGGGCATCATTGCGCCCAGCCGCTGATGGCACGCTATGGAGTGACGGGCATGGTGAGAGCTTCGTTTGCTGTCTATAACACGCTCGATGAGGTTGCAGCCTTTGTCGCTGCCACACGTCGGGTTGCCGACATGCTGCGATAGCCTTCTGTACTATTACCGAATAGAAAATTTAAAAGACCAGATTCACATCTGGTCTTTTTTTAGTGTTCTGAAGCCTAAAAAACTTTTAACTAAACCCAAATGTAGTGGTTATTAGATTTAAAGATAAAAATGAAATCTTTTATGTTTGTGTTGCAAAATAAGCGCAAAAAACGGAAATTTCCAAAAAAAATCTATAAAAAGGATGATTTGTTCAGTGTAATCACCCTAATTAATAAGCACACGAAGAGCGAAGCCTACCGTTTTGGATGGTATTTTCGCCCTATAATGTCACACAAGAAGATGCGGCCCAGATAGGATGCGATAATGCCTACTTTGTTCTTCAATCTAACATTGTTATCAATCATGCAGCTGTAACGCAGGCGTTTGATGCCTTGCCAGCAGCGGTCTTGTAATTCCTTGAAATCTTGGGTCTTATCCTGATAGCTGAGCAGCAGGATATTGAAATAGGCACTAAGGAGCCTGCTGCGCACAGGAGGCGCCAGTTCACTGTTTTCGGTCAGCACTTGTTTCTCCAAATTCTCACAGATGTCGAGAACATCGGCACGCTTGAGTGAGAACCGGCCCAGGATGCTGTCATTGCGCTGGCGATAGCCATAAACCACATCATCGGTGCCGACAACGAGGCTGCACTTCTTGTACAAGGGATAAACGATTGCCAAATCCTCGTAATACAACCCCACAGGATAGCGTACGCCGTCAAAAAGCGATGCTTTAAACAACCGCCAGCATGACGAGTTGGTCAGCTTGTCCTGGTAATATATCGCTTTTAGGGCTTCTTGCCCGTCATAATGCCTGACGGTTTTTTCTCTGGATATTGGTGGCCAGTTGACATCCTTGCCATCAAAAAAGACGTAACTGCCGATGGCGACGTCGGCATGATGCTCTTGCAGGATGTGTAGCAGAATGCTGACAGCGTCAGGATGCAGCACGTCGTCGCTGTCCACCATGATGACCAACTCGCCTGTCATGGAGTCCAGTGCCGTGTTGCGTGCTGTCGACAGTCCACCGTTCTTCTGATGGATGGCTCGGACGCGGGTGTCACGTTCCGCCCACTGGTCACACAGGGTGCCGCAGCTATCGGTGCTGCCGTCATCTACCATGAGGATTTCCAAATGAGGATAGGACTGCCCCACAATGCTTTCCATGCACTGGTCCAGATAGTCCTCCACATTATAGACGGGAACGATGACTGATATGAGCGGCTCCACTTTTTTAATCGATAGTTGATAATAAAAGTTGACAGTTAAAAGCGAACAACTGTTCACCATTAACTGTCAACCATAAACTTGTTTACTTCACTTTCCACTCAAAGCCGTCCTTGGTGTCTTTGACCTCAAAGCCAAACTCAGAGAGCTTGTCGCGGATGAGGTCACTGGTTGCCCAGTCCTTGGCAGCTTTGGCATTGCGGCGCATCTCCAGCAGCAGGTCAACGGCTTGGCGATACGGCTCCAGGTTCACGCTGTCGCCGCCAGCAGCATCGTCGCGGATGCCCAGCACGTCGAACAGGTAAATCTGGAAGACGCTCTTCAACTCGTCAATGTCGGCCTGGCTTAGGGTGGCATTGCCGTCATTGGCTTGGTTGATGACCTTGCAGGCGTCAAACAGGGTAGCGATGACGGTCGGCGTGTTCAAGTCGTCATTCATCGCATCGGCGCAGCGCTGGCGATAGTTGTCCAGCGTGAGTGACGATTGGGCTGACGCGGTGAGGGCGTTCAGGCGATGCCAGCCGTCTAATATGCGCTCGAGGGCCTTCTCGGCAGCCTGCAGGGCTTCGTTGCTGAAATCAACGGTGCCACGATAGTGGGCCTGCAGGATGAAGAAGCGGATGGTCATGGGCGAATAGGCCTGGGTCAACGCGGGATGGTCGCCCGTGAAGAACTGCTCCAGGGTGATGAAGTTGCCCAATGACTTACCCATCTTCTGGCCGTTGATGGTAATCATATTGTTGTGCATCCAGTAGCGCACCATCTGGTCGCCCTGGCTGGCAACAGCCTGTGCTATCTCGCACTCGTGGTGCGGGAACACAAGGTCCATACCGCCGCCGTGGATGTCGAAGTGCTTACCCAGGTACTTGCGGCCCATGGCGGTGCACTCGCAGTGCCAACCGGGGAAGCCGTCACTCCAGGGCGACGGCCAGCGCATGATGTGCTCGGGCTGGGCCTTCTTCCACAGGGCGAAATCAGCCTGATTGTGCTTCTCGCCGACACCTGAAAGTTCGCGGCTGGCGTCGAGAATGTCATCGAGGTTGCGTCCCGAGAGCACACCGTAACGGTGGTCGCGGTTGTAGGCATCGATGTCAAAGTAGATGCTGCCGTTGCTCTCATAGGCATAGCCGTTCTCCATGATTTGCTTGACCAGTTCCTCCTGCTCGATGATGTGTCCCGTAGCATGAGGCTCGATGCTGGGCGGCAGCACGTTGAGCGCCTGCATGGCAGCGTGGTAGCGGTTGGTGTAGTACTGTGCCACTTCCATGGGCTCGAGTTGCTCGAGGCGGGCCTTCTTGGCAATCTTGTCCTCGCCCTCATCGGCGTCGTGCTCAAGGTGCCCCACATCGGTGATATTGCGCACGTAGCGCACCTTGTAACCCAACTGCTGCAGGTAACGGAACAGCACGTCAAACGTGATGGCGGGACGGGTGTGGCCCAGATGAGGGTCGCCATAGACCGTGGGACCGCACACATACATGCCCACCATCGGCTCATTCAGGGGCACGAAATGCTCCTTGCGCCTCGTCAGCGTGTTGTATATAAATAATGGATGTTCCATTTCTGTTTTCAGTTGTCAGTTTTCAGTTGTCAGATGATGTCAACTATTAACTGTTAACTGTTAACTATTAACTATTAACTATTAACTGTTTACGCCTGGCCCTTGGGCAGGGGGAAGTCCATGATGTTGCTGTTGCCGCCGGCGGGACGGTTAATCTTGATTTCGCCGAAGTTGCTTTCATAGCGGCGGATGTTGTCCTGGAGGGCGAGCATCAGTTCCTTGGCGTGCTGGGGAGCCATGATGATGCGGCTCTGTACGCGTGCCTGCGGCATGTTGGGACCGCGCAGGATCATATCGATAAAGAAGTCGTTGGGACCATGGGCAATCATTGCCATGTTAGCGTAACGTCCTTGCAGTTCTTCCTTGGGAATTTCAATTTTAATTTGGTTCTGGTTCTGATTTTCGTTTGCCATAATGAATTAATTATGAATACTTTAATAAATGATTATTTGTTAAAATCGTAATACTCGGTGTCGGGAAATGTCACATCGTTGAGGTGGATGCGCAGGCACTTGAACGAGTCCTTGCGCCACAGGGCGCCCACATTGAACGAAGCATAGCAGTCGCGCCAGAAGGTGCCTGTCTCTCCCCTCAAGCCGTGAGTCAGGTAGCAGTGCACGGTGTCGTTGGTGAGCGTGTTGCCATCGGCGACGAGCATAAATGTGCGGGACTTGCCGGTGAATTCCACTTGGCAATGCAGGTTGATGAATTCCCCCGTGCGCCACAGGCTGCGCAGTTTCACGCGGTGGCGTGGCAAGCTGTCGGGAGACTCCATGAACATGCGCAGCGAGTCGCTGAAGATGCCATTGCAGCCATACACGTCGATGTTGCGCGTTGCTGCCGTCGTGGCTTTGTCGGCGAAGTCATAGCGCAGCAACACGCGCTCGTGGACTTTGACCTCGTTCACAATCACACGTGACTGCAACGTGACTGATGCCGAATCGCCATGCCCCAAGTACTCAAACACTGCACCCGTGCCGTTCTGCCCCAGATAGGTGACAATGTCGTAGCGGTAGTCGGTATAGGCACGGTCAATGTCTTCATGTTTGTTACATGAGACAAGGGCGATGAGCGCTGTCAGCAGCAATATGGTCAAGGCTGGCAGTCGTTTCATTGGGCGAGGCGGGTGGTTTGTTCAACAATCATGCCGTCGCGCATGTGCAGCGTGCGGTCGGCTTGGGCGGCAAGGCTCTCGTCGTGCGTCACGATGATAAACGTCTGGCCCAGTTCTTCGCGCAGCTCAAAGAACAGGCGGTGAAGTTCCTGCTTGTTCTGGCTGTCAAGACTGCCCGACGGTTCATCGGCGAGGATGACTTTGGGGCTGTTGATGAGGGCACGGGCAACGGCTACGCGCTGGCATTCGCCGCCGCTCAACTGCGACGGCTTGTGGTCGAGTCGGTCAGCCAGGTGCATGCGCTCCAGCAGGTGGCGGGCACGTTCCATGGCGTCATGACGCTTGTCGCCGCCCAGCAATGCCGGGATAGCGACATTCTCGAGCATGGTGAACTCAGGCAGCAGCTGGTGGAACTGGAACACAAAACCGATGTTGCGGTTACGATAGCGGGCAAGTTCGCGCCCCTTGAGTGTGAGCACATTTCGGCCCTCGTAGCACACCTCACCCTGCTGTGGCGTGTCCAGCGTGCCGATAATCTGTAGCAACGTGGTCTTGCCAGCACCGCTCGGTCCCACAATCGACACGATTTCGCCCTGCGCGATGTCGAGGTTCACGCCCCGCAGCACCTCCAGGTCGCCATACCGTTTCACTATGTTTCTAGCCTCAATCATTGCTTGTGACATTTCAAATGGATTGCAAAGTTAGCAAAAAGATTTCAGTTCCCATCCATCGCGACCGTATTTTCCAGCGCAACGGCACTAAAAGCCAAGATTTATTTTGTGACACAGCCCATAATTGCTACCGTTCCACTTGATGCAAAATGATTACTTCAGAACCTATTCAAGGTTCGGCCACGTAATTGTCTATACCTTTGTCAAACAGTTGGAAACTGTAGGCTATAAAGTATGGATTGACAAGATTGGAAAGATTCAAGTCAGTATTTATTCAAGAGATAGAGGACTCGAGGGTATTCCTGTTCTTTTCTTCGAAGGACGCCAATGCTTTGCCATTTATGAGAATGAAGAAGGAATGAAAAACGATTATCAAGAAGGTGTGAAGTGGTACCGGAAAGCCGCTGAGCAAGGAAACGAGATGCCCTAAAGGCTGTTGAGCGATTGACACAGTAGCATTAGGCTAGACAATATCTTATTCAACTTTTTCGAAATGATAATGAATCAAACCAAAAAAAACACTATATTTGCAAATTAAAATCAAGTTTTCAACACAGATATGCATTACGACGTTTTTATCAGCTATTCCAGGAAGGATTACGTGGACGAAAAAGAAAACGTGATACCCAACAATGCTGTTTCTGCAATTAAGGAAACCCTAAAAAGAGAAGGCATTACCTACTGGTTTGACGAAGAAGGCATCTACGTTGGAGAAACATTTGCTGATAAAATTGTCAATAGCATTGATCAGGCAGATATCCTGATTTTTATATCTTCAGAAAACTCAAATAAATCCCTATATACACCAAAAGAGATTGCATATGCCGCTCAACAAAGAAAATACATCATCCCCGTCCTCATAGATCAATCGAAATATAGCACCAAGGTGAACTTTTGGTTAGCCGATGTCAGTTATTTGGTTTTCTATTCCAACCCCCAAAAGGGTCTGAATGATTTGGTTGAGTCAATTAAATCACATCTTCGTACCAAAGAGAATGACGAGAAACTAATTGCCGAATTGAAGGTCAAATGTCAAAAGCTAAACCAAGAGGAATCAAACATAGAGCAACAGAGAGATAAACTCCTATCTGCATCTAAGGCTATCAAAGATAAAATCGAAAGAGTAAAAATACAGTCCTTTATTAAAGATAGTAGCCCAATACGTGCTAAACATCTGAATGAGATCAATGGGCTCAAAGAGGAGGATGACCCCACAATCTATGACCGCATTGCTGATTTGATAAAAAAGATTTCAAAGTTGGTTGGTCACATAGGCTTCAGCACCAAATCATTTTTTAAAAACGCCAAGTCATCTATACTGCATTTCATATCTCTACTGCAGTCAGGAATAGCAAAAGGAATGAAGGGTGCGCAAAACACTCTCAACAACATTGGTAAATACTTGGGAAACTGTTTGTCCGCTTTTAAGCAACGAGAGAAAGGCACATACCTTAGGTCATTAATATGGATTATCGTAGCCCTTTTTATAGTTTCTGCTTCATACTATGGATGGCAACATCGGTCTGTAATTCGCAATATTGTCAGCAGCACGCAAAAAAGCGATACGGATACTACTACATTCGAAACTGCAAGCTATATCCCAGATTTAGATCCATTAATGGACACAGTCCACAGCATCATCACAAACATGGATGATGTTGATACGTCTTTATTGAAATACTATAATGGATTTCTTAAGAATGACCTCTATTCAACCTATGCGCTTGGCAAAAAACTTGAAAAGGACAGATATGTGGGTATGACACCGTCTATTGCTGCTCAACTAGTGGAACGTGCGGCAAGAAGCGGCTATGCAGACGCTCAGACGACGCTGGGCTTCTATTATTATTTTGGCAAACAAGGCCATCGGGTTGATTACGACTCATCGACATATTGGTTCAACGAAGCCATCAATAATGGTTCCAACTATGCAAAGTATTATATGGGACATGCTTATATGCACGGTGGATATCCTGGGAAAAATAAAGATAAAGCTCGTTATTTTAAAGCCGACTCTCTGTTAACGGAAAGTGGGAATGCTGGATACGCCAGGAGCTTGTATGAGCTTGCTTTATATTACCAGTATAACAAGCGTGATTACGAAAAAGCCTTCATGTATTATAACAGCGCATACCAGTCTCACAAGAGCGCCTCAGATACCACTAAAGAGCTAAAAGGATCTGAAATTGGTGATTGTGCTTACCAGATTGGAGATTTTTATAGGAGAGGACTTGGTACTGAAAAAGAACCTAACGAAGCAAACAAATGGATTAAGATAGCAGCTGAAGCTGGCAACAAAAAAGCAATTCAAGAATTGAGTAAAAAATAAAATTCTATTTCTTGGGTGCCAAGTGAAAACTTTGTTGTACCTTTGCAGCCACATTTAATAACAACTTATAGTAACAGTGGACAAATTTGGCTGCTTGCAACCACTTGAAAAAATGCTAAAACTGCGATAATCAATCACTTTATCGGTTTCTTTTAGCGTTCTTGTTCCACAAGGATTTTTAATTTATGGTACAATGAACAGTAAGAACAATTTTCTTTTCACGTCCGAGAGCGTGTCCGAAGGGCACCCCGACAAAGTCGCTGACCAGATTAGCGACGCCATCCTTGACAAGTTCCTCGCCTTTGACCCTCAGGCACATGTGGCATGCGAAACACTCGTGACCACTGGCCAGGTGATTATCTCGGGTGAGGTAACGACCAATGTTTACATCGATCTGCAGCGCACTGCACGTGAGATGATTGCCAAAATCGGCTATACCAAGAGCGAATACCAGTTTGACGCCAATTCCTGCGGCATTCTCAACAGCGTGCATGAGCAGAGCGGCGACATTAAGCAGGGTGTGGACAACGCCGATGACAACCAGGACGACCAGGGCGCTGGCGACCAGGGCATGATGTTCGGCTTTGCCTGCAACGAGACTCCTAACTACATGCCGCTGACGCTGGACTTGGCACATGCCCTGATGCGTGAGCTGGCAGACATCCGTCACAATCACCTTGAACTGATGCCCTATCTGCGCCCTGATGCCAAGGCCCAGGTAACCGTCGAGTATGACGGAGAAACACGACGTCCTGTACACGTCGATACAATCGTGGTGAGCACTCAGCACGACGACAATGTGGACAGGGAGCGCATCCAGAAGGATGTGAAGGAGATTCTCATCCCCAGGACACTCGAACACTACAGCCAGGAAATCCGCGACATGGTTGACAGCGATACACAGTATAAGGTCAACCCCACGGGCAAGTTCGTCATCGGTGGTCCTCACGGTGATACGGGCTTGACGGGCCGCAAAATCATCGTGGACACCTATGGTGGACGCGGAGCCCACGGCGGTGGTGCCTTCTCGGGTAAAGATCCGAGCAAGGTGGACCGCAGTGCCGCCTATGCCTGCCGTCACATTGCCAAGAATGTCGTTGCTGCCGGCATTGCCGACGAGGTGCTGGTACAGGTGGCTTACGCCATCGGTGTTGCCGAGCCTGTGAGCTTCAACATCAACACCTATGGCACCAGCCATGTAAACATGAGCGACGCCGAGATTGCTGACATCCTGCGTAGCATGTTCGACCTGCGACCCGCAGCCATCATCAGGGACCTGAAGCTGCTCAATCCCATCTACACCGAGACCGCAGCCTATGGTCACATGGGTCGCAAATATGAACTCAAGGTGAAACGCTTTGAGTCGCTCTACAACGAGACCAAGGAGGTAGAGGTAGAACTCTTCACCTGGGAAAAACTCAACCGTACCGAAGCGCTGCGTGCCGCCTTCGGCCTCAACTAAAGAATAGGCAAGGGGTCGCTTTGAGCGACGTACGCTGCTCCTGTCGATACCCGGGGTGATGTTGTCATGTCATGTCGGTGCAATCGACACTAAGGACTTGACTGAAAACGTAATGAAGGGAATGAGCTCCGTCACGGAGCTCATTCCCTTTATTGATTTGGTGGTGGCTGTTTTTCTCTCATAGTAGTGATGATTTTTAATGTCACAGGCTTGCAAATTTGAATGCGTTTTTCTAATTTTGCG
>JAEEGF011014085.1_pt1 | contig 44000 bp, 30 predicted proteins | sample 9134171 | NCBI WGS metagenome assembly JAEEGF01 (sample SAMN16246542, study PRJNA631951) | gut metagenome | biome: gut microbiome; feature: rumen; material: AP-attached | host: Bos | place: Iran: Karaj | collected 2018-10 | reverse complement strand
TAGCGTGAAAGAGAAATTGCTTGGAGCCCAGGTGATATAAGCCCAGTCGAGCCAATTGTTCGTATCACTGTGGAAGAACGTGTCCTCATACAGTGAAGCGGGCTCGGAGGAGAGCCAATGATTCATGATGGAATAGGAGAAGGACTCGCCTAGATCACCTTCGAACAAGGTGTATAGAGAAGAATTCGATAAGCTGAAGTCTGTACCGGCATCTGAATTGAACCCGATGTACGGATTGAGGTCAATTCGCGGAATGATTGAAAGTTGGGCGCTAGTTCCAACGTTCCCGACTTCTTGCGCCTGGGCAAGGCTGACGGTCAGCGCAGCAGCAATCAAAAAAAGTATTCTTCTCATTTATCAACCATAAAAAAAGGATTAGTTAAACTTGCGGGTGCAAATATAAGACATATTTTAGTTAATTTTGCGAATCGAAAGAAAAAATGACCACATGAAAAGACATCTTCTCCTCCTGCTGGTTTTTCTCACTGCCTTTCAGCCTCTTAGGGCCGATGAAGGCATGTGGCTGCCGGCTCTTATTTCACAGCGCATCGCCGATATGCAGGCCAAAGGTTTCAAGCTTTCCGCCGAGGACGTTTACAGTGTCAACCAGGCTTCCCTGAAGGATGCCGTAGTGCTGTTCGGATCCGGTTGTACCGGAGAGCTCGTCTCTGACGAGGGTCTGCTGTTCACCAACCACCACTGCGGCTACAGCTACATCCAGAGGCATTCAAGCATAGAGCATGATTACCTCAAGGACGGTTTCTGGGCGATGAACCGCGGAGAGGAACTCCCCAATCCCGGCCTGACCGTGAGTTTCCTGGAGAGGATGGAGGATGTCACTTCCGCCGTACTGAAGGGATATGTCCCGACAATGAACGAGGCGCAGCGCGACTCGGTCGTGCGCGCCAACTCCGCGGTCCTGACCAAGGCCGCGACCGCGGAAGGCAAGGGCCTTCGCGCCAGCGTCGAGGCACTGTACTACGGCAACCAGTATTTCCTGTTCGTATTCAGGGTGTACCGCGATGTCCGCCTGGTCGGTGCTCCGCCGTCCTCCATCGGCAAGTTCGGAGGCGACACCGACAACTGGATGTGGCCCCGCCACACTGGCGATTTCTCCATTTTCCGCATCTATGCGGACAAGGACAACAACCCTGCGGATTACTCCGCCGACAATGTCCCCTACCGTCCGAAGAAATCCTTCAAGGTATCGCGCGCCGGAGTGAAGGAAGGAGATTTCACGTTCGTTTACGGCTGCCCCGGCAGCACCAAGGAATATGCGATGTCCGAGGACGTGCGCTACGTCTCCGAGGTTTCCGACCCGCAGAAGATCGCTCTCCGCACCCTCAGGCTCGACAACATGAAGAAACACATGGCAGAGAGCCCGGCCGTGCGTATCCAGTATTCCTCCAAGGCCGCGAGCGTCTCCAACGCCTGGAAGAAATGGCAGGGCGAGGCCAAGGGTATCGACAAAAACGACGTCGTCGCGGTCAAGCGCGACTATGAGCGCCGCTTCAGCGCTTGGGCCAAAGGCACGCGATATGAGGGGCTCGTGGAGAAGCTCGGAGAGTTGTTCGCCAGACGCAATCCCTATTATCTCGCCTACGAGTATTACACCGAGACTGCCCGCACCATCGAGCTGCTGTCCTTCGCATCCAACCTCAGGAACGCCTATCCCGATGCGGATGCCGTGCGTTCCGTCACGGAATCCTTCTTCAAGGATTATTATCAGCCCATCGACGAGGAGAACTTCGTCGCGGTGATGAAGGCTTTCGACAAGAACATGTCCGATGATTTCAAGCCGGCTTGGTTCAAGGAAAAACTCGCCGGACTCGGCAGCGTCGAAGCCTTGCGAGACTATATCTTCAAGGGGTCCATCCTGACCGACAAATCCAAGGTCCTTTCACTTACCGCAGACGACAAGGATAAGGTCGCTGCCGATCCCGCCCTGGAGATGTACGATGCGTTCTACCGCTGGTACTACGACGAGCTCAGGCCTGTCATAAACGAGGTGAACTCCGAGATCAGCCTCGCATACCGCGATTACATGCAGGGACAGATGGACTTCGAGAAGGACAAGGCATTCTATCCCGACGCCAACCTCACTTTGCGCGTAGCCTACGGCCACGTGGAGGGCTACACCCCCGCTGACGGCATCTACTATTATCCGGTTTCCACGCTCAAAGGCATCATAGAGAAAGACAATCCCGACATATTCGACTATGACATCCCGCAGACGCTGCGCGACATCTACGCCGAAGGCGGCCACGAGGCGCAGCCTGTCTGCTTCCTTGCCACGAACCATACCTCCGGAGGCAACTCCGGCAGCCCGGTCATCAATGCCGACGGCAACCTCATCGGCATCAACTTCGACCGTGTATGGGAGGGAACGATGAGCGACATAGTCTTCGACCCGGAGATCTGCCGCAACATTTCCCTCGACATCCGTTACCTCCTGTTCTGCATCGACAAGATCGGACACGCATCTTACCTGTTCGATGAAATGACATTCGTCGACTGAACGCGATGAAAAACAACTGAATGCTTCCCGCCGAGGTCTTCAACCTTGTCCCCGGCGAAAAGTATTACTATAAGGTACTGGCTGCCGACGGGAAAGTCCTGAAAAGCGCGTGCGTAATGCCCGTAGGCCCGCTTCGCATGATCAACGGAGTGGCCGGCAACATGCGCGACCTCGGCGGCTGGAAAGCCGAAGGAGGACATATCGCCTACGGCAAGCTCTACAGGAGCGCCGCCCTCGAGAGGATTTCCGACAAGGGAAGGGAGATATTCCTCAAGGACCTGGGAATCTCCGTCGACCTGGACCTGCGAGGAATCAAGGAAAGTGAGTACAAGGTAGGAGCCGTGATGCCCGAGACCGTTTATCTCAAACTCCCCGTCGAGAAGAACCTCGGAAGGGGCACGGGCAATACAGAGGAGCTCTACCAGCAGGCCATCCGTTCGATCATCGGATGGCTCGGAGAAGGCAGGTCCGTATTCTTCCACTGCGCCGGCGGCGCCGACCGTACCGGCTCGCTTGCTTTCCTCATCGAGGCGCTGCTGGGCGTTTCGGAAAGCGACCTTTCAAAGGATTATGAACTGACCACCTTCGGAAGGGCGAATACCCGTCTGAGGAACTATCGAGCCACGGAAGAGGAAACGCATATCCTCTACGAGCTTGTCACCTATCTTCGTCAGTTCGGCGCGCCGGGAACCAGCATCAATGAACTTGCGCTGAACTGGGCCACCACCAGACACTCCGACAAGGTGGACCCGCTCACCCCGGGCGAAATCCATCTGCTGCGGCAGTATCTGATCGTCAAGGACTGATCTAAAGCTTTATATAGACTTTCTTCCGGTACAAAAGGAAACCGACGCTCCAGCAAATGAGCATAAAGAGGAGGGCGTAGAGGAGCGAAGCCCACTCGGGAGGAAGGAAGCCGCGGAAGAGTTCTGAGGCCTTCCGAGGGATCGAAAAATTCCAGGAGATGGTCGCAAGGACTTCACTCAGCACATAAAGGGCAAGAGGGTTGACGCCGAATACCTTGAAGAATCCTGCCCGGTCACGCTCCGGCATGTCGCCCGAGCGGACGGGGCGGGCCGTGAGGTTACCGTCAAGCAGAAGGGACAGCAATGCGAGGAGTATGGCAGCTGAGCCGCATGTGACGAGTACGAAGGATGGTGACCATATGGTTTTGTTGAGCGGGAGCCATATCCTGACGATGAGCCCCGCTACAAGCAGTACCGCTCCAAAGGATGCAATGCGCAACACTCTGCCTCCGGGTGTGCTGTCCGACTTGAGAATCCTACCGCACAGATAGCCCAATATGGCGTGAGCCACCGAAGGGATCAAGCCCAGAAGCCCTTCCGGGTCCACAGGCATCTGCCTGTAAAGATGGTTCTGTCCCAGCAAGGCAATGTCTACTTTCGCGATTATGCTCGTTTCGTCATTGACGTAACCGTTGCCGGCCAGTAGCAGGACGGAATAAAGACAAAGAAGCGCAGCCGCGATGCCGGCAAGGGGCCCTGGCTTGAGCTTCCTTGCCAAAAGGGCTACGGCACAATATGACAGGGCAATCCGAACGAGCACTCCCGTCAGACGGAAATGATCGAACGGAAGCCAGTCACCGCCGAGCAGGCATCCGAACCAGAAGATACCCCAGCAGACCAGGATGATCGATACTGTTCGTCCGAGGATCTTGCCAATGCTTTTGGGCGAAGCCAGAGCGACAGACACCCCCATTATGAACAGGAAGAACGGAAAGACCATGTCGCAGGGAGTCATGCCGTTCCATTGGGCGTGTCGGAGGAAGGGAAAGGACTTCCCGACTCCGTTGTTGACGATTATCATGAAACAAACCGTCATTCCGCGGAGGACATCCACGGAAAGGAAACGGCCCTTGAGAGTCTTTCCGGACATTTGGACAGTCTAACGGATAACCTTCACCGGAGTGAGCATGAAGCGGAAGGTATAGTCTCCATAAGGGAGCATATACTCCGGCTGCGGCACGGCGCCCCAGCTGTTGATGCAGCCGAGACCCATCTGAGCCTTGTCGATCAAAAGATTGGTGACGGGGTCCTCGTCCAGCTCTCCGGAGTGGCGCTGGCCCTTGACCGGGCCGTCATCAAGCGTTGATACACGGTAATGAAGGGCAGAAGCGGAGAAGGGCTCCTCGGAAGTCACTTCCAATCCCCTGCCGGAGGCATCGACTATCCGCCACCAGCGGATATCGCTCTTGGTACCGTTCTCCTGAGGACGGATATAGGGATAGAACTGGCTGCTGACGCTCTGGTCATAAATGCCCAGCGGCTGGGAATCCTTGCGGTCGGAATAATTCTCGACAGGGCCGCGGCCGTAGTAAACGATGCGTTCGAACGACTTTGGCATAGGGAGCTGTACTCCGAAGCGGAACATATTTGCTACCTTGGCCTCGGAATCGGCCTTGAAAGACTCCGTCACTTCTACGGCGCCGGCATTGTTGATACGGTATATCATCGTGAGTTTGCCGCTGACGGCGGCAATCTCGTATTCAGACTTGACGACTGCCAGGCCATCTTCCATCGAAGGCTCGATCGAAGTGAGTCTCATCTGGGGATCGTTCCATACGGCGTAACGACGCTGGAGACCCGCGCCGAAGTCGTTGTCGGTGGGAGCGCGCCAGAAGTTCGGAGTCAGGGACTCCCCTTCCGCCAGCATGTCCACACCGCAGGCATTGTAGCTGACAATCGCGCCGGAACGACGGTTGAAAAGGATATTGAAGCCCGCACCGGAAACGGAAATGTAGTTCCTGTCCGCCTCATCGATCTCAGGCAAGACGAGAGGGACATTATTGGTCTCGACGTTGGCTATACGAAGCTCGTGAGCCGGCCGGTCACGCAGCACGAGCTGCTGCTTCGCCACGGCGAAGCCGGCCGGCAGCAGGCCTTCAGCCTCCTTGAGGACATACATGACGTTGAGCAACCACTCACCGGTGGAGTCGATGGAGCCAAGAGGCAGACGGAGGGTCATCCGTCCCTGCGGAGCTGCAGACAAGTCTGCGACGCTCCCCCGACGTACAGTCTCACCGTCGCGCAGAAGCTCCCATTCGAGCTCATAAGCGGACAAGTCGCGGAAAAAGTTCTCGTTGTACACCTCGATCCCGCCGGAGACGTCCTTCAGTTCCGTCCAGATACTCTGGTAATAATATCCAACCTCATACATATGCGGATTGGGCACGCGGTCGGGGCTGATGAGGCCGTTGTCACAAAAGTTCTGGTCGCTGACGTCGAAACGGTTGAAGTCTCCGCCGTATGCGTAGATCATCTTTCCGTCCTTCCCTGTCCAGCGGATGGACTGGTCCACAAAGTCCCAGATGAATCCTCCCTGATATTTGGGATACTTGCGGACAAGGTCCCAATACTCCTTGAAGCCGCCTTCGGAGTTGCCCATCGCATGAGCATACTCGCACTGGATGAGAGGCTTGGTGCGGGCGGGATCCTCGCAGTAGCGCACAATGTCACGATAGTCCATATACATGGGACAATAGATATCGGTCTTGCCGTTATCGAAGAGCGCACGTTCGTACTGTATCGGACGCGTGTCGTCCATCGACCTCACCCAGTCGTAAGCCGCCTCGAAGCATTCTCCGTAACCGCCTTCGTTGCCCAACGACCAGATGATAACAGCCGGATGGTTGCGGTTGCGCTGGACATTGCGGCGGTTGCGCTCGACATGAGCATCCTTGAAACGGACGTCATTGCCAAGGGTCTGGGGACCATAACCCATACCGTGAGACTCGACATCAGCCTCGGCGACCATATATATGCCGTACTTGTCGCAGAGGTCGTACCAATAGCTGTCATTGGGATAGTGGGAGGTACGCACTGCATTGATATTGAACTGCTTCATGACCCTGATATCCTGCTCCATGCGCTCGCGGGGCACGACATAGCCCCCGTCGGGGTCCAGCTCGTGCCGGTCAGCGCCCTTGAAGAGTACGGGCTGACCATTGACCAACACTTGCGAATCCTTGATCTCCACCTTCCTGAAACCTGTCTTTACGGGAATGACTTCGGTGACTGCACCCTTCTCCAGCGTCGACACCCTCACCGTATACAGATTGGGAGTCTCGGCGGTCCATTTCATAGGATCCTCCACATCAAAACTGGTGTAAACCGTGCCGTCCAAGGCAGCCTTTGCTGAAATAGCCTTACTCTTGACGACGTTCCCCGCAGGGTCGACCAGTTCGACCTTCAGGTCGGACTTTGCCGACAGGTCGACTTCGACGGACAAGGAACCATTCCGGTATGAGCCGTCCAGGTCCGGAGTCACCTTGACATCCGCGATATGCTTCTTTGGACGCGAATAAAGGTAACTGTCACGCGCCACTCCGCTGAAACGCCAGAAATCCTGGCACTCGAGATATGTACCGTCACACCAGCGGAACACCTGGAATGCTATGAGATTGCTCTGTCCGGGAACGACATATTTGGTGATATCGAATTCACACTCGAGCTTGCTGTCCTCGCTGTATCCCACGAATTTGCCGTTGACCCACAGATACATGTTAGAAGTTACCGAGCCGAAATGTGCGATAATCTCGCGGCCCTTCCAGGAAGCGGGGACCACGAACTCGCGACGATACGAACCGACGTGGTTGTCCTTCTCGGGAACATGCGGAGGATCGTTCCTGAAGCGGTTTTCCCATGCATAGCGCGTATTGACATACAGAGGGTCGCCGTAGCCGTTCAACTCCCAGATGCCGGGAACGGGCATGGTGCCCCAGCCCTTGTCGTTGAAGCCAGGCTTCCAGAAATCGGTCGGACGGCTGTCTGCGTCCGCCACCCAGTCGAACTTCCATAGTCCGTGGAGGGTCATGTAGTTGGAGGATGACTCGGGCACTCCCGCTTCAGCCGCCGCAAGTGACTCATATGCAAAGTAATGGGCATGCATGGGAGCACGGTTCACAGCATTGACGGCAGGATCCTGCCATTCGGTGAAGGTCTGGGCATAGGCAAAGCTGCAGGCGAGGCACAGCAGCAGGGACAAAGTCTTTCTCATGGGTACAGTCATTAGTTTCATACAAATATATCATTTTCCTTCCAATTTGCTATATTTGTGGAAACACCAAAACTACGGATCATGAAAAAATACCTGTTCATTCTTTGCCTGAGCCTGCTCTGGCTGCCCGTGTCCGCAGCCCCCAATACCGTCACCAGCCCGGACGGAAGGCTGGCCGTCACAGTGTCTGACGACGCCCGTTACAGCGTCACCCTCGACGGCAAGGACATCATACTTCCTTCGGTTCTCGGGTTCCGCTCCAACCGCGGCGACTTCACCAATGCCAAAGTCACGGAGGCGGAGACATCCGCCATCCACGATTCATATACCCTGGACCGTATAAAAAAAGGTCGCATCGACTATGACGCCAACGTGCTTGTCTGCACCCTGGAGAACGAAGCCGGCGATGCCGTCAAGGTGGAGTTTTGCGTCAGCGACAGCGACGTCGCTTTCCGCTATATCGTGGACAATCCCCGTTGGGCAAGCATCCGCATCTTCGAAGAGACGACGGGATTCGATTTCCCGGAAGGGACCACTACCTTCCTCACCCCTCAAAGCGACGCCATGATAGGCTGGCAGCGCACCAAGCCCAGTTATGAGGAGTTCTATGCCATCGACAAGCCCATGAGCGAGAAGTCGCAGTACGGTCACGGCTACACCTTCCCCTGCCTCTTCAAGGTCGGCGACGACGGCTGGGCGCTCGTGAGCGAGACCGGAGTCGACAGCCGCTACTGCGGCAGCCGCCTGAGCGACTGGAGTCCGCAGGGAGGCTACAGGATCGAATTCCCTATGCCGGAGGAGAACGACGGCAACGGCACGGTCGAACCGGCTTTCGCAGTCCCCGGATCAACCCCCTGGCGCACGATCACCGTAGGCAGCACCCTTAAGCCGATAGCCGAAAGCACCGTCACCTGGGACGTAGTGGAACCCAGATATGTCTCGAAGCACAATTACAAGTTCGGCAAGGGCACCTGGAGCTGGATCCTCTGGCAGGACGGCAGCATCAACTACGACGACCAGGTCAAGTACATCGACCTTGCCGCCGCCATGGATTTCCAGTATGTCCTCGTGGACAATTTCTGGGACAAGAACATCGGCTACGAGAGGATGGAGGAACTGGTTAAATACGCACATTCCAAGGGAGTGGACGTGTTCCTCTGGTATTCGTCCAGCGGTTACTGGAACGACATCTCGCAGTGCCCCCTCAACAAGATGGACAGCCCCGTCGAGCGCAAGAAAGAGATGAAGTGGCTCCAGGACATCGGCGTCAAGGGCATCAAGGTCGATTTCTTCGGAGGCGACAAGCAGGAGACCATGCGCATATATGAGGGCGTCCTCAGCGACGCGGACGACTACGGACTGATGGTGATATTCCACGGCTGCACCCTGCCCCGAGGCTGGGAAAGGATGTATCCCAACTACGTCGGCAGCGAGGCCGTCCGCGCTTCGGAGAACCTCGTATTCGGTCAGCACGAGTGCGACATCGAGGCCCAGAACGCTACGCTCCATCCGTTCATCCGCAATGCCGTCGGATGCATGGAGTTCGGAGGATGCTTCCTCAACAAGTTCCTGAACAAGGCCAACGCGCGCAGGCCGATACGCCGTACAACCGACGAGTTCGAGCTCGCCACCGCCGTCCTCTTCCAGAACCCCATCCAGAACTTCGCGCTGGCGCCGAACAATCTCGAAGATGCTCCCGCCTACTGCCTTGACTTCCTGAGAGATGTTCCCACCACCTGGGATGATATCCGTTACATCGACGGTTATCCCGGCAAATATGCCGTCATCGCCCGCCGAAAGGGGGTTAAGTGGTATGTCTCGGCCATCAATGCGGATGAGACTCCGTACTCCCTCGACCTCAAGGCCGTCGCAGCCGAGCTGGGCTCCCCCGCCTTCATGACTGTCCTTCACGGCGGCTCACAGCAGCAGAAAGCTGTCGATTACAAGGCAAAGGCCGGCTCGAAAGCCGCCAAGGCCAATCTCGTAGAAATCGCCCAGAACGACGGGGCCGTTATAATCATCAGGTAGCGTGATTCCCAAATAACTGCAGGTCAGAGGATTATACAAAAGCCCTCCCGGTAAAGACCAGGGAGGGCTTTATCATAACGTTCAGTCAAAGAGACTGTTACATAACACGCCTATTTGAACAGAAGCGGAACGAACTCCGAGAGATAGATCCTCCAGTTGCGCCAGATATGGCCGCCATCGGTTTCCATGTATTTGTATGGATATCCTGCGGCGTCAAGTTTTGCGCGGAACTCGTTGTTGGACTCGATCAGGAAGTCGGTCTTGCCGATACCGATCCACAGCATCGCGGGCTTCTTGGAGAAGTAGGTCGCGAGCTTGCCATCCACATTCTCATATATCTCCTTGTGTGCAGCAGTCTGCTCCGACCCGGTGCCGATTGCAGCGGAGAACATGCCCGAATAGTTGAACATGTCGGGATTGTTCAAAGTGATATAGAGGGTATGGAAACCGCCCATGGAGAGGCCGCAGATGGCACGACCCTGCTTCTTGGCGATAGTCCTGTAATGGCTGTCGATGAACCTCACGACCTCAGGGAAAGCGGTCTCGAAGGTGCCCTCCATAGTCTGCGGAAGATCCATCGTCGGACGGGTGTATCCGGTGGAATTCTCCAGCGGAGCGGCCTCCTGGGAGATGTTGCCGTTGGTGAAGACCACGATCATGGGCTTGGCCTCTCCCCTTGCGATGAGGTTGTCGAGGATCTGCGTGGCACGGCCCTGGGTCACCCATGCATCCTCGTCGCCGCCGATGCCGTGAAGCACGTACAGGACCGGATACTTAGCCTTGGGATTGTCTTCATAGCCGGCGGGGGTATAAACGGTCATGCGGCGGTCGAAACCCTCCGTGGCGCTGTAATACCACACCTTGGAAACGGTTCCGTGAGGTACGCGGTGGATGGCATAGAGGTCGCTGCGCGCACCGGCCTCGGGCACCAGCAATACGCTGGTCAACGAGGCGATGTCGCGGTTGACGAAGACATTGTTGGGATCGATGACCTGAGTGCCGTCAACTGTATATGTGTAGGTGTACATCTCGGGAGCGACCTTGAAAGGAGTAGTGTACTCCCATACTCCGCCCTGCTTCTCGGTGAGCTCGGCGACGCCGGGCATGTCATAGGTAACCTTCTGTCCGCCCATGTCGAACTCCATGGTCTGGACCGGAAGGAAGTCACCGGAAAGGGTGACCTTAACGGCCTTGGGAGCCTGATAGCGGAACGTGACGGTCCCGTCTGGATTGATTACGGGCGACTCGGCCGAGGCGCCTCCAAAAAGAGCCTGCTGCCCGAAGGCTGAAATGCCCATGAGCATGCAAACGATTATGAGTGAAATCTTTTTCATTCTTGCAAAGTAAACATTATTTGAACGAATCACCTATTTTGACGAGCGCCTTTTCGAGGCAGACGGGCCAGAATGCCCAGTCATGCCCGCCGGGACGCTCGATAAGTTCATTGGCGATGCCGCATTTCATCAAATGCCCGGAAAAAGCCTGCACACTGGAGAACGTGACGACATAGTCGCCCGAACCGGACTCAAGCGTCAGCGGGGGTAAGGAGGAAGGTTTCTTTATGCCGGAAGCCAGGGCATACAAGTCCTCGAAACCGGGAACGGACGTGGCGGGGCTCATTGCGTAGCCGTATGTGAACTTGTCGGGATGGTTCAGCACATTGTACAGGGTGCCGTATCCACCCATCGACAGGCCAGCCACGGCCCTTTTGCCATTGCACTTATAGGTCTTCTCCACATACGGGATAAGTTCCTTGTGGAAATAAGACTCGAAGTCGCCCATCAGGCCGTCGGTATAGAAGGTCGCGAAAGCGTTGGGCATGACCACCACCATGGGCTCGCCCCCGGACTCGATGTACTTGCGGATGATCGCGACGGCCCCGCCCTTGTCCAGCCAGGAATTGTTGTCGTCGCCAAGTCCGTGCAGCAGGTACAGGACGGGGAATTCCCTGGTGGGATTCAGCCCCTCCGGCAGCCATACCGAATACTTCATGGTCATGTTCATGTGCACGCTCTTGAGCGTCTGGTCCTTGAGCAGGAGCTCGACCGGCTCGCCCTGCGGCGTTTCGGGTTCATGTTCGCCGCAGGCGCTGAGGGCGATAACCCCCAGCGCCGCAGCGAAAAACAGTTTCAGTGTTCTATTAAGCATTATTCTGCAGACAGTTTACCGACATAACGCGCCGATGCCACGGAAGAGTCGAGGGTAATTGTGTACACTCCCCCGCTCACGGCCACGGTCAACTCACCGTCAGTGATATAGGTATAGGAAGGAACACTTTCGGTGACAGTGTACCAGGTGGTACCGGACGCACCGAACATGCCATCATATCCTATGCCAAACTCTCCTGCTCCGATGGAACCTCCAGTAGCACACGCTTTGTATGTGCCGGGCGCGACGGTCCCGTCGGCAGAGTAAAGCTCAAGTTTCAGATAGTTTCCGTTGCCGGAATACGAGTTGCCGAAGCCGCCGGCGGCTATCTCAAGTCCTGCGGAGGCAAGTTCAATGCCCACCATCTGCATGCCCCAGCCGCTGTAATCGGTAAGCGAACCGAACTTCGAGAGCTGGACGCCCGCCTGGAATTCATAGCCGCTCGACCCCTTGAATACATAGGAGCCATCTGACTTTGTGACGGTCAGCGTTTCTCCGGCATTGATGTCCACGCGTACGCCATCCTTCATGATGTACGAACCTCCGGAAATGCCCCAGTCGGGGAAATTGTAGCCGTTGCACATCAGGCCTGCGGCAGAAGCATATTCGGCGCAGGTATAAGTACCGGCTATCTCGTTGTTGCCTGTGACGAGCAGAAGCTCGAACACGGCAGTAACATCATTGGAGGAAGCGTCGTGGAAGGTCAAAGTATGCTTGCTGACTGTAGGATCGTCCATCGGAGTGACGACATCCTCGAAGTAGGCGGTGATACCGGCAGCTTCGGGCTCGAAGGAAAGGTGGCCGGCCCAGCTGAGCTTGTACGGAGTGCCGTCGGTAAGGAACAGCACGGCCTTGAGCGTATAGCTGTTATTCACCTCGTCAATAGGGGTCTGGGTAATGGTGATGGTGCCGCTTTCGACCTGCACGCCGTTGACGGAGGTCTTGCCGAGGATGTAGTTGCCCTTCTTGGCGGCAGACTCCTGCGCCTCGGTATAGGCGTTGGAAGTCAGGCAGTAGCTGTCACCCACGAGGGTGGCATGGAAGGAGGTGGAGCCATCCTTAAGGTCGAGCGTGAACAGGCGCTTGCCGTCCACCTTCTCGTATTCGCAGCTGGCTGAAGAGAAACTCTCCACTACGGTCGGAGGCGTGAAGATGCCTTCGAGCGGATCCAGTACGGACTTCTGCTGGCAGGAAACCAGAGCCAGGGCCGCACATGCGATGAGGATTATATTCTTTTTCATGATAGTCAAAGGATTGGATGATTAATAACCCGGATTCTGCTGGATCTCGCTGTTGAGGCGGATCTCGGTGGCGGGATAAGGCAGCATCTTGTGCCTGTCCTGGAAGCCGTAGGAAGGATTGCCGCAAGTGACATAGCTTACCTGGCCGTTGACCTGGAGCTGAGGGTAGGTATTTCCGTTCTGGGCCATCTTGGAGCCTTCGCCCCAACGGAGGAGGTCCTGGAAACGGACGCCTTCACCGAAGAGCTCGAGCCTCTTCTCAAGCTTGATATCGTCGATGGTGACGGACGACTTGGCGGGAAGCTGCGCACGGGTGCGGATCATGTTGGTGTACTCGGTAGCCTTGGCGGAATTGCCTGCGCCCAGATGGGCCTCGGCGCCGCAGAGCAGTACCTCGGCGTAACGCATCCAGAGAGTGTTGGCCGCATACACGAAATCATTGCCCATACCGCGTTCTTCGGCCAGGATACGTAGTTTCCACATGAAATAACCTTCGCTGATGATAGGGCTCTTGAGAGTCATCCCAAGCTCGCTCTGGAGCTGTTCGAGGGTCTTCAGGGAATTGTTCAGGCGGTAGCCGTTCACTCCTTCGTCCTTGACGAAATCGTCGTACAGGCTCTTGGTAGGGACGCGGAAGCCCCAGCCGGTATTCATGATGGGAGTGTCGGCAGGCCAGTTGATCTTGTCCATGCGCCAGTTGGTCATCAGCGCATACATGCTGAAGTTCTGGAAGGAGTTGTTGTCGTCGTGCACGCGGTTGCTCTCGAAGATGCTCTCGCAGTTGTGCTTGTTGGCGGAGCGGAAGAGTCCGCCGTAGTCCTCGAAGAGGCGGTACTTGCCGGAGCTCACCACAGCGTCGAACTGGGCGGCGGCCTCGGAGTACTTCTTCTGCCAGAGATAGACCTTGCCGAGCAGGGCCTGGGCGAACTGCTTGGTCACGCGCCAGGTGGTGTTGTCGTCGGCACTTGTTTTCTCTATAAGGGCACCGGAAGCGATGGCCTCGGTGAGATCCTGCTCCATCAGGCCCCAGAGCTCTTCGTCAGTGGCGTTGGGGACGTTGTACTCGGAGGGAGAGAGCTCGTGGTCCACAAGCGGAGGGTTGCCCCACATGGTCTTGAGATCGAAATATGCGAATGCACGGAACACCTTGGCTTCGGCCCTGGCGAGTTTAGCCATGTCGCTGCCGTCCTCCTCTACATGGCCGAGGATGACGTTGGCCTTGTAGATCAAGGCGTAATAGGTGGTGAACATGTTCTGGATATAGTCCTGCTCGGCGTCGAAGGTAAATTCGTTCAGGTGCTCGAGGTCAGTGTTGTCACCGCGCATGGAACCGCCGGCCCAGAAGTCGTCGGTGAACATGGCCTTGCAGAGCTTGACGTTGTACTCCCAGCCGCGAACCTCCAGATACATGGCTATATTGGCCGAAAGTATCTGGTCGTCGGTCTTGTAGTAGGTATTGTAGTCCAGGACGCCGTGCTGGGGGATGTCGAGCGTATCGGAGCAAGAGAGTGCCGAGAGGGCGAGTAAACCGGCTGCGACGGACATAAGGATATTTCTTGTTTTCATAAGGCTGTCGGATTAGAAGGTTACATTGACACCGAAGACGACCTTCTTGGCAGTGGGATAACTGCCCTTGTCCACGCCTAGTCCGCTGCCGGAGCCGGTGACCTCGGGATCGAACCCGGGATAGTCGGAGAAGGTGAACCAGTCGTCGAGCGAACCGTAGATGCGGAGGTTGTCGACCATGAACTTTCGGGTGAAGTTGGCAGGCAAGGTGTAGCCGAGCTGCATCTGCTTGATCTTCAGGTAGCTGCCGTCAAAGACAACGCCGCTGGAAGTGAGGAACTGCTGCCAGTTGGAGGCATTTGCCGCAGGCATGGTGCCGTTGGTATGGGTCGGAGTCCAGCGGTCCTCGGTAAGGAAGGACAGGCGGTTGGAAGGATAGTCAACCACGGTGAGGCAGTTGAATATCTTGCTGCCGTAGGCACCGGTCATGAAGACGACCGCATCGAAGCCCTTCCAGCCTGCGGTGAAGGTGAGACCATAGTTCATCTTGGGGATACCGCTGCCCAGATCCATCTTGTCAGCCTGGGTCACGGTGCCGCTGCCGTCGAGGTCCTCGAACATGGCGTCACCTGTGGCGGGGTCGATGCCCGTGAACTTGTAGCCGTAGAAGTGCCATGCGGGATAGCCTTTCTCGAAACGGGTGATGGTGCCGTAGTTGCGCACGCCAACACCGTCGATACCATCAGACAGTGTCTCATGGATATAGGTGACCTGGTTCTTCAGGGTGGAAAGGTTGCCGCTGATGCTGTAGTCAAAGTCGCCGATGCGGTCACGCCACTTGAGCTCGAACTCAAGGCCGGTGTTGGTGACATTACCGGCATTGACCGGCGATGCGGAGACACCTACCACGGTAGAAGGGGTTATACCGGTGACGATGAGGTCCTTGGTCCGCTTGTTGAACCAGTCGGCGCTGAAGGTCAGGCGGTCGCGGAGGAACCTGAGGTCAAGGCCGAAGTTGAGCTGCTCGGAGGTCTCCCACTTGAGCTCCTCGTTTCCGGAGGAAGAAGGAGCATAGCCCTGGAGATACTCAAGACCATTGCCGGTCGGATAGTTTCCGGTAGAGGCGATGACATTGGCGTAGCGATAGCCATAGAGGCCTGCGAGCGAGCCGTTCTGGCCCCAGCTGGCGCGGAATTTGGCGAAGTTGACCACGCTCTTGAGCGGAGCGAAGAAAGACTCCTCGGAGAGGGTCCATCCTGCGGAAACGGAAGGGAAATAACCCCAACGCATGGGCTTGGGAAGGATGGAAAGGTCGGCGGCATCGGCACGGAACGACACCTGGAGATTATACTTGCCCATGTAGCTCCAGCCGGCGCGGCCGAAGTAGGAGAGCTTGCGGGAATAGCTGGGCTCGGCTCCTGAAACGGAAGGAACGGCATTGGAGGAATGGTAGGCAAAATAGTAGAACAAGGGGTTGTTCTGGGTCACGCCGAGGTCGTCATCGCTGCCGCGGTAGCTTCCGCTAAGGGAGAAACTGCGGTTGTTGGAGTACGAGGTACCAGCCATGAGGCTGACATTGTGGGTGCCGAACTGCCTGTTCCAGTTGGCGAAATTCTCCCACTGGTAGTACATGGAGTTATTGTCGGAACCGCTGAGGCCGATGTAGTTCTGGTAGGCGTTCTGGTTGATGTAGTAGTTGAGCGAATAGCCGTAGCTGTCGCCGGCGGAGAGCCTGTAACCGAGTCGTGAAGTGAGGGTGAGACCCTTGAACGGCATCAGGTTAAGGGCGGTGGAACCGTTGATGTTGAAGCCGTTGGAGACGGAATAGCTGCGGTCGCGCATGATGCGCGGATTGACATTCTCCGAAGGGTTGAAGTAGGAAGCGGCGTAGTAGTCGCCGTTCTCGTCCTGGAGGAGATTGCGTCCGGCAGCGAGGTAGCCGAGCATGAAGTCGGGAAGCTCGGACTCCTTGTATGTGGGCGGGGTCAGGGGGTCCAGCTGGATGGCGGAAAGCACCGCGGAGCCGTAATCGCTGCCCTCGGAGACGCTGCGGGCGGTATAGTACTCGACCTGGTTGTTGGTCTGGACCTCGAGCCAGGGCTTGAACTTCCAGCTGGCGTTGGCCATGAAGGTGATACGCTTGTACACGTCGGCATCGCCCACGAACATACCGTTGTTGTCAAGGAAGGAACCGGACAGGTAGAGGTTGCCGCGGTCGGTACCGGCGGAGAACGAGAGGTTATGATGCTGCATCATGGAATTCTCGTAGGAGTAGCCAAGCCAGTCGGTATTGGTCTTGAAATCCCAGTTTCCGTAGAAATCCTGGATGCTGTAACGGCCATTCTCGATGAAGTACTGCATGTACTGCTCGGAGTTCATGACCTTGGGCACGTGGTTGAGGCTCTGGGAGGTCAGCTGGTAGCTGTAGGAGATCTTGCCGTCGCCCTGGCCCCTGCGGGTGGTGATCATGATGACGCCGTTACCGGCCTCTGCGCCGTAGATGGCGGCGGAAGCACCGTCCTTGAGGACCTCCATGGACTCGATGTCGTTGGGGTCGATGCCGGCGATGGAGTTGGTACGGCGGCCGTCCACGACATAGAGCGGGTAGGATGAGCCGTTGGAGGAGACTCCACGGACCTGGATGCTGGGAGCGGCTCCCGGACGGGCGGAAGAAGTCACCACCTGGACGCCAGCGGTCTTGCCCTGGAGGGCGGACTCGGCGGTGGTGATGGTACGGTTGGCAATATCCTCGGACTTCACCTGGGAGATGGATCCTGTGACATCCGATTTCTTCTGTACGCCGTAACCCACCACGACGGTTTCCTCAATCATGAGGTTGTCGGTGGCGAGGGTGATGTTGACCGTGGAGGTGGTGTTGGCCACAATCTCCTGGGTGACGTAGCCGACTGAGGAGAAGACGATGGTCGCTCCTGCCGGTACGGTGATGGAATACTTGCCGTCGAGATCGGTGATGACGCCGTTCGTCGTTCCCTGCTGGACTACGCCAACAGCGCTGAGCGGTTCATTCTGATCGTCCACGACCTGACCCGAGATCGTCACACGCTGCTGGGCGGCGAGGGGCAATCCGACAAGGATGGTCAGCGCAAGCGCTGCCAGTTTCCTGAGTACTGAATTTCTCATGGGATCGATGATGGTTGGTTAAAACTTATTGGATTGTAGATTCTATGTCAAAGAGCATGTTGTGCGGATAAGGCTCCCATCCGGGAAGTCCGTCGGCACCGGGCACTCCGGTCTTCGCGAAGTTCGTCCATGCCCGGCTGATACGGTGGCCAAGCTCCACGGCATCCTCTCCCCCGCCGGTGAAGGTCCTGTGCAGTACGACATTGTCGAAGACGAAGGGAATCTCCAGGCAATGGGTGCTTCCGAAGACTCCGTCAAGGACCGGGGACGACCATTTAAAAAGGTACATGTACACGGGCGCGCAACCTGCAGCACTGCGGTCAGACGCCTGCTTCACCGCCAAAGGACGGAAGATAGGATCCTCCTGGTCGGGAGTGAACTCGTTGTATACCGTACCGATGATGACCGGAATATCCTTGGACAAAGCAAGGGCCTCCGGACTCGATGGAGCCGCAGGGATCACCTCACCGTCCACGACGGGGAGGGCACCGAACACTAGCATGTCGAGGATGTTCTCCGGCATCGCACCGTCTGCGGTCGCTTCATCGCGGACCTTTTCCACAGCCTCCTGATAAGCATCGAGCAGGTCGGAGTAAGGTACGGAAGTGATATCGTCTATGCGTGAAGGATTGATGCCCAAAGCATCGACCGTGGCGGCGCCGATACGGCGCGAGTACTTGGGATCCATCAAGTTGGTGATGGATCCGCTCTGGACTATTGCCTTATGAAACAGACCCTTTGCGGAAGGCATGGCCATAAGTGTGGAAACCTTCCCGCCTCCTCCGCTCTGTCCGAAGATAGTGACATTGGAAGGGTCACCTCCGAACCCGGATATATTGTCGCGAACCCATTCGAGAGCCTTGACGATGTCCAACATTCCGAGGTTGCCGGTATGTCCATATTTCCCTCCAAAAGCGGAAAGATCTAGGAAACCGAGCGTGTTGAGACGATGGTTGAGGGAAACGACGACAACACCGTGGTCACGGGCAAGGTTGGTCCCGTCATAGGAGATGAGTTCCTGGCCGGAACCGGCGGAAAAACCGCCGCCGTGAAGCCAGACCATCACGGGACGCTTCGCCCCGTCCTTGATGCCGGCAGTCCATACATTGACGCGCAGGCAATCCTCATCAGGGAACCCGTCGTCCCAATGCATCGCAAAGGCCTGGTTGTCGTCATACCAGCCGGCACGTGCCCTCTGAGGGCAGGTCGGGCCGTAAGCCCGGCTTGCACGGACTTCCGTCCAGGGATCAGGATCCTCAGCCGGCATGAAGCGCCCGGCTTTTGCATAAGGAATGCCCTTGTAGATGAAAACGCCGTCGTCGACATATCCGGCCACGGGGCCGGACTTGGTCTGGACGGTAGATGCGGCGGCGGATGTCTTCAGCGCGCCGGGGCACTCGGACCGGCCATGAAGTCCCCTGCCGCAGCAAGCGGTAAGGAGCAGTGCTGTACCGAGTATCAATGAAATTTGTTTCAGTGCCATAAATACGGTCTTTGTTACGATGCAAAATTACGCTATCGGCTACTAAAACGTTTTTTCATGCCGACAAATGCTTTTCCATTTGTAACGCACACAAAATGCATTTGTTCAAAAATCTTCGGATTTGTTCAAAAATTCATTATTTTTATGCGATGACTAATGACCGATAATATGAGAATCAGATACTTGGCGCTCTTTGTGTCCATTCTGGCCGCCTGTACCACCCTGGAAAAGCACGCCCTGCCACAGGAGGACCCTGAACGCGTGGTGATATCCAATCGAATTTCCAACCAGAGGGTAAACGCCTTCGCCGAAGACGCCGACGGACACATCTGGATCGCAACCTTCCGCGGCCTCAACAAATACAGTGTACACGAGTTCCACCAGTATTTCTGCGCCGACGATACGACCGGACTGCCGGACAACCAGGTCAACACGGTCTTCAAAAGTGCCGACGGAAGACTTTGGGTCGCCACAGTGAACGGCTTGGCCTACCATACGGACAAAGGGTGTTTCAAGAGAGTGCCCATACTCAGCGACAACCGCAACATCTCCAGGATACTGGAGACATCGCGCGGCGACATTCTTTTCAGCAACGGTATTTCCCTTTTCCGATACGACCCGGAAGAGCAGATAGCAAAACCGGTCATCCGAGAGTTGAACGCCTTCGTATCCGACATGGTCATAGACGCGGAAGGAAGGCTATGGGTGCCGACTGGCGCCAGTCTGGACTGCTACGAAACGACGACTTTCATGAAGCTTCAAACCATTTCCGTTCCGCATATGGTATACCACCTGTGCGATACCGGGAACGGGGAGCTATGGATGTCCGGAATGGGTCGCATCAGCGTTTTCGACACAAGGGCTATGCAATGGAAGGATCTTCCGGATGCGATACGCGGGGAGTCCAGAATCATGGGAGGTGACGTCGACCTGATATATGCCATAGATGACAGGTCTATCCTTCTGCAGGTCATCGGTCAGGGAATGTTCTACTATTACAAGACTACCGGTAAGGTCACCTTCCAGGACGAAGCGGGATTCCCGTTCGATCTCCCCTCCTCCGAGGTACGTACAGTTTTCCGCGACAGCAGGAGCAACCTCTGGTTCGGAACGGCAGACCATGGATACGTTGTCTCGTATCATTACACGGACCAGTTCAACGGCAACAAATACCTGACCAACTATTTCTCAGACAAGACCGTCATCTCGCTGTACTGCGAGGACGGCCGCCTGTGGATATGCACACAGGCCGACGGACTGTTCGTTTACGACCTGGAGAGCAAGCGCATCACTGGAGTGGAAATCTCGCACCTGGTCCCGGACTCGAATGTAGGCTATATCCGGGCATCCAAAGTATTCAAGGCCTCGAACGGTGATGTCTGGGTGCTTTTCACGGACAAGTTCAGGGCCGTCAGGTGCAGATTCGACGGGAGGAACCTGAAAGCATTGGAAAGCTTTGACATGATGACTCCGCTTTCCATCGTCGAAGATGACGGGAACGTCATCTGGATAGGAGGCTCTATGTCCTCGCTTCTGAGATACGATAGCAGGGACCGCAGCGTGAGCTATGTCCCGTTGACAGAGGACAACGAGTGGACCTTTGTCACGGACCTCATGATGTACGAGCCCGGCAAACTGTTCGCCGCGGCTTTCAACCATGACCTTTTCGAGGTAAACACTTACACTATGGAGGTTACCGAACGCAAACTCTCTCAGGAAGAGAGGGATTCATGCATACGGCGTTCGGTCATGGTGCCCAACAAACTGCTTAAGGACGGGGGCGGAGACATCTGGACCGCGACCGTGGCGAACGGACTGCTGAAATCCGTCAAGGACGGGACGACGGTCCGGGTACCGGGAGTCCCCTGCCTGGACATCTGCTCCTTGGAGCAGGACAGGCAGGGCAACATCTGGGCATCAACTATGAACGGCCTCGGAAAATATGACAGGACGACAGGCGAATTCGTCAACTATTTCGAGGCGGACGGCATTGGCGGCAATCAATTCTCCGACAGGGCTTCGTGCCTGCTGCCGGACGGCACCCTCGTCTTCGGAGGTACGCACGGACTCACATGGTTCAACCCCCTGGACGTATCCCAGAAACGTACGGTACCGCTGGTCTTTGAAGACCTGAAGATCCACAGCCGTCTCGTCAGCCCTGCCGAAGGAGGGCCGATAGAACTGGAACTCGCCAAAGGTCCGGACATCCTGATCCGTAACTGGCAGAACGGTTTCAGCATATCGTTTGCCGCGCTTGACTACAGCAAGCACGAGAGGACCCACTATTACTATATGATGGAGGGCTTCGACAGGTATTGGGTCGACGCGGGCAACAACCATGAAGCCTATTATGCAAATCTCCCCGCAGGGAAGTATGCTTTCAAGGTAAGGATCACCAACAACAACAGGAGCATTGTTGAGACCGAGAAAGCCTTGAACGTCAAGGTCCTGCCGCCATGGTACAGGACATGGTGGTTCCGTATCCTCCTTATCCTTGCCGTATTATCCCTTGTCTGTATGGCACGGAGGGGATTCCGGCGCATCCGGCGCGTTCGCGAAGAAGCGGCGGAGAAAGTCGCTCAGGAACGCATGGAAAGGGAGCGCATCGAAGCGGCACACCGGCAGGAAAAGGAGCTGGCGCGCATCCAGATGAACTATTTCTCGAACATAGCGCATGAGTTCCGTACTCCTTTGACTATGATAGCCGGACCGGCCTCACAACTTGCGGATTCTCCCGGCATAAAGGGCAATGACCGCCAACTGGCAGGTATCATAAGGCGTAATTCAGACTGGATGCTGAGTCTCGTAAACCAGCTGCTGGACTTCAACCGCATAGGCAACAGCAAGCTCCAGATGAAAGTGGCCAAGACCGATATGGTAGCTCCCCTGCGGGCTGTCCTTGACATGTTCCGTTACAACGCCGGAGCCAAAGGCATCGAACTCGGAGCCTACGGGCTCGAGGAACCTTTCGTCATGTGGGCCGACGTGGACAAGGTCAACAAGATAGTTATGAATCTTCTGGCCAATGCCTTGAAGTTCACACCTTCCGGGGGAAAGGTCTCCCTCTCGTTCGACGTCCTTTCCCGCGAAACTGCGGCTGCGGATTTCCCGCTGACAGAGAAGGATACCGATTCGCAGTATGCCTTCATAAGCGTGACCGACAGTGGCTGCGGCATCCCCGAAGGCCAGGAGGAGAAGATATTTGAACGTTTTTATCAGGCTGGTAATCAAGGAGATACGCAAGGTTCAGGTATCGGGCTTTATTATTCCCGTGCCCTGACGGGTCTTCACCACGGATACATACGTGCCTGGAACCGCCCGGAAGGAGGAGCGCGCTTCAGTTTCATCCTGCCCGTAAGCGCAGGGTCCTACACCGAAGATGAGCGCACGGAAATCCAGCCCCGGATCATCCTTCCCAGGGAAACCGGGGAGGCGGCTTCACAGGAACAAGCGGATTCAGCTGTCCGCCAGCGCATCGCAATAGTCGACGACGACATAGATATCGCCAACTATGTCACGGTGCTTTTGTCACCGTACTATGATGTCACTGTCTATTTCGACGGAGCTTCTGCCCTCAAGGGCATGGCCGAGGAGGTTCCTAACCTTATCATCAGTGATGTTGTAATGCCCGGGATGAGCGGCTACGACCTTTGCAAGGCAGTCAAGGGCGAGCTCGAACTGAGCCACATCCCCGTCGTACTCGTTACTGCCAAGGTTGCGGTCGAGAACCAGGTCGAAGGCCTGGGGGTCGGCGCGGACGCTTATGTCACAAAACCTTTCCAGCCGGCTTACCTGCTCGCTCTGGTCAAGTCCTTGCTGGAGAACCGCGAGAAACTGCATCGCCGGCTTGGAGAAGCTACGTCGGCGGAGGAAATCGCTCCTGAGGAGCTCAGCCCGAGGGACAAGGCCTTCCTGAAAGACCTCTACGAACTCATGGAAAAGGAGATTGCGGATACAGATCTGGACATTACGCGCATCAGCGAGAAGATGCGCATGTCACGCACGAAGTTCTACTACAAGGTCAAGGGCCTTACCGGCGAGAATCCCAGTTCGTTCTTCAAGCTCTACAAGCTCAATTACGCAGCCAACCTGCTGAAAGAGGGCAAGTACAACATGTCCGAGATTGCATACATGACAGGATTCAACACCCTGTCACACTTCTCCACCTCGTTCAAGAAACAATTCGGTGTACCCCCCTCGGAGTACACCGGCTGATAGAAAGTATTCCATGATCATTACTTGCCCGCTTGGGTTCCGTGGGCAGTGGAGACAGCAGCCTGAAGACTCTCATGAGGGGCTGAAGATACGGTGCAGTCCGCGCCGATCATGATCTTGCCGGCAGGGCCCTTGGAAAGGATTTCCTTAGTCATCCCGGCTATCGTTTCCGCAGGAGCGGAAAGGATCTCCGTCTGACGGTTGAAACCGCCGAGCACGGGGCGTCCGAAGAGTTCGACCGCATCGGCCAGGCTGAACGGCTTGCCGTCGACGGTCATGGGAGTATTGACGATCTGGCCGGGATAGTCCGCGAAGCGTGTCAGGTCGTCGTATGTGCCCTCCCAGTCGCATATATGGAGGATGTTCACCTTGGTATCCTTGCAGCACTCGTTCATCACTGCAAGGTCGTAGGGGCGGATGAAGGTCTCATAGAATCCGGGAACTTCGTAGAACTTGGTCTCTCCGCCCTGGGTAGGCATATAGAATCCTTCGATGCCCACAGCCTTGCACTCCTTGACAAACCAGATCAGAGCGCGGGTGTAGCACTCCAGTACGCTCTTGAAAGCCTCCGGCTGTTCAGTTGCCGCCTGGATTATGCGGCGGCCGAGCGACTGTGTCGTGACCTGGAAGGTGCTGTAAACCGTAGGAAGAACATAAGTATCGGCACCGGCTTCCTCCTGAAGTCTCTTGATGATTTCGACGGTAGGACGATAGTAGTCCTCCGGCATCCAGTCATCACGCATCTCCAACTCCCTGATGCGGGGGGCGAACTGCTCGAACTGTACCTTCAGGATGTCGGGATCGACCTCGTGGAAATAATCCAGATGGGCCTGCACCGCGGCCTCACCGACTTTCTGGTCATTGGCGAAATGGACGAAGAACGCCGCGGGAGCATACTTGGCCGGAAGCGTCCCGGCAACGAAACGGTCCATTATCTCTTTCTTGCTGGACGGGACCTTGGAACAGGAGATGGTTGCGAGCGTTGAGAGAACAACCAACGCGATGGGAATGATGCGCGTACGAGGATTCATAGTATTGCTTTTAATCGGTGAAGTGTTCAAATATAACCAATTTTTCATATATTTGTGGAGTTTAACAACAAGAGAAATGATTATGAAAAGATTACTCTCTATCGCCCTTGCGGCATCGATGATGCTCATCGGCGCATCAGCTTTCGCCCAGGTCTCCGTCGGAGCCGGCTACATCAATGAAACCAATAAAGTCAAGATCGGCGACTCCTCCAACAGCATGGGTGCGCTGAACGGCTTCTACGCAGGATTCGGATATGACATCAACGAAGGTGAAGGTTTCGGCATCAGCACCGGACTCTATTATTCCTTCCTGACCGGCAATGTATCCGTTCCCTCCCTTACCGTCCTCTCCGGAGATATGACCGAGCACGCTCTCAACATCCCTGTCAAGGCCGGTTTCTCCGTTCCCGTAGGCAGCGGCCTCAGCGGTTTCGTTAACGTTGGACCTACCTTCGTTTGCGGCCTGTCCTCGACCATCAAGCCCCTGGGTGTCGACCTACTCAAGACCGACCTCTACAAGCACGAGTATCTCAGCCGTTTCGACATCAAGCTCGGAGCCAATATCGGCGCTGTCGTCAACAACATGTTCCGCATAAGCGTCGGCTATGACTACGGCTGCCTCGACCAGTTCGGCGCCGGCATCAAGGGCAAGAACGACGACGGCTCCACCAAGGACAGGGGTTACAGCCTGAACCGCAGCCGCATCGTTGTCGGCCTCGCACTCCTTTTCTAATCCCTTAAAAGCGAAAACACATGAAACTCGACGGCAGAAGAGAAAGCACCAACGTCGATGACCGCAGAGGCGGCAGCACCATAGCCAAAGCCGGCGGTATAGGTCTTGGCGGTGTCATCATCATCGGACTCATCACCCTCCTTATGGGCGGAGACCCCACTGACGTGATCAGGAACGTCCAGGAGATGGGAGGAGCCGGCACAGTGCAGGTCGATCCCAACTGGACTCCCAGCGCCGAGGAGGAAGAGCTTGCGACCTTCGCGAAGCAGATCCTCGCAGGAACGGAAGACGTCTGGACCAGGATCTTCCAGCAGAACGGCAGGACTTACGAGCCCCCCAGGCTTGTACTGTTCTCCAATGCCGTCCAGTCCGGATGCGGCGGAGCGACCTCTTCGTCCGGTCCGTTCTACTGCAGTGCAGACAGGTGTGTGTATATCGACCTCTCTTTCTTCACATCGATGAAACGTACCATCGGTGCTGACGGCGATTTCGCATATGCTTACGTCATCGCCCACGAGGTCGGCCACCACGTCCAGAACCTGCTCGGAACCCTTGGTCAGGCTCATCAGCAGATGGCGCGCGCCAGCCAGGCCCAGAGCAACCAGATAAGCGTCCGCCTGGAGCTTCAGGCCGACTTCTATGCCGGCATCTGGGGCTACTACGACAACAAGATGTTCGGTTCGCTCGAAGACGGTGACATCGACGAGGCATTGAATGCCGCTTCCAAGATCGGCGACGACTACCTCCAGAAGAAGTCCCAGGGTTATACCATACCCGAGTCCTTCAACCACGGTACGTCGGCCCAGCGCCATAGATGGCTCAAGAAAGGTCTCACCACCGGCAACCTCAACCTCGGCGACACCTTCTCACCTGCTTACAGGGAGTTGTAGCTGGCGGCTAAAAGTCTGTCAGACGACATAATAACTAAACAACCCCGCTCCAAAATGGAGTGGGGTTGATTTATTAAGATGTTGGCAATAAGCCTGTTACGCGCCAACACTGACGCCGGACGCTCCATCTTCGATAGTGCGGGCGATCTTCTCGATGTTGAGGCTGCGGGCTGAAGCGTCGAGGATCTCCTTGTAGATGCCGCCCTGCTTATAAACCTCGTCCGGGTCGCCGCCCTGCTCCACGCGGCCCTCTTTGAGGGCGTAGATCACATCGCTGTCTATGATCTGGGAAATGCTATGGGAGATGATGATGACCGTACGGTTCTGTTTGATGGCGTCGATGCTGTTCTTGATCTGTTCAGTGGCCACGGCGTCGAGGCTGGCGGTAGGCTCGTCAAGGAAGATGATGGGAGGGTTCTTGAGGAACATACGGGCGATGGCGACGCGCTGCTGCTGGCCTCCGGAGAGGAGCGTAGCCTTGGTATTGAAGCCGTCGGGGAGGTTCTGTACCTGGTCGAGAAGGTACGCCTTCTTAGCGGCCATCAGCACCTCTGCGTGCGTGGCGTCTGGCTTGCCGTACTTGATATTCTCCTCCACGGTCCCGTCGAAGATATGGTTCTTCTGCAGCACGAGGCCGATGTTCTCCCTAAGGTACTTGGTATCCCACTCCTGCAGGTCCACCCCGTCGAGCTTGATGCTGCCGCAGTCAGGGACATAGAACTTGTCGAGCAGGTTCACTATCGTGCTCTTACCCGCTCCGGACAGACCTACGAAAGCCGTGATCTTTCCGGGGTCGATGGTCATATTGATCCCGTGAAGGGCCTTGTTGCCGTTGGGATATGTGAAATCCACATTCTCGATCTCGAAGTGTCCGTGCACCTTCTCCGGCCTGTAACCGCCGCTAGGCTCGATCTCGTCGTCGGAGTCCAGGATGTCGAAGAAACCCTCGGCATAGACCAGCGCCTCGTTCATATTGTCGAATATCATCTGGAGCTGGCGGATAGGAGCTATCACATTTGAGAACAGCATGATATGATACATGATCTTACCGATGGTCATGCCGGGATATCCGATCAGGACAAGGTATGCCGTCAAGATGATAATCAGTACGGTGCCCACCTGCTGCACGAAACTCTTGAGACCGTCGAAGAGGAAACTCACCTTACGTGTAGCCATCTGGTTGTCAGTCAAGCGGACCTGGAGATCCAGTTGCTTGTCGCCCTCGATGCGCTCGCGGTTGAAGGACTTGATGACATTGATGCTTTCGATGATGTTCATGATGCCGTTACTCTTCTGCTCGTGGTATGAGCGCATCTCGCGACGCCATCCGCGGAGCTTCTTGGCCTGCAGCCAGGTGATCAGGAAATAGAGAGGCACGATGAAGAGCGCGGTGAGACCGACATAGACATTGGCCGCGAAAATCAGGATCAGGGCAAGTCCCGCACTGGTGAACATAGGCAGGAGGTCTATGAATACATTGTTGACCGTGTTCGTGAGGCTGTCCACTCCCCTGTCGATACGCGTCTGGAGCTTGCCCGGTTCATTGCCGTTGGCGGAGAAGAAAGCCATGCGGAAGGTCAGCATCTTCTCGATGACGGCCTGGGCGAGGTCACGGGACACAAGGATACGCATCCTCATACCGAAATACTTCTGCGCGAAGCCGATGAGGACGGTGAGAAGCTCCTTTCCAAGCAGGACGATGGAGATGATGGTGAGGATGCGCGCCGCCTTGGACCACGCGAAATCCTTGGCCGTCACCAGTGCATTGACCGAATCGACCGTCTTGTCAAGCACGATGGCGTTGACCTGCGCGAACAAGGAACTGATGAGGGTGAGGGTAAGGGTAGCCACCACCAGCCACTTGTAGGGAATGACATACTTCCAGATCTTCCCGAAAAGCTGCCAGATGGTCATGTTAGTCCGTTTCTTCATATCTCTTTCAATATTGTTTCCTATACTTCAAACTGCCGAAATTCCTGTAAAAAAGCATCCCGGACGTGTCGGGCAGGTACTTCACGTCGCGGCGCTCCCAAGTGTGCGGATCGACGGCAAAGGTCACAGGCTCCCTCGGACCGACCAGGGTGAACCCGAGCTCGCGGTATGCCCTGCCGTCGGACCATTCGAGGTCGGCATAGGTCATCACATCCTCGGGATGCACCTCGGAGACGAAAGCCTCGAGGAGCTTTCCCATTCCGCCTTCCACCCTCAGGCCGGGAAGTGATGCGTACCTCACCCACTCGAAGGATTTGACACGTACTCCGTCGATTACGCGGTTCCTGGCCTTGGAAAAGGTCGCCACGGCAACCAGATCTCCGGGCTGCGGACCGGGTAGGTCCTTTACTCCGAATATTCCTTCGCTTCGTTCGGAGAGACAAATCCCCTTCTCCCCGGTGACACGGTCCACGAAAAGACCGTAGCGGAAGCGGCTCAGGGCGTCGCCGTAGCTGTGCGTCTGCGACAGGAAGGCTGCCGCCACGGCCCTGTCGATGCGGCGCACAGAGCAGTTCCTGGCGTACACCTGCCGGAAGCGTCCGCAGTGCGCCAGCAGGCGCAGGCGGACGGTCTCCCCCGCAGTGCGCCAGCGGTCTTCGGTCACGAAGACCGCCTGGCCCGCCAGGGGGGCCAGTGCAAGCCGCTGCTCTTCGGCCTCCGACACGTCCCGCGCAGTCAACGGAACGGGAACTATGTCCGGACGGCCGTCCAAGCCGTTCGAGGACAGGAAACGCGACAATTCTCCGACGAAATCCATTACAGCGAATCGATTATACAAATTTATTGAAAAACACTGAAAAACAATGCCTCTTCAAGGGTTCGCAATCGGGAAATTATGCTATCTTTGTACATTATATGTACAAGTCATTGAACAACGATTAAACCCATACACCATGTACGACAACGAAAAAGGGCTCTATGTCGCCCACGGCCCTAAGGGTCCCATCTCCATCCTCGGTAAAATGGCCAACCGCCACGGACTCATCTCCGGTGCCACGGGTACGGGAAAGACCGTGACCCTCCAGGTCCTTGCAGAGAGCTTCTGCCAGGCCGGAGTCCCCTGCTTCATGGCTGACATGAAGGGAGACCTCAGCGGCATCAGCCAGGCCGGCAGCATGTCGGGCTTCATCCAGAAGCGCTGCGCCGAATTCGGCATCGAGAACCCCGATTTCCACGGATGTCCCGTCCGCTTCTACGACGTGTTCGGAGAGCAGGGCCATCCCATGCGTACAACCATCTCCAACATGGGTCCTCAGCTGCTGGCCCGCCTGATGGGCCTCAACGAGACCCAGACCGGCGTGCTGAACATCGTCTTCCGCGTGGCTGACGACCGCGGGCTCCTGCTCCTCGACCTCAAGGACCTCCGCGCCATGCTCGGGTACGTCGCCGAGCACGCCAGCGAGTTCACCGCCAACTACGGCACCGTCACGGCGATGAGCGTAGGCGCCATCCAGCGCGCCCTTCTCGAGCTCGAGAACCAGGGCGCGGCCAAGTTCTTCGGCGAACCGTCGTTCGACATCTACGATCTCATCCAGTGCGAGCAGGGCAAGGGCGTGATGAGCGTCCTTGCAGCCGACAAGCTCATGCTCAACCCCAAGCTTTATTCCACCTTCCTCCTCTGGCTCATGAGCGACCTCTACGCCCAGCTGCCCGAAGTCGGAGACATGGAGCTCCCGAAGCTCGTCTTCTTCTTCGACGAGGCTCACACCCTGTTCGACGACACTCCCAAGGCTCTCGTCAGCAAGATCGAGCAGGTCATCCGCCTGATCCGAAGCAAGGGCGTGGGCATCTATTTCGTGACACAGAATCCCACCGACGTTCCGGACAATATTGCCGGCCAGCTCGGAAACCGCGTCCAGCACGCGCTGCGCGCCTATAGCCCTAAGGAGCAGAAGGTCGTCAAGGCCGCTGCCGAGACCTTCCGCGCCAACCCCGAGTTCAAGACCGAGGACGCCATCATGGAGCTCGGCACCGGCGAGGCCCTCGTCTCGTTCCTCGACGAGAAGGGCGCTCCGACAATGGTCGAGCGCGCCAAGATACTCTTCCCTCTCAGCCAGATAGGCGCCATCACCGAGAGCCAGCGCGAGACCATCATCAAGCAGTCCCGCGTCTTCGGCCGCTACGACCACATGATCGACCGCGAGAGCGCCTTCGAGCTGCTCCTCGCCGAGAGCGAGGTGGCTGCCAAGGCCGCGGAGAAGGAGCGCGCCGAGGCCGAAGCGGCCAAGGCCGCCGAAAAGAAAGCCAAGGAAGCCGCCAAGGAGGAAGAGCGCCAGACCAAGGAAACGGCGGGCAGGAAGTCTTCTTCCAAGTCCAAGAAATCCGTCGGCAAGGCCATCATCGGAGCCGCCGTCGGCGCAGCCATCACCAGCGTCACCAACACCATCGGCAACGAAGTCGCCAACAGCGTGACCGGCAAGAAATCCAAGAAGACCTCCGCCAAGGACGTAGCCGGCAAGGCCGTCAAGTCCGCCACCACCACCGCCATGCGCAAGCTCACGAGGTCCATCCTCGGCAACCTTTTGAAATAGTCTATGGGGAAACTTTTCGACGAACTGAGCGAGGACTACCGAATCAAGGAAGGTCTTAAGACCTGTATCAATTGCGGTACATGTACCGCCATCTGCCCGGCGGCGGAGTTCTACCGCTACGACCCGCGCAAGATAGTCGACACCGTGCAGCGCAAGGACGACGCCGAGATCGAAGCCCTTCTCAAGAGCGACACGATCTGGTACTGCGGCGAATGCATGTCCTGCGTCACCCGCTGTCCGCGCAAGAACGGCGCCGGCCTCGTAATCATGGCGCTGCGCAATCTTTCCATCAAGAAAGGTTATTTCACCGAGTCGGAGAAAGGCCGCCAGGTCTTTCCCCTCACCCGCATACTTACCGGAAACATCCTTAATTACGGATATTGCGTGCACCCCAAGTCCTTCAAATGGGAGGACCACAGGGAGTCCGGTCCGGTATGGAAATGGCACACCGAGCATCTTGAAGACAGCCTTGCCCGCCAGGGAGCGAACTACATGGGCGAAGGACCGGGAGTGCTTCGCAAGATTCCCCAGGAGTCCCTGGACGAACTCAAGGCCATCTTCGACGTCACCGGAGGAACGGAACGCATCAAGGCCGTGGAGAAGTATTCCCACGCCAAGGCCGAGGAGATGGGAATGACGGACGAGGAGTACTTCAAGCACACGTTCGAGTACTGCTCGGACAAGCATTTCAACAACGAAGGATAACGAGATGATATATCAGGGAAAGCAAAAGATCTGGTCAGACTACCAGAAGGAAATCCCGGACGACCATTGGTATTTCGTGCGGAGCTGCATCCGCCAGAATTTCTTCCCCGCTTCGGAGAAGATGTTCACCGTGATCACCAAGGACATCCTGGGCAAGGACATTTACGAGACTCCGTACCATACTACCTGCGGCGGCATTGCCTATCACAGCGACACTATCCCGCAGGAGACCGTCATGACCATCGTGGCGCGGCAGTTCGCCCTCATGACCGAGGCGGGATATGAGAACTACGCTTGCTCATGCATAACCTCTTTCGGCAACTATGCAGAGATCCTCGAGACCTGGAGAGAGTTCCCCGAACTGGAGACGAAGATCAGGGAGATGCTCTGGAAGTCCTGCAGGCGCGAGTTCAACAAGCCGAAGTATCTCGCCCACACCAGCGACCTCATCTACAAGTTCCGCCACGAGATCGCAGCCAAGGCCAAGTATAACCTCGTGGACCACGCCACCGGAGATCCTCTCCGAGTGGTGGAGCACATCGGCTGCCATTACGCCAAGATGTTTCCCCACAAGGGAGTCGGAGGAGCGGAGTATCCCTGCGTCCTCAGCGGAATGATCGACTCCTGGGGAGGCCAGGTCATCGATTATCCCGAGCGCAGGCACTGCTGCGGATACGGTTTCAGGCAGTACCACGTCAAGGCCAACCGCGGCTACAGCATATCCAACACCCACAAGAAATTCGAGTCGATGGAGCCGTACCATCCCGACATGATCATTACCAACTGTCCCGGATGCCCATACTTCCTCGACCGCTGGCAGTACGTCATATCGGAGATGGAAGGAAAGACCTACGGACGCAACGGCTACGGCATCCCCGTATTCACGTACGAGGAGGTTGCAGGAATGGTGCTTGGATTCGACCCCTGGGACCTCGGCCTCCAGCTGCACCAGGTTGCCGTCGAGCCGCTTCTTGAAAAGATCGGCATCCCTTTCAACCCCAAGACCAAGTACCTCGGCCTCAACGGCAAGGAAATAATGAAACCCGGACTGCCTTCAGTCCTGAAATGCTGCTAGAATGAAAGACAACATCGTCATAGTCGGCGGAGGAATCGCCGGTATGGAAGCTGCCCGGCAGCTCCTTTTGCTGGGCTACAAACCCATCCTCGTGGAGAAGTCCGACCACCTCGGTGGCCACGTCGCCGACTGGCACATGCTCTTCCCGGATATGACTCCAGCACGGGAGGTCATCGAAGACCTCGCCGCCCAGATCAAGGAAGCCAACGTTTTCCTCGAGACGGAAGTATCGTTCATCAATAAGATGAAGATGGGATACAACGTAATGTTCTCCAACGGTGTCAACGTCATCTGCAAGGCCATCCTCCTGGCCACGGGCTTCGACCTCTTCGATGCGTCGAAGAAGGAAGAGTACGGCTACGGTATATATGACCAGGTCATGACCAATCGCGACCTCGAGCGCTGGTTCAATACCGGCGAAGACAAGAGGATTACGGGAAAGGAGATCAAGAAAGTCGGTTTCGTCCACTGCGTAGGCTCCCGCGACGTCAAGGCCGGCAACCAGCAGTGCTCCAAGGTCTGCTGCATCACCGCCATCAAGCAGGCCATGGAGATGAAGGAGCGTTTCCCCGATGCCGAGATCTATTGCTTCTATATGGACCTCAGGCTCTTCGGCAAGAAATACGAGGACTTCTACATCAAGGCCCAGATGGAGAGTGGAGTGCATTTCATCCGCGGCCGCGTCTCCGAGGTCAGCGAGAATCTCCAGGGACAGGTCATCGTCAAGACCGAGGACACCCTGTCCGGCAAGCCCGCCAAGATCACCCTCGACCTCCTGGTCCTCATGGCGGGCATAGTCTGCAACAAAGAGGCCGTCCAGACCGCTTCGATGCTGCACGTACCGACAGACTCCGACGGCTTCCTCAAGAGCCGGGACAACATCCTGAACATCATCGAGACGGACTCCAAGGGCGTATTCCTCGCAGGGACCGCGACCGGCGCCAAGACCGTCCCGGAGACGGCCGCCGAGGCCCGCGCCGTTGCACTTGCCATCCACAATTATCTCGTTTCGCAGCAATGACCGATTTCGGATTCAGCATATCGCCCAGTTCAACGATGAACCTGGACAAGGTCGACCTCACACTTTACGACAGACTGTGTGAGATCGAACCCGACGCGAAGAAGTGCATGGCGTGCGGAAGCTGTTCCGCCACCTGCACCGCCGGTCCGTGGACCGGGATGAGCGTCCGCAAGGTCATACTTGACATACAGCGCGGAAAGGAAAAGGAAGCGGCAAAGCTGCTCAAGGGCTGCATGCTCTGCGGGAAATGCACGATGGTCTGCCCGAGGGGTATCAACACCAGGCATCTGATCCTGTCCCTATGCCGAATCTATAAGGAGGAAGGGCTATGATTGACAGGTTCGCATCGGGTTTCGATCCCTTTGTCCTTCCATTCCTGTTCGGAATGATCTTCGTCCTGGGATACTGCATCATCGGGGCGATACGCTTGATACTCCAGTTGGATGCCGAAGACAAGAAGATGTTCTTCCTGTCCCTTATAACTCCCAAGACCATTTGGAAGAACGTCAAGGACCTGTTCCTTAACTGTCTCATCCACGTCAAGCTGTGGAAACGCAACAAGCTGCTGGGTTACATGCACTCCAGCATAGCTTTCGGCTGGTTCATGCTCATCCTGCTCGGACACATCGAGTGTTTCATCTACATGCCCCATAGGGTGAAGCTGTTTTACTACCCGATATTCTTCAACTATTTCGTGGCCGAGAACGAATACACGCTGCGCGGAGCCATCCTTTTCTTCCTGATGGATTTCTTCCTGCTGATGGTGCTCAGCGGAATAGTCCTGGCTATTATCAAGAGAGTCCGTTCCCGCATCTTCGGCATGCGCAGGACCACCAGGCCCACGCTTCTGGACCGCGTCGGGCTGTACTCCCTCTGGATGATATTTCCCTTGCGTCTCCTTGCGGAAAGCTTCACCGCGCACATCAGCGGCGGCTCGTTCCTGACCATCCCTATGAACATGATGTTCAAGGCATTCCTCGGAGACGACATGAACATGCTTCCGACCTGGTGGGCGTATTCGATCTGCCTTTGCATCTTCATGTGCGTGCTGCCGTTCACACGCTACATGCACATCCCCGCCGAGATGCTGCTGATTCCGTTCCGCAATGCCGGGCTGACCATCAAGCATGCACGCAGGGGCTTCGCCAAGGCGCAGGTTTACAGTTGTCCGAACTGCGGAGTCTGCATCGACGCCTGCCCGATGTCGATAAAGAAGGCCAATATCAAGGACACTACCGTTTATCTCAACCGCAATATCAGACGCAAGAACGAGCAGCGTATCGAAGAGATCAGCGACAAATGTCTCCTCTGCGGCAAGTGTACCGCAGTATGCCAGGTCGGAGTGGACGGTCCCCAGATGCGTATCGCACAGCGCTCCATACGTAATTACGGTCTGGACCAGGACTATTCCGGTCTGGATATCTCAACGCTTAAGGATGCCGTAGCGGCTGAGCCTTCGAAGGACAGGGTGCTGTATTTCGCCGGCTGCATGACCCAGCTCACCCCGGCCATCAGCCGGGCCATGGAGTCCGTGTTTCGCAAGGCGGGAGTGGACTATTCCTTCATGGACAAGGACGGCGGTCTGTGCTGCGGACGGCCCATTTTGATGGCCGGCCGCTTCGATCAGGCCCGCCAGCTGATTCACAAGAACAAGGAGATCATCAAGGCCAGCGGCGCCGGCACTCTTGTACTCTCCTGCCCCATCTGCTACAAGATCTTCCGCGAGCATTACAAGCTCGAGGGCATACGCGTGATGCATCACACGGAATATATGCTCGAACTGATGAAAGCCGGAAGGCTGAAGCTCGAGTCCGGAGACGGAAGCCTGGTCTATCACGACCCTTGCGAGCTCGGCCGCGGCAGCGGCGTTTACGAGCAGCCGCGTGAGCTGCTGCGCAGCGCCGGCGAGCTCGTCGAAGCAGCTCAGAACCGTGAGATGAGCATCTGCTGCGGAGGCAGCCTCGGAAGCCTGACACTCGGATTCGACAAACGCGAGGATATGACCAGGAACGCCCTCAACAATCTCACGGAGAACAATCCTTATACGATAGTGACGGCATGTCCTTTGTGCAAGAGCACGTTCGGTCTCTATTCCGACAGGCCTGTCGAGGATATTGCCGAGACCGTCGACAAACATACGAAATGAACAAGACCGCCAATTACAGATTCACCATAATCGTCCCCGTCTTCAACGAGGAAGACAATATCCATACTCTTGAGAAAAGGCTCGCCGCATTCCTTCCGGAATGCCGTGAGAGGGCGTGCGTGCTCTTCGTCGACGATGGATCCACCGATTCGAGTGCGGAACGCATCCGCGAGGTCTGCGCCCGCAACGCGGACTTCTTCCATATCGGTTTCGTAAAGAACGCCGGGCTCAGCGCTGCGCTCAAAGCCGGCATCGATCATACAGAGTCCGAGTATCTCGGATACATGGACGCCGACCTCCAGACCGCTCCCGAGGACTTCAATCTCCTCCTGGAGCACATAGCGGATTACACTATGGTCACGGGGATCCGCGCCAACCGCAAGGATACACCTTTCAAGCGTTTCCAGTCGAAATTCGCCAATGGCTTCAGGCGTATGATGACACATGACGGGGCAACTGACACCGGATGTCCGCTCAAGGTGCTTCACACCGACGCGGCCAAGCGCCTGCCGCTCTTCAAGGGTATGCACCGCTTCCTGCCCGCTCTCGTGCTGCTGCAGGACGGAGGCTGCTACAAGCAGGTCCCGGTACGGCATTTCCCGCGGACGGCGGGCAAGTCCAAGTTCCACTTGTGGAACCGCCTTGCGGGACCGTTCGCGGACTGCTTTGCTTATCGTTGGATGAAGCCCAGGTACATCAACTACAAGGTCGGAGAGAACGACCTCGACTAGCCGATGGACAGCCCGTTCTGGATATACTGCATCGGATTGTCCGCCCAGATATTCTATTTCGGGCGGATATTCGTCCAGTGGTATATGTCCGAGAAGAACAAGAGGGTCGAGTCTCCCACCCTCTACTGGGTGTTCAGCACTCTCGGCTCGATGATAATGTTCCTGTATGGATGCCTCAGGAACGACTTCGCCATTATCTTCGGAGAGTTCATAACGTTCTACATCTATATGTGGAACATCAAGGCTAAGGGGCTTTATGACAAGTTGCCCCGCTTTGTACCCTACGTCCAGGCCATGATCCCTTTAGCGGCATTGCTGATCCTGATGCATGACATACCGCGCTTCGCGGAGAACTATTTCCAGCACGAAGGACTGCCCTTGCGGCTGATACTGTTCGGCATGGCAGGTCAGTTCACGTTCAAGTCACGGTTCATCTACCAATGGGTTTACAGTTACCGGCGCAAGGAATCCACGCTGCCGCTGGGCTTCTGGATCATCGCGGTCATCGGCTCGATAATGATCATCACATATGGAGCCATACGCCACGACTGGGTGCTGATACTTGGCCAGCTCGGCATCATAGTCTCCATACGGAACATAATGATAGCCCTGAAATACGGAAGGAAAAATGATAAGGAAACTGATTGACAGGCATCCCATTCTGGCCGTCATCCTGCTGATGCTGCTTACGCTGTCTCCGATAATGGCCCTGCGTGACTATACACCGTCCAACGAACTCCGCTATGTAAGCATTGTGGACGAAGCGCTGGAACAGGGCAATGTCTTCGCTTTTACCAACCAGGGACAGGACTATGCCGACAAGCCGCCGTTCTATTTCTGGCTGATGATGCTTGGCAGGCTGATCTTCGGAGGACACTGCATGTATTATCTGTCGCTCCTGTCATTCATTCCCGCGTGCATCATCATAGCGGTAATGGACAAATGGTTGCGGACAGCATATCCGGACGTTTTTTCTTCCAGGCAGAGGGCCGGAGTCGCGCTTATGCTGGCGACGACGGGACTTTTCCTCGGGATGACCGTTTTCCTACGCATGGACATGATGATGTGCATGTGGATAGTACTTGCCCTGTGGACATTCTGGAAATGGGACAACGGAATAGGAAGGGACAGCGCGCATAAGCTGCTTCTCCCCTTCTATACCTTCATGGCACTGTTCACCAAGGGTCCCGTCGGCATACTCGTACCGCCGGTAGCCATCATCGTCATCCTTGGAGCCGGCAGGCGGTGGAAAGAGACAGGCAAGTATCTTGGCCTGGTATTCTGGGGCATACTTGCCGTCTTGTGCGCAATATGGTTCACAGGAGCATTCCTGGATGGCGGTTCCTCATACTTGAACAATCTTCTGTTCCACCAGACTGTGGACAGGGCGGTCAACTCGTTCCACCACAAGGCTCCGGTTTGGTTCTACCTGGGTTTGATATGGGCCGTGATGGCGCCCTGGTGCCTGGCCACCGTACCGGCGCTGATAAGCGGTCTGCTGAAGAAGCACGGCAGCGACCTTAAGCCGTCGGGATATGAAAAGACGCTTGCCCTGACGGGCATTTCAACATTCGTGATGCTGAGCTGTTTCAGTTCCAAGCTCGCCATCTATCTGGCTCCCATCTTTCCATTCGCCGTCTATCTTTGGCCGGCGGTCGTATACCGCAAGGGATGGAACGGGTGGCATTCAGCCGCGGTGTTTTTCGCAGCGCTGCTCGCGGCCATAGTTGGATTTGCCGCTGCCGTCGCATCCTTTGCATGCCTTATTGTGCCCAAATTGTCGGAATTCGTCGATTTCCCGTTCCTGAAATCCCCGCTTATGCTTTTGGGCGGGATGGTCCTGGCCTACGGTGGAATAAAGGGATTGGTGACGCTTTCAAAGTATAAGGGCGAATGGGAGAAACCCGTCAACGCCGTTTCCGTGTCGCTGCTCTCAGCACTGTTCCTCGTATCTTTCCTGATGCCGTCCATCAACGATTACATCGGATACGGAAACCTCTGCAAGTTAGTCCCCGACTCCGGCCAGGTCTATACCTTGAAGGTACACAGGCCTGAGAACATGGACGTTTACCTGGGACGCGACGTTTACAATCTCGGGGACGACATAGACTCGTTCCTGCTTCTGGCTCCCAGGGAAGGGACTCTGATCCTGCCTGTCAAGGCATTCGGAGAATCCGAAGCCTTGGGAGACTATCTCGAAGACCTGGATCTGGAGTACTGCGGGCAATACGCAGTCTGTCACCTCGATCCGCTTGCCCAGAAACCAGCGAGGAAGACAAGGCGTTCCAGGAAATGAAAGTTGTCATCGCCATAGACTCCTTCAAGGGAAGTTTGACATCCGCTGAAGCGGCGGCGGCCGTGGCCGCAGGCCTCGCCAGGCACGACTGTGTCGTGCTGCCCGTCTCCGACGGGGGCGAGGGCATCGCCACGGTGCTGACGGCCGCGCTTGGCGGCCGGATTGTCAGCGTCAGGGTCCACGACCCGCTGGGCAGGGAGATCACTGCTGAGTATGGACTGGCTGGACATACCGCCGTGATCGAGAGTGCAGCGGCGAGCGGGCTCACGCTGATGAGCCCTTCGGAACTCGACCCTCTCCGGGCGAGCAGCCGAGGCACCGGCGAGCTCATAGCAGATGCGATACGCCGCGGTGCAAGGGAAATCTATGTAGGATTCGGAGGCACCGGTACAAATGACGGCGGAGCCGGAATGCTGGACGCTATGAAGGATGTGCAAAGTCTATGGCCGGAATGCCGTTTTACGGGACTGTGTGACGTGACGGCGACTTTCTGCGGACCGGAAGGCGCGACTGCGGTTTACGGCCCGCAAAAGGGCGTAAAACCGGGGCAGATAGAGCTGCTGGACGGCAGGTTGCGGGCTCTGGCGGAGCAGTACCGGCCCGTGATGGGCCGGGACGTGCTCGCGAAGCCCGGAAGCGGCGCAGCCGGCGGCATGGCCGGAGCCCTATGGGCTGTGGCCGGCGGCGAACTCAAGCCCGGCGCGGACGCCGTCCTCGACATCCTCGGATTCGAGGACCGGCTCGAAGGAGCCTCGCTCGTCATTACGGGCGAGGGCCGCATAGACGCGCAGACCCTGCAGGGAAAACTCCCTGCTGTGGTCGCCCGCCGTGCCAAGGCCTTTTCCCCTACCCTCAGGGTCATCGCATTCACGGGAAGTCTCCGATTGGATTCCCCGCAGTCCGTCTTCGACGACATCATCCAGATTACGCCGGAAGGGACTCCCCTCTCCGTCGCACTTAATCCTTCCTTCGCCGGCGCCCGTCTCACCGAGGCGGCGGCCAAGATCAGATACCGCTGAAAGAGCTGAAGCCTCCGTCGACAGGCAGTACGACGCCCGTGACGAAGGAGGCGGCGTCGCTGCACAGGAACTGCGCCGCGCCGTTGAGTTCCGTCAGGTCGCCGAAACGGCGCATCGGAGTCTTGGCGATCACCTTGACGGACCTGTCGGTCAGACTGCCGTCTGGATTGAGCAGAGCCGCACGGTTCTGCTTGCCGATGAAGAATCCTGGAGCAAGCGCATTCACACGTATCTTCTCACCATACTTGATGGCCATCTCCTGAGCCAGCCAGCGGGTGAAATTGGACACTCCCTCCTTGGCCGCTCCATAACCGGCCACACGCGTCAAGGCATCATAAGCAGCCATGGAAGATATATTCAGTATGGCTCCATAACCTTGTTTCGCAAATATCTCCGTAAAGACGTGGCAGGGATAAACAGTTCCGTTAAGATTGAGATCGAGCACTTTCTCCCAGTCTTCCAGTTTCATGTCCCAGAAATTCTGATCAGGCATCACGTTGGCTCCCGCCACGTTGCCACCCGCTACATTGATGAGGATGTCCACCTTACCTCTTGAAGCGACAACCTCCTCCGCAATCTTGCGCACCGCTTCGGTGTCCATCACGTTACAGGCATATCCACAAGGATTACCCCCAAGCGCACGAAGCAGCTCTACAGTCGGTTCCACCTGCTCAGGCCTATGGACCAGAGCAACGACATCCGCTCCCTGGGATGCGAAATGGCGGGCAAGCGATCCGCCCAAAGCACCGGCCGCGCCGGTGATGACGGCGACCTTGCCCTCTATGGAAAACATCTCGTTCATATCTTTCAGATCAATTGGTTATTTATCTCGTCACGGACGGCCGCCATCATGCCCTCGACCTGGCCGAGGGCGAGCATGCGGCCATGGAAACTGTACCCGGGATTGTACCCGACCTTCTCGTCTCCAAGCATGGTCTTGCCATGGTCGACGCGGAAAGGAAGGGACGGATCCTGCTTCTCGAAGATACGCACCAACTCGACAAGGTTCGCACGACCGGCAGTGTGCGGAGCTTCGATGAAATTGCCGTTGTCGAACACATCGCAGCTGCGGAGGTGGACGAAACAGGTGCGGGGTGCGAAACGCCGGGCCATGTGCACAACATCGTTGTGCGCGCCCGAAGACAGCGAGCCCGCACAGAATGTCAGGCCATTGTGCGGATTGTCGACGGCATCGAGCATCCAGGCGATATCATCCTCGTCTGTCACGATGCGCGGAAGGCCAAGAACCGGCATCGGAGGATCGTCCGGATGGATGCACATCCTTATGCCGTACTCTTCGCACACCGGCATGATGGCGCGGAGGAAATACACGAGGTTGTCGCGCAGTTTTTCCTTTGTGATTCCGTCATAGAGCGCCATCAATGCCTTGAAAGTCCTCACCGGGGCATCATCGTCGTCACGGAAATTGGCATTGACGAAACCCTGGGTCTTGACGATGATGACATCCACGAGATGCCGGCGCTCCTCTTCGGTGATGACCTTGTCCAAGGCCTCGACCTTGGCAAGAGTCTCCGCGGAATAATCCTTTTCAGCGCCTTCGCGCGCCAATATCTTCAGGTCGAAATAAGCAAACCGTACATAGTCGAAATACAGCGATGAAGTACCGTCGCCCATAGGGTATTCGAGTTCGGTCCGTATCCAGTCGATGACCGGCATGAAGTTGTAGCAGACCGTCCTGATGCCGCACTGGCCGAGATGGGCCAGACTGACCTTGTAATTCTCTATCAGACTGTCACGGCCGGGACCGGCATATTTGATCTCCTCGCTGACGGGAAGGCTCTCAACCACCGACCATCGCATTCCATGGGCCTCTATCGACTCCTGCGTGGCGCGTATGGCTTCCACAGTCCATACCTCCCCTATCGGCACACTGTGCAATGAAGTGACGATCCCCTCCACCCCGATCTGACGGAGCATATCGAGCGTGACCTTGTCACCGGGACCGAACCATCTCCAGGTTTTCTCCATATCCTATTCAGCTATCAGATGCAGCACGCGGCTGGAATAACCCATCATTTCATTCGAGAAGCCGAAGGGCATCTCGAGGCCGTTGTTCATGAGGAACGCTCCGCTGAAAGACCTGCCTTCGAACGAAAGCGGACGGCCGGGGGCCTTGTCGAGCTCGACCACCTTGTACATCCTGTCCGGATCAAGGCCGGCCATCTTGACGCGCGGCGGGTGGTTGTCGTAGAGATTGTCTATCCTCCACCAGTAGAAGACCGCCTCGGACTTATCCTTCGAGCAGTACATCAGCGAAGCTATGCCGAGATTGTCATACGGGGAGACCAGACGGTAGATATCGCCGAACTGCACGACAGGACGCACCGACTTGTAGTCGGCGATGGCCTGCCTGCACTGGGCGATCTCCGCTTCGGTCATATCCTTGGGCTGGAGCTCCATTCCCAGACGGCCGCTCATGGCCACGTCGATGCGGAACTTGATGGGGGTCACGCGATGCACGGTATGGTTGGGAACGGCACTGATGTGCGAAGCCATAGTAATGGCCGGGAAGAAATAGGAGGTGCCCCACTGCATGTAGATGCGTTGGAGGGCGTCGGTATTGTCGCTCACCCAGAACTCGTCGAACCAGGGCAGGACGCCGTAACTGGCGCGGCCGCCGCCGCTGGCGCAGGTTTGGATGACCAGGTCGGGATACTTGGCGCGGATGCGGTCGCAAACCGCCGCGAATCCCTGGTGGTAGCGAATGTTGAGTTCGGACTGTCTGTCGGCAGGGAGATACGAGCTGCCGTGGCTGCTGACGGACATATTGGCGTCCCACTTGATATATGCTATGCCGGGATAGTTGGTCATGAGTCCGTCGACAATGCCGAAGACATAGTCCTGCACGGCGGGGTTGCCCAGGTCAAGGATGACCTGGCTGCCGCCGCGCCCCTTTACGACATCGCGGCCGGGAGCGTTGATGATCCAGTCGGGATGCTTTTCATAGAGTTCGGATACGGTATTGGCCATTTCAGGCTCGATCCAGATACCGAACTTGATGCCGTGGCGGGTAGCCGCATCGACCAAACCCTGGATGCCGTGAGGAAGCTTATTCTTGTCCACGACCCAGTCGCCAAGCGAACTTGTGTCGTTCAGGCGGGGATACTTGTCGCCGAACCAGCCGTCGTCCATGACGAAGAGTTCTCCTCCCATCGAGGCGATGTCCGCCATCATCTGGTCCATTCCCGGTTCATTGATATTGAAATACACGCCTTCCCAACTGTTCAGAAGGATCATGCGTTCCTGATCGCCGTGCATGATCTTGTGCGCGCGCGCCCAGCTGTGGAAATTGCGGGAGGCCCCGCTCAAGCCCTCATCGGAATAGGTCAGCGCCAGCTCAGGAGTTCGGAAGGTCTCTCCCTTGTCGAGCCTGAGCGAGCTGTTGTCCGCACAGATACCGGCGAACAGGCGATGGTAATCGGAATCGTTAGTAACCAGGTCGAGATGATAGTTGCCGCTGTAGCAGAGGGCAGCGCCGATGACGGCGCCTGTATTCTCCGAAGGTTTTCCGTCAAGCGAAAGCATGATCTCTCCGTGTGAAGTATGGGCATTGCGCACGCCGTCCTTGTTCTCGATACGAAGCGTTCCACGGTTGAGAGGCTCCTGCACCAGGCGGCCTTCATTCGCCCAAGTGCCATAGAGATGGCTTACCCAGACGTCACCCGCGCGGAAAGGGAGGAAAGCGGAATCGAATTTCCTGAGGGTGACGGGCTTCTTGGCGTCGTTGGTGATCTCGGTCCAGGTCTCTATCATATCGACATCCTTGAATGCCTTGTAACAGACCTTCACCCTGAAATCATACACTCGGTCCTTAAGGGTGATGTAAGCGAAATCGGCATCCCTGGAAGTATCCGTTGCCACAGACTCGACCGCGAGGTCGAGCGACATGTTGCCGTCAGCATGCGTGACGGCAATCGCATCCTCGCGGATCTCGCCCTGGCCGTAGGCAGGATAAGCGTTCATCGGGCGCGAGCCCGAGAACTGGATGGCCTCGGCATCGGCGTCGGACAGTTTGGCCCCGAAATAGACGAAGCGCAACGCCTGTCCCTGGCGTGCATTGAGGACGAGGGACATCCCGTCAGTATTCACAGAGACGCGGTCTCCCGAGACCTTCACCTGGGCGGAGACGCTGAATGAGAGAGCCAGCAGAAGAGCGCCGGCAATGATCTTCTTCATATCAATAGTTTATAAGTATAGTTCCACAATCGAGTCCCACTACTGAAACGGTTCCCGTGCCGGAGGCTCCTTCCACGCTGCGGAGCAGCAGCTGTGCCTTTCCGGAGAAGGTCTGTATGGAGAACGTTCCCCGGGCTCCCGCCACGGGACGTTCTACGACCTTGAAGCCGGGATCGCCATTGCCCCATCCGAGAATCGAGAGGTTGGAGGACACGTTTACACCTATCGGAATCGCCGCGCCCGGCACTTCCCTTCCCTTCGCATCGACTACCGTAAAATCGAGGACGACCACGTCCTGACCGTCAGGACGGAGCCGGGTCTTCGATTGGGTGCAGAC
>JAEEGF011837415.1_pt1 | contig 44003 bp, 34 predicted proteins | sample 9134171 | NCBI WGS metagenome assembly JAEEGF01 (sample SAMN16246542, study PRJNA631951) | gut metagenome | biome: gut microbiome; feature: rumen; material: AP-attached | host: Bos | place: Iran: Karaj | collected 2018-10 | reverse complement strand
AACGGCAAGGCAGTACAAACTCAACATCTACTCCAATAAGCCATACAAACTTATTTGGGAACACGGATAAAACAACATCCTTCGCTGATGCTTTGGTCTAAGCCTCTCGACCTTACGGGGTAAGGGGGAACTAGTTCATGTCCCGTCGGATTACGCGCTTGTATGGCAAAAAAATAGACAGGCATGTCTCAAATGACGGCAAGACTAGACCGTTGAAAAATTATCTGCGGATTTTAGGTATAATTAAAATTATCGAGGATACGACAATTCGTGAACATAAATTAAGAAATAGAATGGTTTTTTTCTTGATATGGCAACATTCCGTACGATAAGAAGTATTTCCAGGATGGCAAAAGCCGTAATCAGAAAGGAGAATTGCTGATTACGCTTTATATGTTTGAACTGATATAGATGTCCGAAGAGATGTCGGGCTTCAGATGTGTGCATCGGCCTACTCGACTATGCAACAGGGAGTAACTAATCGTTTTCTTTAAGCCAGTCAATAAGCACTTTGCAGTATTCTTCGTGGGCATCTACAAAACAAGTATGACGTGCCTTGCGGAATAGGTGCCAACGACTGCCAGGGATATGCTCGTAGAGCGAGGCGGCGACGACGGGCGTGCAAATGTCGCGCGTGCCACTACAGATGAGTGTAGGCTGGGTGATGAGATGCAGTCGGTCTGTGTATTCAAAATCCTTCAGGCTACCCAGCGGCTGATATTCGTTGGGACCCCAGCCGTAGAGATAAGCCTCTGTTCCAGCGCGTTTCTTGCGACGCAGACACTCAGGTGAATACTCATCCACGCTAATGACAAACTGCTCGAAGTAATGGTCGTTGGCACGCAGGTAGTCAGGCGAATCCCATTGGCCATTGGCCTCCGCCTGTCGTATGTCCTCCTGGTCTTCCTCTGAGAGTTGCTTAATGAGCCTGTGTTGCTCGCTGGCCCACAGGCTGCTTGAAGCATGGCCCGACGACAGGATGAGCGACTTAATGCCCTCAGGCTTCTCGTCTATGGCGTAAGCTATAGCCTGCATGGCACCCCACGATTGTCCGAGTATATGAACCGTGTAAAGGTTGAGATACTCGCGTATGGCGATAAGCTCGTCTATCCAGGTCTTCTGCGTCCATAGTTCAGGGTGACCGTCTAGGTAGGAATTTCCGCAACCTATCTGGTCATAGGAGATGATCTGTCGCCCTGTGTCGGCAATGCAGTCGAGTACCTCGAAATAGTTGTGCGTACTTCCTGGGCCACCATGAAGCAGCAACAGAGGAGCCTTTTCTGATTCCTCACCCACAATGCGATAATAGGTCTTGTAGCCCATAAAAGGCATATAGCCTTCAGTAATCTTGTTGTTTGTCATATTGTTACAATTTTTCCATCTTACATCTTCCACCACTTGGACTGTACCTGCAAATATACAAAAAGATTTCGATAATAAGTCGTTTTTCCTAAATTTCTTCGAAAAAAGGCTCAAGATGAAGCGGATTTAGAGAAAAACTTATAAAATCTTAGCATTTTTCTTGGAACTTTCAGAAATAATGTCTATCTTTGCAGCGTCAGAATGTATGTTCTGGCTATCCGGGTAGAATCCCGAGTGGAGTAAGCCTTCATCGACCCTGCTCCGTTTTAAAAGTCACCTTCGGGTGGCTTTTTATTTTTCGAACATCTTCTTGAACTCAAAATAGAATCTGACACTGAGGGCGAAACGCCTGGAGACTGACACCTCGTTTTTGCCTTTGAATATCAGCACTTCGATGGCATCGGGATATTTCACGAAATACTTTCTGATGTCATGTACCAGTTTAGTGTAGTCACTGGGACAGGTACTTGGGTATGATGACTGAACGTACCCAGGTGCCTGTCCCCATGTAATCACAGTCGCTTCGTGACTGTCACAAACAGCTTCCAGTTATCCGCTACCAAGTAAGCTGATTTGCTGCCTGCTGGAACAAAGAGAGTAGCATTTGCATAGTTCAAGAATGTGTCGTATGTTATTGATACAGGATTAGCAATTTCAACAGTAACAGAGGTTAAGTTGGTACACCGATTGAAAGCTTGACTTCCAATGGACGTCACACTATTGGGAATTGTGATAGAGGTCAAGCTGGAACATCCATCGTATTTGCAAGTCGTTTTATATCAACGAATTGCAGGCTAAACGGTAGAAAAGTGGCTGCATAAATTCCGAGCAGAGCGAAAAAGGTTAAGATTTAACGTTTTTAACTTTATTAAACGTGGTGCGAATTCAATCGGCAAGTACTATAATTCTTTATCATCGATTTAGAATTATAATCTTAGCAGATGAATTATCCATATCAGGCATTTTCGCACCTATCGGGGCTCCTATATATGTAGGGTCACAAATAGTGAATTTCCTCCCATGAATATCAATATAGTCACCTTCAATTGGAGTGTTAAACTCAACAGCAGTGGCCAAATGACCAGGATAATAAACCAAAATGACATCTAATCCCAGTAGATCACGCACTAATCGAGAAAAAAGTATTGATCGGTCTTCACAATCACAATAGGGATAATAAAGGCTTTCTTCTGCAAAAAACGCTCGATCACGCCCCCATACTTTATCATCATACTCATAAACGAACGCCGTCTGCACCCAATAAAGTAGCCAACTTGCAGCATTAACAGCATCTGAAATGTCATATTTTCGAATAGCATCCTGCAATTGAGGGTACAACATGGACTTAACATTGCTCGATAAAGGTGTATTGGCATACATAGCCCACCTTGACACAATGTCTTCGCCAAACATAGAAGTTGGATAGCTATTACAGAACTCTATCCAATTCTTATTTGTTTTGATTCGAATTGTCCGGCAACTATCAGCCTGTATCAACAAACGTTCATCGGATAATTTTTCCGCCAGAAGCTGTTCTTCATTTATAAGAAGAGAGAGGGGTTTTTCCTCTGGATACGAGATGTCACAAATATTTAATCCATCATCATTTGTTGGTTCTATCATGTAGAACAAGCCATCTTCCATTTTAAACCCGGGTAAATCGAATACGATATGATCGCTTTTAAACAATAATCGCAAATCACGTTTTTTCGTTATTCCATACCTAATCTTGTAACCAGATTGGCAGAGCAAATATCCTTGGAGCATTCTTGCTTCGTTATTCCATCCGTCACATGCTTTCTCGCTCAGATATTTAAGCATCATGAGATATGCCCAGTCGCATAATTGGTGTTCCATCCTTAACACAAGACAATCACGAATTAGATTATCATATTTTTCGGACGATAATTCCTCCCATGCATCAGCAAATGCATTTTCATCATGACCCTTAATTTTAAAGATAATGTCGTTGGGAAATCTCACCTTACCATCCGTTCCAAAGAACTGGAATTCAATGTTGCGAAATTCACCTTCGTTTTCTCGAATAGGAGCAATTGGTTTGGGTTGGGGAGAAGGCTCTGGTGAAGGAACAACGTCATCGTATGGCATTGGCTTAGGTGACGTTTGCTTCTCTTTCTCAAATATGACAGGGGGTAGCATCTCATCTTTGGGCTTTGGCATTGGCTCTATCTTATCATGCCATTCCCAAGCCTTTCTCATCCAGTCGGCATATTCTTTGTTCGCCTTTTGACGGAAATCCTCATAATCCGCTTGTGCCTGTTGCTTAAAATCGTTATATTTATCTTTATAAGTATCTTGAGCAACTACATTATTAATAGTTGTTACCATAAGGAATAACAGATAGAATAGGCGCTTTATCGTTCTCATTCTTTCAACTTCCACTTTTTCCATTCCTCACCCATGCCTATAGGAGTCAGCACCATTGGGGTCTGTTCTTTTCCGTTATTCAACACTGCCTGTTTGGCAGCTTCATCACAAATGTAGGTTCCCAGTTCGCCGAGGGTGACGTTGCCCTTAGTGTCGTGGAGTTTCTTCAACAGGTAGTAAGTGAACAGCCCGTGTCCTTTCTCTTCGAAGGGGTAGGCCGTCTGGTTGCCCGAAGCTGCACTAAACACGATGGTATTCCCTGTTGGCAGGTTCGTTTTTGGCTTAATGACCACACCGCGAGCTGCCACCACCATGCCATTACCACGTTCAGCACCGCTGAAACAGGCATCCATAAACACTATGGTTCGTTGCACACCAAGTTCTCCCAATTCTTTGTAGAGCCGTGAAAGAGAATAGCACACCTCTGTGTTCATTCCGTCAGCATCAACAGGGAGCAGATAAGCATCACCAGTTGTCTCATTGGGTATTCCGTGCCCTGCATAGTAGAAAACAACGTTAATGTCACCCTTGAAGGCTTTCGCTATTTTCTGCAAATCGCTCATGGCTCCAATCATTGTTCCGTATGTGGCGTTTTCATACATCCTCACATTCTTTTCAGGTATTCCTAACGTTTTTCGACAGTATTCCGCAAATATCTTAGCGTCATTGTTAGCGTATGGCACTTTAGACACGCGCTGATATTGCTCGTTGCCGATAATAAAGGCAAAACACTTGCTATTAATCATGCTGTTCTTAGGTATATCTGTATCCAAAGAGTTTTGCAAGATTTTCTGAATGTTTATGGTAAAGTCGGTTATGTCGTAATCTCCAATATCATTCATAGCTTGCCATACCAACTTTGCCCGTTCAATATCACCTGCTATTAAAAGAATATCTCCTTTCGAATCTAAATAGCGACAGGCTTTACCTTTATCGTCATCATCGACTAAAGATAATGCTTTATCTATAAACTTTAGTGCAGCTTCGATATCTTTTGGACCACCATAACCATTTGCAGCAAGGTAAGCAAGACCATTATAGCCCTCTGGCTCATCACTTTTGGCAGCTTTCTCAAAAAATATCCTCGCCTTGCTATACTCATTTTGCTTATAGTAAATCCATCCTATTCCATAAATAGCAGGCATATAAGACTGGTCAATAGACAAAGCTTTGTTATACAACTGAATGGACTTGTCATAGTCTTGTTTTACACCTTTGCCGTACTCGCGAAACAGTGCCATTTCTACTAAAGCTTCTAAATTATCATCTTTTGCTGCCAGTTCATACATCTTATAAGCATTTGAATCATCATCTATACTTCGATAGAGATTACCAGCAATAAAGTATGAATTACTAAACCCATACTGTCCAGATAATTTTGAATATTCAATTGCAGATTTCACATCTTTCTCCAGTATAGAAATGAAAGATAAAAGTCTATACGCTTCTGCTATAGTTGCTTTAGAGAATTTGTCATCAGATTTTTGGTGAATGTCTATGGCATCCTTTAGATATTCCTTAGCTTTTCCAACATCTTGCCCTATACCAATTCCTTTAAGGTAACATTGAGCCACGTCAATAAATGCTATAGGCCCAGCTTGAGAAAGGAATTTAAACGCTTTAGGATTATTCTGGTCCAAATATTCTCGACCAATCGTCCAAGCATCAAGCCAGAAACCGTTAAGAGCCGCCTGTTCTTTCCACTGGGCAGCTTCTTCTTTGCTCAAAAAAATTGGAACATATTTCTCTGTTCCTAAATTATGCTGTGCTTCAGCATCGCCCTGTTTTGCTGCTGCTAAGTACCACTTGTATGATAAAGCCAAGTCCTTTTTTGTTGTGGGGTCACCTTCTGCATACAGTTTGCCAAGGTACTTTTGAGCGTCAACATCACCAGCCTCTGCAGCACGGGTAATCACATTTATTGTTTGTGAAAAAGTTGTTTGTGAAACAAGCGATATAAAAACGACAAGTGTACATATAATCTTTCTTCTCATAGTCCCAAATCTCTCATGTTCATGGCAGCTTTAGCATGTCCTTTCTTTACAGCCTTTTCATACCAATACTTTGCTTTTTTCAGATCTTTCTTCACAGGATAATAATCTCCAAATCCATAAATATTCCCTATCATATTTTGATATGCTCCGGGAATATGTATACTTGGGTAAAGTTTTTGTTCATTTTCAAGCGTATCTGCTTGAAGCAATAAGTCCAAAGCTTTGTCGGCTTGCCTATTTTTTATATAATAGGTTGCGAGATTGTAGAACGCAAGTCCATGATTACTTTCACATGCTTTCATATACCATTTTATCATTTCTGGTATATTACTCTTGTATTGGTCATAGTATACTCCTAAACTATAACAGCCATTTGCAAATCCTCTATTCGCTGCAATTGTTTCTAATCTCACATATTCTTGCTCATTGCGTTCGACGCCAAGCCCTTCTAAATAATATATTCCCATTTCTGATATAGCGTACGTGTCGCCATGGTCAGCACCGCGTTTTGTCCAATATACAGCATCTTTAATGCTCTGATTCGTTCCATAACCCTGAAGAAAACAACTACCTATCAGTCCTTCTGCTTTGCCATTACCATTTTTTGCAAATTCCAATAGTTTTTGAAAACCATCTTGTGAATCAATTGGCTTGTTACAACTTGCCTTGAAATAAAGAGCATCGATTAGTTTTTCTAACCTTTTCTTATCGCCATTAACCTTTCTGTCATTTACATTGGCCATCTCCTTGCTAACGTCACAACCTAGACTCTGTGCCCTGTTATACCACTTTAGTGCCTCATCAAGATCAATATTTACCATGCGATTGGGTGTTATAGGTCCGTGAGCATCTATCAAATTTCTTGTTGACACTCCATATTCATCACAAGTTTCCAGATATGGCGCACCACTATAAATTTGTCCTAATTTCTGGCAAGCAAAACTTTTAAATTGGCTATCATTAGATGTTTCATAGAATCTCTTATACCAATAAGCTGCGTCTTTATATTCACCTTTTTTATATAAATAGAACTGTGCTAAATTCCACATACATGTTGTATCACCACCTTTTGCATAACGAAGAAGGAGATTTATTCCTTCTTGTACAGTTCTGGCATCAGGTGACTGGGTCATATTAAATGCTCTGTTAACCTGTTCGGTCGTTACCGTTTGCGAATTTGCTGTATTACACGAAACAAATAGTGCTATTGCTAATATTATACTTTTCATCATTTTTTTATCTGCAAATTTGTAATCTCTTTTTTAGTTCGTCAATCAGTCTCGATAAATCTGAGGCAAAATAATGAGGTGACAAGAAATTGGGGTTGTCTGCTATATTTACAGCCTCTGGACATGCTTGGAATAATCCGCGGACACAAATTTCTACAGTATTAGCCTCTTGCTCATACTGTTCCTTCTCCGCTCTCCTATTTGCATACTTTGCGTAATTGAGAGTGGCATAGTATTCTTTTTCTGCTTCAACCAAATGGGTGTACAATTCTTTCTGTGTCATAACAATCGTGCATTATATTAGATAGAGGATAATTCTATGGGGACATCCAGTTCTTTAGTCTCAAGCTTTACCATGTCGTAAAAGTATTTGGGTGCGTTCGGATATACTCTTATCTCTTGAATTAGTTCTTTTACATCAATCTTAATGTTGAATCCTTTATTATCTGTGATTTTATCTGTGTTCTCATACAAAAGTCGTACCTCACTTTCTTGCTTAAAATATCTGCGTTTTGTTGTGGGGAAATACAGCATATTAAGAGGCTCTCCTAAAGTCTGGGCTGCTTCAGTTTTTTCATCAATATACCGAACTTCTATCATTCTAATACAGTGCTTCTTGTCTTTTTCCATAGCTTTCCGCAAGTTGGCTGCCGTTGTGCGAATAGCTACTCCTTCATTACCATAGGTTTCCCACATCAGTGCAAGTTCATGAGGGCATTTAATCCAGCAATTGACATAATGACGTTTATTGTCTCGTTGCAGATACGTTTCTATATCTTTCTCAGAGGCAATGTGCGAAAACACCTTTTTATCCAATATGGTCATCATCCCTTCATTCTTGTCTGGGAAGTCATCTATACGATGAAAATGAATAGTTTCCGTTCTTATGAGATGAAGAAACTTTGCCAATGGCATATACTGCCAAAGGATTGTTTCGCTTGGGACTTCTGGAAATGTTCTGTGTTGTTCTATCATCGTTATTGATGTATTAATAATGGAATTCTTTTAAGCGTCATAGAGTCGTCGGACTTTCGTATCTTAGCAAACCATCTTTGGAAGCTCTCAAAAGAGGCTTGTCGTGGTTGTATGTCAACCATGTCCTTTGTTTGAGATTTTGCAAAGAGATTCTGCGAGAACAGGACATAAACATCATTGTATTCTTCATCTCTGCTACATACCATTCTGTATTCGTCTACATTGTTGGGGTTCACAGATTCATGTTTAGCCGAAAAGAGCACGTAAGGTTTGTCGTGTTCTATGCGATATGCACCTTCGCCCGATGCCTTGTAGGGCAGAAGGCAATAGACCTCCTGTGTGGTTTCGTCAAGCAGATAGACGGCGAGGTAGCCATCGACAGGTGACTTAAAATAAAGGAACATATCATCACCATTGCGTAACTCATTACTTTCGAACTTCTCTTCCGTACCATTACGGAGTATTTTGGCCGTGAAGTCGATACCAGCACTGACAATTTCCCTGATACGCCCACTCACTTCTACCGTCACAACGAGCATACCACTCTCGTACTTTATATTATATATAGGCTCTTTGGTGGTCTCTATCCATTCACCTTTTACTTCGCTGCCTCCCAAGGAAAAGAAACGGCTATCACTCTGTCCGTTCTGATTGCTTACAATGGTTGAATTGTTTTGCGATACAATTGTGCCAAATTCGCCTGCGATAGCCTGTATCTTGGCTCGGTCAAGTGCTGTGCGCTTGGCTTCTTCCAATGTAACATTCTCTGGAGCATAATAGGTATAGGTTGCCGTTACCTTCTGCATTTTTTGTGCAAACGATTCAACAACAACAGCCAACACGAAGGATAGGAGAAAGATGTGTTTCATTTACCAACCTAAGACTTCATCGAGTTTGTTGTGCAGATTGTCACCACGCTGTTCCAGTTCCTTTTTAATGGCTTCTTTAGCCAATTTCTTGGCAGCCTCGCCACTATAAGCTATGCGTACCAAAACTTCTTTGTTCTTATTGGGAAGAGTTCGGTAAACCTCAACAACAGGAATCGTACGTCCGAGGCTCTGTGAAATCAAATTCTTCGATGCCATTACACTGCGAGTAATAGACTCTGCTTGATCTCCTTGCAGCTGTTCATTGGCAACGGTGTTTTCAATAAGTGCTGTTATCTCTGTCTGAATCTGTCCAGCCAAGTTTTGCTTGACCAGTTCCATTGCTTGCATCTTGGCTGCATCATAATTTCCTCCTATACTCATGGCTTCGCCCATAACGTATTTAGGGTACATCTCCTCGTCATACTCATATTGCATCATATAAGACTTGTCGAGCTGTTTTTCAATGGGAAGAGCACCTGGTGCTGTCTGCCACCCGGCTTTCTTCATTTTCTTTGCTTCTTTGCGAGCAGCTTTTGATGCCTTCTCGTTCAATTGCGATTTTGTGGCTTTGCTGATTTCTTTGCGTTCTTTACGCTGTTCATTGGTTAGTTGCGCATAGCTCGTAGTTGTGCCGACAAATAAGCACATTGCAATGAATAAAAAGACCTTTTTCATTGTTAATACTAATTTGGTTGCCTCCTAACTCCCCAATTCAGCATTAATACTGATTAAGTTTTGGAAAAGACGTGGGAGTTTATTCGTCCGCATCTATCTCTAATGTCAGGCTCTTGCATAGTTTGCGATATTTGACATCATAGACAGGTAATGTTCAGAAAACGTCCTTTCCCTTCGGCTGTCCTTACAAATGGTGTTCTCAGCCTCTGGATTCCTCGATTAATATTTTCTTCGTCTCTTTCTAAGAGACGGATATTTGAGCACAAAGATACTAATTTTTGGTCAAAATACACATTATTTAATAAGAAAACACGTCTTTGGCATATCATTTTTATACTTTGTTTAGCAAATCGCTATGCAAAACGCTCAAAAATCGAGGAATATCAATGACTTTTTGTTTCGCTACGTCTCTTAGAAAGAGATTGAGAAATTTGCTAAACAAATCCTTGTTTACAACAATCCCAATATCATCTTGTTTGCTTTATCCACAACCGACGTTTCCAGTGAAGCGAGGTATATTTGTGTGGTAGCCTCTGAGTCGTGTCCCATTCCTTCGCTGATGACAGACAGAGGAACATTCTTTGCCTTGGCAGCACTTGCCCATGAATGACGAGCCACATACATGGTGAGTGGTCTTTGGAGTTTCAGCATTGTGGATAGCTCTTTCAGACGATAGTTGACCAGATGCAGGGCATTGTCATATTGCCTCCGCTCAGTGTAGTCACTGGGACAGGTACTTGGGTATGATGACTGAACGTACCCAAGTGCCTGTCCCCATGTAATCATCCCCATGTAATCACCCGAACTTGAGGTTAGGATGGCTGGTGAGATGATTTGGTTGAATCGCCAGCAATTAGCAACGCTGTTTGGCAGGGACTATAAGACCATCAGTAAGCATATCAACAATGCACTCAAGGAGGAATTGGCTGATGAAGTGGTAGTCGCAAAATTTGCGAATACCACTCAGCATGGCGCTATCGAAGGTAAAACTCAGACACATGAGAAGGAGTATTTTAACCTAGAGATGGTAACTTCTGTTGGTTACACTCTGCACTCATTTATTCATCTATTCAAGTATTCAATTAGGACAGGAAGGTTTTTGAAAATGAATGGTTCGGGGTGGGGCTGACTTCGCCAGCCCTATCCGATGGGGATGAAGGGGAGATAGGTACAAATTTGATTATAGAATTATATTAATATTATATATATTATAATATATATAATATTAATATAATTTATTATGAAAGGAAGGTTAAAACCTTCTTGTCATAATTGAATAGATGAATACTTGAATGTTTCAAGTAAGCGAGTACAGATCCAAATCAGAATTTGAGATCTGTCGAGCGTGAGAAACAACGACGTAAGTCAATAGTTGTGGTACAAAATGGGGGATAGCGTACCATAAACGTGTACCAGAAATAACAGAGAAAGAATGACGAGCGCAGCAGAAGTCTGCTTACTAAATAAATGAAGAGATGTTGCGGCTCTCTCCCGGGGAAATTGCCATTCGCCGCGCGGAGGAATTTTTTGCGATTTTTTGAAAAATAATTGCGAAAAAGTTTAGCTTGTTGCTGAATTTTGGCTGCGCTCATCATTTTAAATAAATTTAACTGAATTCGCTGGCACAAAATTTGCATAATTCAGAAAAAATTGTACCTTTGCATCAGAGATGCAAAACCGATGAAAAAGTCGCGAATTTCGAATCGGTAGAGCCGCTTCTAAGAACCAGGAAAACGACTCAAGGACAAGGCTTAAATCTTACATTCTAAATCATTTAAGTTATGTCAAAAATCATTTATGACGTTTATCAGAACAAGAACGCGAACAACGCGGCCTATGGCAAGTACTTCGGTCGTATCGTTCACACCGAGACGCTGAACACCCGCAAGCTGGCGCGCCACATCGCCGATCACGGCTCTGTATACACCCAGGACGTGGTTGAGGGTGTGCTGACCAAGGCTGAGGCTTGCATCGTGGAGATGCTGCTGGAGTCGAAGAAGATCAAGTTGGAGGGCCTGGGCACCTTCTACCTGATGGCAGAGAACAAGAAGGGCGGTGCCGTGAGCATCGACAAGTTCAACCCCAAGAGTTCGTTCAAGGGCTTGCACATCCGCTTCCTGCCTGACCAGGGCGACGAGGCTGGCCTGAACTCCAAGGAGGTGCTGGCAAAGGCTACCTTCATGTGGGCTGAGGACTTGAAGCGTGAGAAGGCCGAGAGCCGTCCGACCTCTCCCACCAACGGAGGCACCAGCGGTTCAGGCTCCGGCAGTCAGAGCGGCGAGCAGGGCGGCAGTCAGGCACAGACCGTGAGTGCTCCTCAGATCAGCGGTACAACGCCGTTTGCCGAGACGACCTCGGTGAGCATCCAGGCTGAGCAGGGTGCGGAGATCCGCTACACCACCGATGGCTCGACGCCTACGGCTGAGAGCTCGCTCTACAGCGCGGCCATCACCCTGAGTGACACGGCTACCGTGAAGGCCATCGCCATCAAGGACGGTCAGAGCAGCGAGGTTGCCTCTAAGACCTTCACCAAGAGTGACGATGACACTGGCGAGAACGACTAAGTCAAATTGAAGATTGAAAATTGAAAATTGAAAATTGAAGATTGAAAATCGAAGATGACGAAGAAGCGTGTGATTGAGCTGGCGGTGAAGGTCGTAGTAGCCGCGCTCACAGCGTTCCTCACGGCTCTCACCACGACGAGCTGTATGGGTCGGGGACCGTTCTAGAGTGAACAGTGATTAAAGGGAAAGGAGGTGTGTCAACAATTGTCACACCTCCTTATTATGATTTGATTATAACGTCAGGATCTGTTCTGCGTGTTCCTTCGTCTTTACCTGTTTGCCAGCGAAGATCTGTTCGATGATACCCTCTTCGTTAATGACGAAGGTGGTGCGGATGGTACCCATCGTCTTTTTGCCGTACATCGACTTCTCGCCCCACGCTCCCATCATCTCCAACAATGTATGGTCCACGTCGGCAATCAGCGGGAATGGCAGTTCGTATTTCTCCTTGAACTTAACGTGCGAGGCGGCAGAGTCCTTGCTCACACCCACCACCTCATAGCCTGCTCCCTGCAGTTCTCCGTAATGGTCACGCAGGCTGCAGGCCTCAGCAGTGCAGCCGCTCGTATTGTCCTTCGGATAGAAATACAGTACCAGCTTGCGGCCCTTGTAATCACTCAGACGGATGTCCCGTCCTTGTTCGTCCTTGCCCAGAATCTCGGGCGCCTTGTCTCCAATGTTCATGTCAAATAATATTTATAGGTACACGTTATTTGCTGCAAAGGTAATGAAAAAACAGAGATATTTCAAAAATAATGGGATTCTTTTTGTTTTGTGCTCATTTTTTCGTAACTTTGGCGACGCAATGCTGACGGAGAAGACGATGGAGAAGCTGCGGATACTCGCAGAGTCGGCGAAGTACGATGTTTCGTGCTCGTCGAGCGGCACCGTGCGCAAGGGCAAGAAGGGCATGGTGGGCTCGACAGTGGGCGGCGTCGGCATCTGCCACTCGTTTGCAGACGACGGAAGATGTATCTCGCTGCTGAAGGTGATGCTGACGAATTACTGTATGTACGACTGTGCCTATTGCATCAACCGTCGCACCAACGACATCAAACGCGCCACACTCAGCGTATCGGAACTCGAGGAGATCACCATGGAGTTCTATCGCCGCAACTACATCGAGGGACTCTTCCTGTCGAGCGGTGTGGTGAGGAACCCGGACTACACGATGGAGCGACTGACGGCTATCGTTCGCGACCTGCGTACCGTCCACCGATTCAACGGCTACATCCACCTGAAGACGATTCCCGGGGCCTCGCAGGAACTGCTCACGGAGGCTGGACGCTATGCCGACCGTATGAGCATCAACATCGAGATTCCCAAGGAAGAGTCGCTGAAGGCGCTGGCTCCTGAGAAAGACCACAAGAGCATCTTCCTGCCCATGTCGCAGATCCAGCAGGGCGTACTGGAGAACAAGGAGGATCGCAAGAAGTTCCGCCATGCGCCTCGCTTCGTGCCAGCGGGTCAGTCCACACAGATGATTGTGGGTGCGACGAAGGAGAGCGACCTCGATATCCTGAAGATGTCGAACGCCATGTATCAGCAACCCTCCATGCGGCGCGTGTATTACTCCGGCTATGTCAGTGTGAACACCTACGATCCGCGCCTGCCCGTCTTGAAGCAGCCGCCATTGGTGCGCGAGAACCGTCTGTACCAGGCTGACTGGCTCATGCGCTTCTATCAGTTCCGTGTCGATGAGATCGTGGACGATGCCCATGCCCATCTCGACCTCGACGTGGATCCCAAGCTGGGCTGGGCCTTACGCCATCCGGAGTTCTTCCCCGTGGACATCAACAGCGCCCCCTATGAGCATATCCTCCGCGTGCCAGGCATCGGCGTGAAGTCCGCCATACTGATCGTGAACTCGCGCCGCTTTAACCGCATCACCTCCTATCATCTGAAAAAGATAGGGGTAGTAATGAAGAAGGCAAAGTATTTTATCACTTGCGGTGAACTGACCTCCGCCTTCTCACAACCCATTATCGGCATCAACGAACTGCATCCTGAGCGTCTGCGTCCCCTGCTGCTCTCCAAGGCCCAGCAGAAACGGGCTGCCGAAGAACAACAACTGACACTCGACTTCAAAGACTGACTTCCGGAACGACAATGATTGTATACGTGTTTGACAATACTCTCGACGGCCTGTTGACAGCCGTGTTCGACAGCTTCTTCCTCCATCAGGAGCCTGAGATGCTGTTGGCAGAAGGTGAGCAACTGCCGTTGTTTGCCGACAAGCCCCACATGGTAATGACGGACAACGAAAAGGCTGCACGCGTATGGAAGGGACTCGAGAAGCACCTCTCCAGAGACGGCCTGCACATGGTTGCCATCAGTTGGCTCTCTGAGGAGCGAGCATTGAATCAGCCACTGTTCAATTTCGTCTGCAAGGTGTTTCGTCTGCCTGCTCGTTCCGGGATAGAACAAAACGCCTCCGACCCCGATGTCCTGGCCGTACGCAACACCTGTCGCCGTGTGCTCCACGAACAACTGCGCATGAAGCAGTTCATCCGTTTCCAGAAGGCGAAGGACGGTACCTACCTCGCCGTTGTATCGCCAGACCACAATGTGCTGCCCCTTATCATCGATCATTTCCAGGACCGCTTCAACGACCAGCCGTGGCTCATCTATGATGCCAAGCGCCACTACGGCTATTACTACGACGGTACCAACGCCCCCATCCGCATCACCTTCGAGGACGAGGCTTCTGTACCCTTCGACCTCACTAACGGCAAACTCGAGGCCGATGTCCTCAGTAGTGATGATGCCCTCTTCCAGCAGCTCTGGCGCACCTACTTCAAGGCCATCTGTATCAAGGAGCGCATGAATCCCAGGAAACAACTCAGCGACATGCCCCGCCGCTACTGGAAATACATGACTGAAAAGAATGAATAAAAATTCGTTATTATGCAAATACTTACATTCATAACTGCCGCCCTGATGGCGATGTCATCGCCGGCATTGGCAGAAAACACTCAAAAGGACATCACACTGAAACCCCGACTGGTGGTCTGTACTGACATTGCGCCTGCCGATGTGGAACCAGACGACATGGAGTCGATGGTGCACCTGATGGTCTACGCAGACATGTTTGAGATAGAGGCGCTGATCACGTCGGTAGGCTGGAATTGCGACCCCTACCCTATTGAGTGGTCCCAATACCTGCACAGGGTGATTGATGCCTATGAGAAGGACCTGCCGAACCTGATGAAGCGCTCTGATCAAACGTCTTTCCTCCCGATGGATGAAGAGAACGGCAGCCAAAAGACAGGCTATTGGCCCAGTGCGGATTATGTAAGAAGTCGTGCTGTGATGGGCAGCATCCGCGGTGGTATCAAGGCCATCGGCGAAAACAACACCTCGCCAGGCAGCGAACTGCTGATTCAGTTGGCAGACGAGGATGACCCGAGGCCCATCTATGTGGCTGCATGGGGTGGTGCCAACACGCTGGCGCAGGCCATCTGGCAAATAAAACAGACACGCTCGGCTGAGGAACTGAAGAAGTTTGTGCGTAAGTTCCGCATCTATACCATCACGGATCAGGATATGCATTACAACATGCGTATGAATCGGGCCTACAGTTCACACCAATGGCTGCGACAGGCGTTCCAGGACGACCTGCAGTTCATCTGGGACGAGGGTACCTGGCAGGAGCAGTGTGAACTGGGCAAGCGGAACTGGACCATGCATCAGCAACATATCCAGGGCATTGATGCGCTGGGCAAGGAATATCCCGACTATAAATGGGGCGTGGAGGGCGATACGCCGAGTTTCCTCTACGTGATGCCCAATGGCCTCAATGACCCGGAAGACCCCGCGCAGGCAGGATGGGCTGGCTATCATCAGCGTGGCCTGTGTGCCGACTCGCTGACGACGGCCTGGACCAGTTGGCAGGAGCCCGTGCGCAGCATCAGCGTAGGCTATAAGCAGCGTTTCTATCCTATAGAGCTGAACGACTTCATGGCCCGTATGGTGTGGGCTGACAAAGGTGAGGGCAACCGCAATCCGATCGTCTGTGTCAATGGCCACAGAGGTCCGTCGCCACTGGTGCTCCAAGCGAAGGCTGGCGATACCATCCGTTTGGACGCTTCGGCCTCTTTCGACCCTGATGGTGACACCATCGGCTTCCAGTGGTGGCAGCAACCTGAGATTGGAACGGCCAAACTCACCATTGGCGATGCAGAGCATGCCGTCACTGCCGTCAACGTCCCCGCCGATGCCAAAGGTCAGACCCTCCACCTCGTCTGTGAAGTCTACGATCAAGGCGCCTTCAACCTGAGATCCTATCAAAGAATTATTATTGTTATAGTATGACACAGAGATATGCCTTATTCTTCGATATCGATGGCACACTAGTGAGTTTCAAGACTCACGAGATTCCGCCATCCACCATCCTCGCCCTGACACAGGCCAAGGCCAACGGCTCACGCGTCTATATTGCCACGGGGCGTCCACCTATCATTATCACCAACCTGGGTGCCATCGAACATCTGATAGACGGTTATATTACTACCAATGGCGCACTATGTTTTGTAGGCGACGAACTCGTCTGTTGTCAGCCCATCGATAAAAAGGATGTGATGACCTGTGTGGAAGACTCCAAAGCCAAGGGTTACAGCCTCATCGTCGTGGGACGTAAGGACGTGGCCGTTCTAGACCCCATCGGCGATGTGGACCGCATCTTCCGACAGATGCTGGCGGTGAAGAACCTCGACAAAGCCTCGCCTCTAGATGTTGTGCTTGAGCAGGACATCCTGCAACTGACGCCCTTCTTCCCTGCCGAGTATGAGCCGGAGTTGATGGCACGTATGCCGAAGTGCGTATCAGGCCGTTGGCATCCTGAGTTTACCGACATCACTGCCAACGGTGCCGATAAGGGGAAGGGTATCCTCGCGATGGCTCGTCATGAGGGCTTTGATCCCAGCCGTACGATAGCCTTTGGCGATGGAGGCAACGATACCTCGATGATCCTACAGGCGGGTATCGGCATCGCTATGGGCAACGCCATTGACGGGCTAAAACAGCAAGCCGATTACATCACCACTTCTGTGGATGATGACGGCATCCTCAATGCCCTGCGCCATTACGAGGTGATTTGAGTTGGTGACCTTTCTTGTCAAACATTGCCTAAATACACATGCTTGACTCCTTCGTCGAGGGCGATTCTCTTGGCTTCTTTCAGCGTCTGAACGGGTGTTGGTGGAACGTCCTGCATCTTATAACGGGGGAAGAAACGGCTGAAGTGGAGAGGATTGTCAGCAAGTCCGTTGTCAATTAGCCAGCCACACATACGACGAATCATGTCCATGTCGTCGTTGACGCCAGGAATGACAAGGTTGGTGAGTTCTATCCATACGCCTGCCTTTTTCATGGCGATGATGGTGTCGAGCACAACAGACAAGCGTCCGCCACTGATACGCTGGTAGATCTCGTCACTGAATGACTTCAGGTCGATATTGGCGGCATCGAGATAGGGCAGAAGGTCAGCAAGCGGCTCCTGACAGATATAACCAGCCGTAACGAGAATATTCCACAAACCCTTTTCGTGAGCCAAGCGGGCACAGTCCGTCACATATTCTATATAGGTGAGCGGCTCGGTATAGGTATAGGCGATACCTGGGCAATGATATTTTAGGCAGAGACCGACCACCTGATCTGGCGTAAGGTTGTAGTGGTCCACATCCTCAGGCGCAACCTGTGAGATGTCGTGGTTCTGACAGTTCAAACAGCGGAAGTTACAACCTGTGCAGGCGATGGAGAGACATGTGGTGCCAGGGTGAAAGTGATAGAGCGGTTTCTTCTCAATGGGATCGATGGCCAATGAACAGGGTTTGCCATAAACCTCGCTGACGAGCACGCCGTCGTGGTTTCTGCGACTACGACAGCGTCCTGTCTTGCCGTTGGCGATGTGGCAGTGGTGCGGACAGAGTTGGCACTCCACTACCCCATCGTCCAGCTTACGATAATATCTGCACTCACTGTTCATGATTCACTAAAACACGATGGCTTCATATACATAGAGTTCAGCATCGCGCCAACCGTTCCAGCCTAGTCCGGCCTTGTCCTGCGAGCAATGACCCACAAACTCTTCCTTCGTCCAGTTCACCTCATCAGCCACCTGAGGCAGGAAGGTGCCACTGCGATAGCCCTTGCGGATATAGATGCCGTGCTTGTGCAACTGGAAGTCATCCAAACTTTGTATGCGTCGCATAGGAGTGAGGACGGAGATCTCAATGTCGATATCGCCGAGTTCTTCGCGATGCACGGGTGGGAACCGTGGGTCTTCGAAGGCAGCAGCACGCGCCATCTCCGCCACGATCTCATGCAGAGGCACATCCTCGCCGAAATGCCCTATGCAGCCACGTAGCCGGCCTTGTTTGTGGAGGGAGACGAAGGCACCACACTTCTGTTTAAGTGAAGAGTGAAGCGTGAGGAGTGAAGGATTTGCTACCGCCATCCGTTTGCCGTCCAGTGAGTCCTTGATGTTTTGGAGGGCAATGTCTTTCAGGATACGCTTCTCCTCGTCAGAAAGCGAAAAGCCGCTGTTCCTGACTACAGCAAACGAGTGGTAGCCCACCACACGACTATGATCATAGTTATCAATATCACCAGAGTTCTGGTACATGATGTGTTTCACTTGATACTGGCCGTTGAGCATCAGCATCAGTGTGATAATGGGAAACTCGCCACAGGCACTCGTCGACAGATTACGTTTGCCGCTACGGGCATTGCCCTCGATGACAGCGATAAACTGTTCCACATCGCCACTCGCCACAGCCTCACCCGTCTTAGTGTCCACTTCGTAAGCATCTTCATACGACGGATAATGGGAGAAGTCGCTGCTGATGATGAAGAGATTCTCTTCTGTGAACCAAGGCTTCAGCACCTCGGCCATCCGCTTCAGCTTCGAGAAGTCGTTGGTGGAGATGATGATGGGGACGATGGGTGGCACTTCGCCCAAATGCCTTTGCAGGAACGGCAACTGCACCTCCAGACAATGCTCACGGTTGTGAGCCTTTGGCTGATAGGAAAACACACTATCTGTCTTTATCAATTGTCGGGCAGTCTCACGGTCAACTTTTACATCCCCCAACGGCGTGGCATAATAATCCACCTCACCATTCACAGAAGCTCCGTCGAGCCATTCGTGATGACTGGGACCTAAAAGAAATATCCGCTTGTATTTCTTTTCAGGATTGAGTCTGGCGTAGGCAGAGGCCGCCACGTTACCTGAGAAATAATAGCCAGCATGGGGCACGATCAGTGCTGCCACATCCTCATCATCACTTCTTTGGGCATGTCGTGCCAAAAGACTGTCCACCTCATGGCTCAGCAGCCGAGCATCACTCTCATAGAATCGTCCTGCCTGGGTAGCTGGTCTTACCACAGGTACTGACGTCTGTCCGTTACAGTTCATCATCATGATCGTCGTTAGGATTAGTAATATTGACTTCATATGGGGCAAAGGTACGAATAAGTGAGGAAAAATCCAAAGAAATAACAAAAAAACACTGCATTTGAACAAATTGAAAAGGATTTGAACGAATAGGAACGTTGAAATGCAATTTTGAACATAGGCGAAAAACAAAAGAACGCAACGAAAAACAACATTTAAAATTATTTCCTACCTTTGCACCCGGAATCAGAAAAAGATTTCATAAATTTGCACTGCCATTGTATCAGCAATCATTAATAACAAAACAGATATGACAAAAAGATTTTCGATTCATCAGATTAGTTTGGTAATTTTGGCTGTCGCCGTCATGTGCGGCTACAGCCTTCGTATGTCTGCCCAGACACTAACGGCAGAGAACATCGATGAGGTTCTTAACGCCATGACGCTCGAAGAGAAGTGCCACCTAGTATTGGGTTGTGGTATGCACTTCAACGACGAGGCCAAGTTCCCAGGAACAGCAGGCAGCACCTTCGGCATTGCCCGTCTGGGTATTCCTGAGACCTATTGTGCCGATTCCCAGCAGGGTCTGCGCATGGACAGCAAGCGTGCGTGGGATCATCGTGATTATTTCCCCACAGACTTCGTGGCCTCGATGACACTCGCCTCGACATGGGACCGTGAGGCTGCCTTCAAGGTGGGACAGGGCATCGGCAACGAGGTGAAGGAGTTCGGTCTCGACTGGATTCTCTCACCTGCCATGAACCTTATCCGTAACCCGCTGTGCGGACGTAACCACGAGTACTATTCGGAAGACCCCTACCTCTCTGGAACCATCGCCGCTGGCTATGTGAACGGTGTACAGAGCGAGGGTACGGCAGCCTGTCCTAAGCACTTCATTGCCAACAATCAGGAGACGAATCGCAACAATAACATCTCCCAGATCTCACAGCGCGCTCTCCGTGAGATTTACCTGAAGGCTTTCGAGATCATGATCAAGGAAAGCAATCCTTGGACCATCATGACCTCTTATAATAAGTTGAATGGCCCGTATGCCGTACAGAACCATGAGCTGCTGACCACCATCGTTCGCGACGAGTGGGGCTGGAAGGGCATGTATGTTTCTGACTGGAATGCTGGCGACGATGCCGTGGCCGCCATGAAGGCTGGTAACGACATGCTGCAGCCTGGTCAGGACAAGCAGTATCAGGCTATCCTCGCTGCTGCCAAGAGCGGAGAACTATCTATGGATATCCTCAACGCCAACGTGAAGCGTATATTAGAATATGTGGTGAAGACCCATAACTTCAAGGGGACAGGTCACAAGTGCGAGAAAGCATGTTGTGTGCCGATGTGCTCTGCAGAGCACCTGAAGGCTCATGCCCAGGTGGTACGTGAGGTGGGTGCCGACGGTATCGTACTGTTGAAGAATAATGGCATCCTGCCGTTGACAGGCAAGAAGGTGGCTCTCTTTGGTTGCACTTCCTACGACTGGATCTCTGGTGGTTCCGGCTTCGGAGGCACATCTGTAGGCCATTATACCGTATCGCTTATCGAGGGCATGCGCAGTGCAGGCTACGAGGTCTACAAGCCACTCATCGGTATCTACACCAAGCACATCGCTGCCGAGGAGAAGCGCCTGTTCCCCAACGGTCGTCCTCCCTTCTCGCTCATGCCTCCTGCACGGGCCGAAGAGAAGCAGTTCACTGCCGACGAACTCAACGCCGCCATTGAGGGTAGCGACGTGGCTATCATCTCCCTGGGGCGTAAGAGTGGAGAGGCTGCCGACCGTAGCGAAAGCGACTTCTATCTGAAGGAGGGTGAGACACAGCTCATCAAGGCCGTTAGCGAGGCTTATCACGCCAAGGGTAAGCAGGTCGTGGTATTGCTCGACATCTGCAGTCCTATCGATGTCGCTTCCTGGCAGGATCAGGTGGATGCGCTCGTCTGCACCTGGCAGGGTGGTCAGGAGAGTGGTTTCTCCGTGGCTGACGTCCTCTCTGGCAAAGTGAACCCCAGCGGTAAGCTGCCCATGACCTTCCAGATCAAATATGGCGATGCTTACGCTGATAAGAACTTCCCCTCCAATGTCGACGACAAGACGCTGGGAGCCATGTTCATGTGGGGCTACAACAAGGATCAGGCTCCCAAGGACCGTCAGCCGCAGGCGAATATCGACTTCACCAACTACGAGGAAGACATCTACGTGGGCTACCGTTACTTCGACTCTTTCGGCAAGCCCGTGGCCTATCCCTTCGGCTTCGGGCTGAGCTACACAACCTTCGAATACGACGATCTGGAGGTTGAGGAAAAGAATGGTGTCTATACTATCAAGGTGGACGTAAAGAATACGGGCGACAAGGCTGGACGTAATGTGGTGGAACTGTTTGTGGCTGCTCCCAACAGCAAGAAGCTGAACAAGCCCGAAAAAGAACTGCGCAACTATGCCAAGACCAAGTTGTTACAGCCTGGCGAAGAAGAGACCATCACGATGAAAGTCAGTACTGAAGACCTTGCCTCGTTCAACGAAAAGGCTTCTGCCTGGAAGACTGACGCTGGCGTCTATACCTTCATGATCTGCTCATCGGCCAACGACGTGGAGGCCAAGGCAACTGCCAAGGTAAAGGCCTGGACCAAGAAGGTGAACAACGTGATGAAGCCCAACGTGAAACTCAACCTGCTCCGCAGATAAAATACAACCACGTTGTGGAAAAAAGGATACATTATTTTAAAGTACAATAAGTATGAGGAAATCAATTTTAGTGATGGCTCTGGCAATGGTTTGCTTAGTAGCCTCGGCACAGGAGAAACTCTTCAACAGTGCCAGTGTTCAGTCTCCCGTCGTCAACAAGGACGGCACAGTGACATTCAACCTCTTCGCACCCAAGGCCGTCAAGGTCGAGGTGACAGGCGATTTCCTGCCTACCCAGCAGATCGATATTCCTGGCTATGGCAAGTATGATGCCCCAGGCGTGGCTCAGCTCGTAGAGGGTAAGAACGGTGTGTGGAGCTACACCACCGACAAGCTCGCCCCTGAGATGTACAGCTACACCTTCAATATCGACGGAATGACGGGTGTGAAGGATCCTGCCAACATCTACGTCAATCGCGACATCGTCAGCTTCACCAACATCTTCATCGTCAGCGACGAGAAGGGTGACAAGGGTGACCTCTATCGCGTGAACGAGGTGCCCCACGGCAATCTCTCGAAAGTATGGTACAACAGCCCCACGCTGAAGATGCAGCGTCGTATGACCATCTATACGCCTGCAGGCTACGACAAGGGTGGCAAGTACCCTGTGCTCTATCTGTTGCATGGTGCCGGTGGCGACGAGAACGCCTGGAGCGAACTCGGACGTGCTGCCCAGATCCTCGACAACCTGATTGCCACTGGTAAGGCAAAGCCCATGATCGTCGTGATGCCGAATGGTAACCCCAACTGTCAGGCTGCCCCTGGTGAGTGGTCTTGGGGTATGTACACGCCCGGTTTCCGTGATAGTGGCACAGGTCCTACCGCACCTGCCGTGGCCTCTATCCCTGAGAGTTTTATGGACATCGTGAACTATGTGGATGCCAACTATCGCACCATCAAGACCCGTGCAGGCCGTGCCGTCTGTGGTCTCTCCATGGGTGGTGGCCATACCTTCCACGTCAGCCTGCTCTATCCCACGAAGTTCGACTACTTTGGTCTCTTCTCCGCTGGTCTGCACTTATCTAATGGTAACTATCAGGCTTCGTTTGCTGAGCAGATCAAGGCTAATCCTGAGTTCGAAGCACAGTCTGCCCGTCTCTTTGGCAGCAAGCCCAAGCTCTACTGGATGGGTATGGGTAAGACCGACTTCCTCTATCAGAGCACCGTCGACCTGCGTGCTTATTGGGACTCCAAGGGCTATCCCTACGAGTATGTCGAGACCGATGGTGGTCACATCTGGCGCAACTGGCGCATCTACCTGACGATGTTCGCCCAGAAGATCTTTAAATAAAGGAGAGAAGGAGTAAAAACATCCATATGATAGCAGGGGGGTCGCAATAGCGGCCCTTCTGTCTTATCATGGCAGCGTATGAAGTCGGTTAGAATAGATTTTCTCCAAAACATTTGGTGCTTTGATTCCTTTTTCGTATCTTTGCGCTGTCTAACCGATAAAACAACCGCATGCGGAGAGTACTAACGATTATCATGACCCTTCTGAGTGTCGTCGCCATAGCACAAAACGACGATATCAGATCACTCTTGCAACAGATAGACGAGGCCATAGAGCAATCGCCGCAGACCGTCAGCAGCTACGAGCAGCAGATAGAAGAGACGCGACGGCAATACCACCATGCCCACCAGCCAGGAGAGAAATACCAATTGGCGTTCAGGCTCTACGAACAGTACAAGTCGTTTATGAACGACTCCGCCCTCCATTATCTCAACGAGGCCGAAATCCAGGCTGCACGCCAGGGGAAGAGCGCCGAAGTAGGCAACTGCAGGGCTCTGAAAGCCTTCCAATGTTCAACCGTGGGCTACTACAACGAGGCACTTGCCTTCCTGAAAAGCATCGACAAGCAGCAGCTTGACAGCATCGGGCTGAGGAATTACTATCAGTCACAAATGCACGTATACGGCGAGTTAGGCTACTACTCCATCATTCCTTCGATGAAGGAGCAGTATTTCAAGTTGCAGACCACATACCGCGATTCGCTCTTCACCCTGATAGACCATCAGGATCAGGACTATCTGATGTACAGGATACAGGAACTGAACAGTCGGGGGAATAAAGAAGAAGCGCGCAAGATCAGTGATCAGTGGATCAGGCAAGTCAGTCCTGACAGCCGTGACTATGCCATCGCCTGCTACTACCGCTGGCTGAGCAGTGAAGAGCCAGAGGAGTCCATGTACTGGGTGGCACAGTCGGGTCTCAGTGATGTAAGCCATGGCGTGATGGATCAGGCTGCTCTGCTCTCGTTGGCGGAACTGCTCAATGACAAGGGCGATCTGGACCGCTCGTACCGATATATCCGCTTCACATGGGACTGCAACAACCGTTTCAACACCCGGATGCGCTCCTGGCAGATTACCCCGATCCTGAACGTCATTGAGAAAAACTACCAAAAGGCGGTGGAGCGTAATACGAAGGGACTGACCATGTCGATTGTCGCCGTCAGTGCCCTCGCCCTGCTGTTACTCATAGCCTTGTTCATCGTTCATCGTCGTCGTGAACAACTGGCATCGGCAAGGAATGCCCTGCACGAGTCGAATGCCCAGCTATCAACGGTTAATGCCCAGCTCTCAGCCCAAAAGGATGAGCTGTCCGCCCTGAACGCTCAACTTTCAACCCTCAACTCACAACTGACGGAGAGTAATCGCGTGAAAGAAGAATACATCGGACGCTTCATGAGCCTCTGTGCACAGTATATCGACAAACTCGACAACTACCGTAAGATGGTGAACCGTAAGATGAAGAACAAGGAGCTTGACGAGCTGTTCCAGATTTCCAAGTCGACGGAGCTGAAGGAGAAGGAGCTGGAGGAGCTCTACGAGAACTTCGACACTGTGTTCCTGCATCTCTTCCCCAACTTCGTCGACGGGTTCAACGCCCTGTTGCAGCCAGAGATGCGCATACATCCGAAGGGGGAGAACCGCCTGACGACAGACATCCGCATCTTCGCCCTCATACGTCTGGGCTTCGAGGACTCGTCGAAGATTGCCGAGTTCCTGCACTATTCCGTGAACACCATCTACAACTACCGCGCACGCATCAAAAACGGAGCCTTAGGCAACCGTGAAGAATTTGAAACAAGGGTAAAAATGCTGTAAATCGGCAATAAATGTAAAAAATACACCTCTATATTCCGTCCACTCTTTTTTGAGGGCGCAAAAACTATAAGTAACTGAAAACTAACGACATATCATTTTGATAGGGCCTAAAACGTCCACTTTTCCATCCATTCGTCGCGAGACGTATTTAAAATTTTCATAATTTTGCACCGTCGAAACAAAACGACGAGATTTTCTAACTCAATATTAACAATTAACAAACAACGTATGAAAAAAAGCAGGTATCTATGGTTGCTGTTGGCACTGATGGTGTCGATGGCTACGCGTGCCCAAGGAATCTTGGGAACTGTGACAGACGATCTCGGGGAGCCCGTCATCGGAGCTTCCGTCGTCGAGAAGGGTAACCCTCAGAACGGAACGGTTACTGACTTCGATGGTAACTTCAACATCAAGGTCAGCGAGGGTACACCTATTATTATTAGTTATATCGGCTACACATCGCAGGAGGTGAATGCAGCCAATGGCATGCGCATCACCCTGAAGGAAGACGCCCAGACGTTACAGGACGTGGTGGTGATCGGTTACGGTGTGCAGAAGAAGAGTGTGGTGACAGCCGCCATCGCCAAGGTCTCTAGTGATGACCTCAACGGTACGGCCCCCGTGCGTATGGACAACGCCCTGAAGGGCTTGGCAGCCGGTGTGAACGTCACCTCTAATTCAGGACAGCCTGGTGCTGCCTCACGTATCCGTGTGCGTGGTATTGGTTCTGTGAACGATAGCAACCCGTTGTATATCGTCGACGGTATGCCTATCGAGGGTGGTCTTGACTACATCAACCCCAGCGACATCGAGAGTATCGAGGTGCTGAAGGACGCTGCCTCTGGTGCTATCTACGGAGCCCGTGCTGCCAACGGTGTGATCCTCGTGACCACCAAGAAGGGTAAGATGGGTAAGGTGACCGTGAACTACAACTTCTCACAGGGCTGGCAGACGGCTTGGAAGCACCGTGATGTGCTCGACGCCACAGGCTATATGGTGATGCAGAACGAAGGTCTGGTGAACGCAGGACAGGCTCCGCGCTATGCCGATCCTTACAATGTGACCACCAACACCGACTGGCAGGATCTGCTCTTCAACGACAACGCTCCCGTTCAGAACCACGAGCTGACGCTGAGTGGTGCCACAGAGCGTGTGAACTACTACTTCTCGCTGGGTTACTATGACCAGGAGGGTATCGTAGGTGGTAACTATGGTCACTCCAACTATAACCGTCTGACGCTGCGCGGCAACTTCAACTTCAACGTGTTCGACGTGGAGAAAGAGCGCAACTGGCTCAACAAGCTGGATGTTCAGGTGAATCTCTCTTACGCCCGTGTGAAGAGTGCCGGTGTGGATCCCAACTCTCAGTGGGGTAACGAGATCGGCTCTGCCCTCGCACTGCCACCAGTGATTGCTCCTTACGTAACAGGACAGGACGCACAGGATCAGATAGACTACTACTCTTCAACCTATCCCGATGAGTATGTTCCCATGTATGACAACGGTCAGCTGCTGAACATCCCCGGAGCTGGCTTCAACGAGATGGCAAACCCGCTGTCATCGTTCCAGTTGCCGGTGGCTGATAACTGGAGTCATAAGTTCGTGAGCAATTTCTCTGCTACCTTAGGTATCTGGGACGGACTGAAGTATCGTGTCAGCTACTCGACGGATATGTCGTTCTGGGGCAACCAAAACCATGCTGTGCCTTACTGGATTTCTCCGACCAAGCACCGTAACTACTCTTCAGCTTCGATGGAGAGCGACCGTGGTACTGTCTGGCAGATTGAAAATGTGCTGATGTACGACAAGTCCTTCGACAAGCACACCATCAACGTGGTGCTCGGACAGAGTGCCTTCGAGAACTCCGGTTGGACGCTGGGTGCATCGCGCAACAACCTGAAGGACTATGAGAAGCCTTGGATCAACGCTGCCACAGGTCTCGCTGCTGACGGCGACCGTGACGGATGGGGCGGACCTGGTGTGAATCACACCATGAGTTCACTTTTCGCCCGTCTGAGCTACAACTATGATGAGCGCTATATGGTACAGGCTACCGTTCGTCGTGACGGTTCCAGCCGCTTCGGTACGAACAACAAATATGGTACGTTCCCCTCATTCTCTCTCGGATGGAACGTGATGAACGAGAAGTTCATGAAACAGACCAATGACTGGCTGAACAATCTGAAGGTTCGCTTCAGCTGGGGTAAGAACGGTAACGATAATATCGGTGACTTCCGTTACACTGTGCTGACGCAGGGCGGTAACAACTACGGCTTTGGTATGGCTGGTGGCGAGAAGGAAATGAACAGTTCGAAGGCCAGTGGTCTCTCCAACCCCGACCTGAAATGGGAGGAATCTGAGCAGTACGACTTCGGTGTGGACTTCGGTTTCCTGAACAATAAGGTGACCTTCACCTTCGACTGGTTCAAGAAGAAGACCAACGGCATGCTGAAGGATATGAACATCCCGTCGTACGTGGGTGAGTCGAAGCCTATCGGCAACGTGGGTGATATGGAGAACTCTGGTATTGAGTTCGAGCTCGGCTATAAGTTCAATATCAGCGACGCCAAGTTCCAGATCAAGGCCAATGCCTCTTATCTGAAGAACGAGCTGATCCGACTTGGCAATGCCGCTGGTTTCGACACATACGACAATGTCTCTAACCTCGGCAACATCTCGCGTGCAGAAGCAGGAGAGCCCTTCACCTATTTCTGGGGCTACAAGACTGCCGGCATCTTCCAGAACTGGGACGAGGTGAACGCCTATACCAAGGACGGCCAGCTGATCCAGCCTAACGCACGTCCTGGCTATGTCCGCTTCGTGGATGTCAACGACGATGGTGTCATTGATGACGCCGACCGTACGAAGATCGGTAAGGGTACGCCTGACTGGACTTTCGGTGCTACCTTCAATGCTGCCTGGAAAGGCTTCGACTTCATGATGTTCTGGCAGGGTACCTATGGTAACGATATCTTCGATGCTACCCGCCGTCTCGACCTGCCCAGTATCAACCTTCCCTCTTGGTTCCTCGGACGCTGGACGGGTGAAGGCACCTCTGACAAGTATCCTATCTATATCCAGGGCGACGCCACCAACTGGCAGGCCAGCGACCTGTATGTTCATGATGGCAGCTATCTGCGCCTGAAGAACATCGAGTTGGGCTACACCATCCCTGAGTTCATCACCAAGAAGGCCTTTATCAGCCGCCTGCGTCTCTATGTGGCAGCAGAGAACCTGTTGACCTTCACCAAGTACTGGGGCTTCGATCCTGAAATCTCTTCTGGATCCGATAAGTCCAACGGTGTTGACTTCGGTGTCTATCCGCAGCCTCGTACCCTCCGCGTAGGATTTAACCTCACGTTCTAATTGAAAATTGAACATTGAAAATTGAAAAGTTATGAAAACAAACAAGATAATATTCGGAATGCTTGCAGCCCTGGCTCTGACTGGCTGTAAGGACAGTTTCCTTGAGGTGACCAGTCCTACCGACACTTTCATCGAGGAATACTATACCACCAAGAACTCTCTTGATGAGGCTCTGGTGGCTGCATACGCACCCCTGCACTGGTACGACTACGGTTCTACCTGGCAGTACAACGCCCTGAACTTCATCTCTGAGTTCATGAGTGACGACATGTATCCCAACGGCAGCAGTAATACGGACCAGCCGATGCTGCAGTTGATGTTCAACTACTCTTGTACCCCTGTGGTATGCCTGTCTGGTGTCTGGAGCGACAGCTATTCCGGAGTGAAGCGTTCCAACGATGTGCTGACATACTGTGAGTGGGTGGAACAGGCAGGCAATATCACAGCTGCCCAGCGCGCAGACTATGAGGCTCAGGCCCGTCTGCTCCGCGTGTTCTACTATCTGCAGCTCTGGAAGTTCTATGGCAACGTGCCCTGCTACTTCGAAAACCTGGCTGCGCCCTATATCTCTGAGCAGTACACTGCCGACGAGGTGTATGCTAAGGTGATTGAGGAACTGGAGGCTATCATCGCCACAGGACAGCTGAAGGACGATTATCCCGCTGACCAGAAGGGTCATGTAACAAAGCCCCTCGCATACATGATCTATGCCGAGATGGTGATGATTCAGAACGATAACAGCCGCTATGGCAAGGCCCTCGGTTATATGAAGGAACTTATCAGCAGCGGAAAATACCAGCTGACTCCCAACTTCAAGGATATCTGGGATGAGAGCGGTGAGTGGAATGCCGAGTCTATCTGGGAGATCAACTACTATGATGACAACTCCGTACGCGGTTGGGGTAACCAGCTTGGTGCTGGCGGTTGTGTGTTCCCACGCCTCCATGGTCCTCGTTCGTTCAAGGCCAATGCCGGCGATCCCTACGAGGATGTCGACGCAGGCTGGGGCTTCAGTGCCATTCCTCTGCACTCTGTGGCCAGTTTCGAGGAGGGCGACATCCGTAAGGAGTTCTCTGCCTTCGACCTCAATGCCCACGGAACCTCTGACGATCCGGGTTGGATGAACACTGGTTACTGCCTGTATAAGTATATGTGCCGCAAGGGCAACAACAAGGACCAGAAGGCTGATGCCGACCTCGGCTTCAACAACAACCTCCGTGTCTATCGTTATGCCGAGACACTGCTGAATGCCGCTGAGTTGCTGCTGAAGACTGGCGGAAGCGTCAGCGAGGCCGCAAACTATGTCAACGAGGTCCGTGCCCGTGCTGGTCTGGCTGCCGTCAATGGTGTTGACGAGGATGTCATCCTCAACGAGCGCCGTCATGAGTTCATGGGTGAGGGCAAGCGCTACTTCGACCTCGTCCGTACCGGCAAGGCTGCCTCTGTGCTGACACCAGCCAACGACTCAGGCAACTTCCGTACCAAGGCCTGGACACCCGATGTGCGCTATCTGCCCATCCCACAGGATAATATCGACGCTGCACAGGGAACCCTCAAGCAGAATGGTAGCTATTAAAAAGTAAAAAGGTAAAAAATTAAAATAGTAAAAGATATGAGAACAAATATATTTATTAAGGCCAAAGGGTTGGTAAAGGTTTTACCTTTTTACCTTTTTACCCTTTTACCTTTATTCACGGCCTGCTCGCCGGAGACATTCGACGGTCCGGATCAGAATGGCATCCCCACCATCTCGAATGTGGATATCAACATGAATGTGGACCAGAGCGTGAACCAGGCTACCTTCACTGTGGCCAATATGCCGGCACAGACCTACGCCGTATGGACTGTCAACGGCAATGTCTACTCTACTCTGAACCCCATGAACTGGGCCAACAACAAGGCCGGTACCTATGATGTGGAACTGCGCCTCGGCAACCGTAACGGTTTCAGCCAGAGCAGCATCACCAAGCAGTTTACGTTTGAGAACTCTCAGATAGACCTCACACCGTATATCAACCGCATCAGCCGCACCTGGCGTATCAACTACACCGAGGCAGGACACATGGGTTGCGGTGAGCCCGGAACCGACGGTAGCAACTGGTGGAGCGCTGCTCCTGGCGACAAGGCTGACTGGGGTGTCTATGACGATCGCATCACCTTCACGGCCGAGGGTGGCTATACCTATGATCCGGGTGAGGGTGGCACAGTGTATGTGAATACTGGCGCCAGCATCTTCTCTGAGTACAACACCAACGACGGTCAGGACTTCATGGCCAATGTCGATGTGCAGCAGGCTTCCTACAACTTCGACGTCGATGGTGACAAGATTGTGCTGAAGTTGCCCGCAAACACACTCTTCCCCTATCTCTCGAGCGATGCCCAGTACAATAACCCCATGTTCACCGTGACGAAGCTCACCAATTCTGAGATGGTACTGCTCTACGAGGGCGACGGTATCACCTGGCGCTTCATGCTCACCAGCAAAGAAGATGACGCACCCAAGGCCTTCAAGGGCTATAAGTTCGACAGCGACGGCAATATGCTGCGCGATGCCACATGGGAGATCTCCCGTTACTATGCCCACGGCGATGGCTGGGAAGGCTACAATGCCGAGGATATCTCTTATACCAACGATGGCAACAAGAAGTTTGTGGTGAATCTGCCTCATGAGTCTAACCAGCGCTGGCAGGCACAGTTCCAGCTGCAGAACCTCGGTGGTGTCTCCACTCAGGCCGGCAAGAACTACGACTTCTCTATCAAGCTGAAGGCTAATCAGGATCTGAACAGTGCTACCGTGAAGCTGACGGACGCCACTGACGATACGAACTTCTATTTCGACGAGGTTATTCCTCTGGAGGCAGAGACAGAATATCTGCTCGTGAAGAGCAATATGGAAGGTAAGGATATTGCTCAGTTCCATCTCGTGTTCGACTTCGGCGGCTGTCAGGCAGGTACCGTCGTAGAGATTACCGACATGGTGCTGAAGGATCATGCCTTTGACGATGGCGCAGGCCAGCCTGACGAGCAAGGCGGTGGCGGCGGCGAAGAAGGCGGCAAGGATAAGTTCGACTGGAACTACGATGCTGCTTCTAACCTCTGGAAGGCTGTTGACGCAGGCGACTACACACTGGGTTACTACTTTGCTGCTGGCGACGATTGGCACGGCATCTCTTACGATGAGGCCACCCATAACGGCGACGTCTGGGAACTCAACCTGCCTGCCGACCTCGGCAAGAACCAGTGGCAGGGACAGTTCCACATCGACACCAAGCTGACGGCCAGCGCTGAGAAGAAATACAACTTCTATATGATCATGGAGTCGGATCAGGATCTGCCTCAGGTGACCTTCAAGCTCACCGATGCCGGCGATACCAACTTCTTCATCGAGGAGCGCAACGATGTGGCTGGTGGCGAGCCCTTCATCCTGAAGCGCCAGGGTGTCTCCCTCAAGGAGGGCACTGATGCTTCGGCCATCCGTCTGTTCTTCGACTTCGGTGGTTCTCCTGGTGGTGCTCACGTGAAGATCAGCAAGATCTACTTCGAGGAGGCTTCCGGCGCTGCTTCTGCCAGCATGAATTACGATGATGCCGACAACCTCTGGAAGACTGTTGACGCAGGTGACTACACACTGGGTTACTACTTCGCTGCTGGCAACGACTGGCACGGCATCGACTATACGGAGGCTACCCACAGCGGCAATGTCTGGGAGCTTAATCTGCCCGCCGACCTCGGCACCAACCAGTGGCAGGGACAGTTCCACATCGACACCAAGCTGACGGCCTCGGCTGCCAAGACCTATAACTTCCAGTTTGAGATAGAGACTGACAACGATTGTCCGCAGGTCACCATGAAGCTGACCGATGCCGGCGATACGAACTTCTTCATCGAGGAGCGCAACGACGTGCAAGCTGGCGAACCCATGACGTTCACTTGGAGTGGTGTCTCCCTGAAAGAGGGTACCGATGCCTCAGCCATCCGTCTGTTCTTCGACTTTGGAGGCTCTCCTGGTGGTACCAATGTGAAGATCAGTAAGATCATCTTCAAAGAAAACTAATGAGACGATTCATGCTTAATACTTTTCTGCTCTCTCTCGCCGTAGCCCTCTGGGGCTGCGGTGGGGGCGACGACGACCCGCAGTCTCCGCCTGTCAGCATCACGGTTTCGCCAGAGACCATCAATGCACCGGCTGAAGGCGGCACCTATACCGTCAACGTCACCACGACCGGAAACGAGTGGGGCGTCGCCATGGGCGAGAATTTCTTTACGGTTAAGTCTCAGAATACGGCAGCCCAGGCGGGTACGCTCACCATCACGGTTCCTGCTAATCCTGTGGCTGAGACCCGCACTGGTGCTGTCACGGTGATGTCAGGAACGGCCCGCAAGACCGTCACCGTCACACAGGCTGCTGCCGAGAAGGCTGCCTACGAGGCTCCCGACGGCTATCAGCTGGTGTGGCACGACGAGTTCGACGAGGGCACGGAGCTGAATGCCGCCGATTGGACCCATGAGGTGCAGAAAGACCATTGGGTGAACAATGAGCTGCAGAACTACGTGAACCACACCACCCCGAAGGGTCGCTATGTCACGGAGATCAGTGTCGGCCACCTCCAGATCCACTGCTTCAAGGAAGACGGTAAGATCTACTCTGGCCGTGTCTATGCGAAGGTGAAGGAGGGTTGGAAGTACGGCTACATCGAGGCCTCGATCAAGCTGCCGAAGGGCAAGGGCACATGGCCCGCCTTCTGGATGATGCCTGTCAACTTTAAGTCGTGGCCTGCAGACGGTGAGATCGATATCATGGAAGAGGTGGGCTACCATCCCGACTATGTGTCGTCAAGTCTACATGCCAATGCGCATGTTCACAGCAATGGTACGCAGGTGACCCACGAGATGTACTGCAAGGGTGCTGAGGGTGAGTTCCATACCTACTCTATCGAGTGGACGGCACAGAATATCACCACCTATGTCGACGGCAAGAAGCAGCTCTCTTACGACAACCGCGGACTCGGTCGTGACGACTGGCCCTACAACGATCCCTTCTACATCATCTTCAACCTCGCCTGGGGCGGTGATTGGGGTGGCTCGCAGGGTGTCGATGAAAATGCACTGCCCGTGACAATGGAAGTGGACTATGTCCGAGTGTTCCAAAAGAAGTGAGAAGATTTTTATTCTACATAGTTTGGTTAACAGTAGTGATGACGGGACACGCTCAGTCCTATCTGCAAAGGACTGACGTGCCTTCCGTCTTCATTGAGACCGAAAACCGTCGCGCCATCACGAGCAAAGAGCAATACGTGAACAGCACGCTGATCTACGTAGACGGCGGAACGACGACACGCTATGAGAATACCCAGATACGAGGACGTGGCAACTCCACTTGGTGGAGCTCTGACAAGAAAGCCTATCGTATCAAATTCGACAGCAAAGAACTCTTCTTAGGTGAAGGCTTTGCCAATGCCAAGAGCTGGACTTTCCTGGCCAACCACGGCGACAAGACGATGATCCGCAATGCCCTGACCTATGACCTCGGACGTTTCATGGGCATGAAGTTTTGTCCTGCTGCACGGTTCGTAGACTTCTATCTGAATGGTGACTATCGTGGCACTTACCAGATCAGTGATCAGGTGCAGGTACACAAGAAGCGCATAGAGATCAACGAGGATGACGGTTGGCTGCTCGAAGTGGTCAACGAGAACTCTAAGGAGGAGCCCCTGATCACTACCACTCGCTATGGTATCATGTACACCATCAAGAACCCCAAGGACGAGAATCTGACCCTTGACAAGCGTATCGCCATTGGACGTTGGCTGAGAAGCTTCGAGGAGGCTGTGGCATCTGACCATTTCATGGATCCGCAACGAGGTTATCGGGCTTTCGTCGATGAGGAGGACCTTATCAATTGGTACGTGGGGGCTGAGATCACAGGCAACATCGACGCGCTCTATAGTATCTATATGTATAAGGACGGCGACGACGACAAGATGCACTTCGGTCCGCTCTGGGATCTCGATCTCGGCTATGACAACAGTTCTGAGCGCAGTCTGCTCCGACAGATGGAGGCTTATCTGGGACTCTGGAACCGTCCCTTTGAGAAGATCTTGCAGCGGCTGAGGTCGTCGGGTGACAACACCATTGCGAAAAGGAATATACATCAATAATCACCATAAAGTGATCAAACAATGAGAAAATACTTTCTGTTTCTTATAACGGCTCTGTTACTTGCCTGTTCTTCCAGTCAACAACCACAGTCGTCGGCAGGCTTCGTCACTATCAAGGGCCATGACCTCATCCAGCCCAATGGTGAGAAACTCTTCATCCGGGGCACGAACCTCGGCAACTGGCTCAATCCTGAGGGGTATATGTTCGGCTTCAGCCGCACGAACTCTGCCTGGATGATCGACCTGCTCTTCAAGGAGGCTGTGGGACCGGACTTCACGGCTGAGTTCTGGCAGCAGTTCAAGGACAACTACGTAACCCGTGCCGATATCGACTTCGTCGCCGCGCAGGGTGCCAACACCATCCGCCTGCCATTCAACTATAAACTCTTTACCGATGAGGACTATATGGGTCAGACGGGCGAGAAAGACGGCTTTGAGCGCATCGACTCCGTGGTGAGTTGGTGTAAGGCCAACGGCCTGTATCTGATCCTCGATATGCACGACTGCCCTGGCGGACAGACGGGTGATAATATCGACGACGGACACGGCTACCCCTGGCTTTTCGAGAGCGAGACTTCCCAGAAGCTGTTCTGCAGCATCTGGCAGGGTATCGCCAATCGATACAAGCACGAGACGACCATCCTGGGCTACGAACTGATGAACGAACCCATCGCCCATTATTTCGAGAACCGCGACTCGCTCTACCAACTCCTGCAGCCGCTTTACAAGCGGTGTGTAAAGGCCATCCGAGAGGTGGATACGAACCACATCATCCTGTTGGGTGGAGCCCATTGGAACAGTTTCTTCTGGATGCTCAACGACACAAGCTACGACGATAAACTGATGTACACCTGCCATCGCTATGGCGGCCCTGCCACCAAGGAGGCCATCACCCACTATATCCAGTTCCGCGATTCCGTCAATCGTCCGATGTACATGGGAGAGTTCGGCCATAACACCGACGAGTGGCAGCGTGACTTTGTCAACGTGCTCAAAGAAGTGAACATCGGCTATACGTTCTGGCCCTATAAGAAGGTCGACGGCTCGTGTATGATGGGCATACGGCGCCCTGAGGGTTGGGACAGTATCGTGGTGAAATACTCCGAGACCTCCCGCAACACCTATCAGGAGTGGCGCGAGGCCCGTCCTGATCAGGCCATGTTCCGTCGCCTGCTCCAAGCGTTTGCCGACAACTGCCGCTTCGACCGTTGCCAGCCCCAGACAGACTACATCCAGACGATGGGCCTTGCGAGCGATTGATAATTTGATTATTTTTGCAGCAGAATTCAAACATTATAAACTTAAGATCAAAAATGAAAAGAATCGCAGTTTCCTGTCTGTCGCTTCTGATGGCGACGACGATACAGGCCCAGCAGACGCCTGTCTATCTCGATGAGTCGAAACCGATTGAACAGCGCATCGACGATGCCCTTTCTAGGATGACGCTCGACGAGAAGATTGCCGTGATTCATGCGCAGTCGAAGTTCTCAAGCCCTGGTGTGAAGCGCCTCGGCTTCCCTGACCTTTGGACTGACGACGGTCCTCACGGTGTGCGTCCCGACGTGCTCTGGGATGAATGGGTACAGGCCGGACAGACCAACGACTCGTGTGTGGCTTTCCCAGCACTCACCTGTCTGGCGGCTACATGGAATCCACAGATGGCTCGCATCTATGGCGAGAGTTTAGGCGAAGAGGCCCTTTACCGCAACAAGAGCGTAATGCTGGGCCCTGGTGTAAATATCTATCGTACCCCACTTGGTGGCCGTAACTTCGAGTATATGGGCGAAGACCCCTATCTGGCATCCCAAATCGTCGTGCCCTACGTAAAAGGTCTGCAGTCGAAAGGTGTGGCTGCCTGTGTGAAACACTACGCCCTGAACAACGACGAGGAATACCGCCATCAGGTGAATGTCGTCATCAGTGACCGTGCCCTGCATGAAATCTACCTGCCGGCCTTCAAGGCTGCAGTCAAGGAGGGTGGCGCATGGTCCATCATGGGTGCCTACAACCTCTATCAGAACCAACACAATTGCCATAATGCCACAATGCTCAACAAGATTCTGAAGCAGGACTGGGGCTTCGACGGCGTGGTCATCTCCGACTGGGGTGGCTGTCACGATACCGACGAAGCTGTGCGCAATGGTCTTGACCTTGAGTTCGGCACCTGGACCGACGGCCTGATGATGGGTAAGACGAACGCCTACGACAGCTATTACCTCGCTGATGCCTACAAACAGGCCATCAAAGAAGGAAAATACACCACGAAGGAACTCGACGAGAAGGTGCGCCGGCTACTCCGTCTGTTCTATCGGACCACGATGAACCGTCATAAGCCTTTTGGCTTCCTCTGCTCCGACAGCCATTATGAGGCAGCCCTGAAGATTGCCCAGGAGGGAATCGTGCTGCTGAAGAATGAAGGAGTCAAGGAGTCAGGAGTCAGGAGTCAGGAGGCTGCGCCGTTGTTGCCTATAGATTTGTCGAAGACGAAACGCATTCTGGTAGTAGGTGAGAACGCCATCAAGATGATGACCGTTGGTGGAGGTTCTTCATCGCTGAAGGTACAGAAAGAGATACTTCCCCTCGACGGCATCAGGGCCCGTTTCAAGGATGTGACCGTCGACTACGTCCGTGGCTATGTCGGCGATACCGTACAGAGCTATAACGGCGTGACCGTAGGCCGTTCGCTCTACGAAACCCGCAGTCAGGCGGAACTCACTGCCGAGGCCGTAGAAAAGGCCCGTGAGGCTGATATGGTCATCTTTATCGGTGGTCTGAACAAGAGCGATCATCAGGACTGCGAGGGTCACGACCGACTGTCGTACGACCTGCCTTACGCCCAGAACGAGGTCATCGAGGCCATCCTGAAGGTCAATCCCCGTCTGGTCTATGTCAACATCTCTGGCAATGGTTCCACCCTACCCTGGTTGCCAAAGGTGCCTGCCGTTCTGCAGGCTTGGTTCATCGGCTCTGAGGCTGGCGAGGCCATTGCCTCCGTTCTGGCAGGTGATGTCAATCCCTCAGGCAAGCTGCCCTTCACCTGGTATGCCAACCTCAATCAGTGTGGAGCCCATGCCCTGAACACCTATCCCGGCACATGGCGCGACGACCACAAGATCATCGACGAGGTTTACGCAGAGGATGTCTTTGTCGGCTACCGCTGGACGGACCGTCTGAAGAAGGAGAAGCCACTTTTCCCCTTCGGCCACGGTCTGAGCTATACCACCTTCAAGCTTGGCAAGGTGACAGCCGACAAGAAGAATATCGCTGCCGACGAACAGATCACCTTCACTGTCGATGTGACCAACACTGGCCAGCAGGCAGGTGCTGAGACAGTACAGCTCTACATCAGCGACAAGCAGTCATCTGTCAATCGTCCAGTCAAGGAACTGAAAGGCTTCCGTAAGGTCTTTCTCCGTCCTGGTGAGACGCAGTCCGTCAGCATCACCGTGGGCCGCGACGCCCTGAGTTTCTACGACGAGACCTCCAGCTCTTGGAAGGCAGAGCCCGGCGACTTTGAAGCCCTCATCGGCTGTTCCGCCGCCGATATCCGTAGCCGCTGTTCCTTCACTCTTCTGCCGTAAGAACAGGATTACTCCACTCTACATAAAAAATGAGGATGCTTCACAGTGAAACATCCTCATTTAATTATAATTAAGAAATAATCGACCTCCACCGCGCCATGTCATCAAATAGTGTCTGATTAGTAAGTAGTGCGAGGTAGATGAGGCTCATTCTTGCATCCCTTTGGTGGCAAGCATACTTCGGCCGTGCGTATTCTTGACTTCCATGATGCGGCGGACGTCGTGGGCTTTCGGGTCCATCTTGCACTTTCTTGTGTCAAAGATTGCACTTTTATATTTTTTGTTCCTTGTTATTGTCTATTCCATTAGTCGTATCAGATGGGTCAGGGGGACGGATGGTCAGGGGATCTCTGCCCCACTTTTTTAGCCTATTATATTTGGTGGTGTCGTGAGAATTTTGTATCTTTGCAGCGATGATTGCAAAAAGACTGATAAGGATCATGGTTGTGGGAGCGGTGGTGCTCCTGACGGGTTGTGGCGGCAATAAGGCCGGGATGCTACAGCAGTTAGAACAGCTGGAGCAGCAGAACCGTAGCGGCCAGCCGATGCTGAACGATTCGCTGGCCGAAGACCTTGTCAGCTATTTCGACCGCCACGGCTCTGCCAACGAACGCATGCGCTCCCGTTATATCCTTGGCCGCACATACTATTGCCTCGGTGAACTGCCCCGTGCACTGGAGTTATATAATGAGGCAGCCGACTGCGCTGATACCACTTCTGCCGATTGTGAGTTTAAAGTCTTGAGTCGCATTCATGCGCAGAGTGCTGTGATATTCAATCTTCAGATTCAGCCTCGTAGTCAGTTGGGCGAACTGAGACTTGCAGAACGGTATGCTTGGAAAGGAAAAGATACGATTCAAGCGATAGAATGTTATTCACAACAAGGAGATGCTTATGATTTTTTGCATAAGCCTGATTCTGTAATAATTATTAAGAGCAAAGCATCTACGATGTTTCGTGTAATAGGACAAAATGAACGTTCTGCACAAACATTAAGTTCTGCAATAACTGCATTAGTTGAGAAAGGTAATATAGCCAGCGCAAGAAAGTTTTGTAATCTTTATGAGACACAATCTGGCTTGTTTGATGAAGACGATAATATTGTAATAGGTCGTGAGATTTATTATTATGCAAAAGGTATTGTTTTTCTGGCCATTAATCAATTGGACTCTGCTGAATATATCTTTAGAAAGGAACTAAGGTATGGAAAAGACCTAAATAATCAAATAGCTGGCTGCAAAGGCTTACAAAAAGTGTATGAGCAGAGAAGAATCTCCGATTCCATTGCTAAATATGCTACACTGAGCTATGAATTAAATGACTCTGCTTATTCTTTATCTGAAATGCAAAACATTCAGAAGTTCCAGGCATCTTACGACTATAATCATATAAAATATAAGGCAGAGAAAAAAGAACTGGAGGCACAAAGAGCGTGGTTGATTGTGGCTTTGGCTTCTATACTTTTTATTGTAGTTGGTATGTATTTCGGCCGAAAATACTTAGGACTACGTAACATGGCCCTTGATCATCGTTTGAGAAAAGCCGACATTACCCGTAAACTTAAGAAACTGGCCAATAGCAATCCGCCCCAGTATCCTACTTTTGATGATTGGGATCAGCTCCGTGCTTTCGTCGAGCGCGAGATTCCTTCATTCCGTAAGGCTCTTAAGGTTGATGCGCTTTCTCTCACGGAGTGGGATTACGATATTTGCCTGATGATTCGCGTCCATCTGTTGCCCATAGAGATTGCCAAATTGAAACAATGCTCTCCTTCTACCGTTACAAAGACGCGTAAAAGACTCCTCCGGCTAATTTTTGGGGAAGAAGGAAGTTCGGATGATTTTGACGATGAAATCGGCAAAATTGGTAATGACGATATTGGTAAAATCCTTTCCCTTCACTTGGTAAAATCATTTTCCAGTAAGTTTTTTGGTAGGTGATAACCTTTCTCATATCTTTGCGGTGACAATATTGTCAAACGATTAAAAACCGTAAAGATATGAAAAAGTTATTTTTAGTTATTGTCTTATTGAGTGGGATTGGTATTAATTCCCTCTGGGCACAAGAAATTCCCATGCAGATTATTAATCAAAGCAGTGGCAGCGCAGGTCCAACTTACGCCCCTCCGCGTCCGTGGTACATCACTCAGAATGACTACACTTTGACTTTGCCTGCTTTTGAGGATGATTTTACTCTCGTACTACTGGATGAAGACGGTTTTGTGGTATATTCCACGTTTGTACCCGCAGGCACGACAATGATCGTCCTTCCCTCTACGCTATCAGGCGACTTCGAGCTCCGTCTTGTCGGTGACACCTATTATTATAGAGGATATATATCATTATAGTCAAACGTAAATAGTAGAAATTATGAAAAAACTATTATTTTCGATGAGTTTGTTGCTGTCATTTGGAATGTTCAGTGCTTGTAGCAGTAATGAAGGGGAGGTGGAGAATAATCCTTCCAGAGGTTTTGATGACATGAACAAAACAGACGAGAACTCGACAAATCCGAAGGAAAGAATTGTTGGTTCTTGGTTACTTGTAAAGTTTAATGAAGAAGACCTTTCCTTACAGAATAAAGTTCATACTTTCATGGAAGATGGAACCTGGACTGTTTCACCTCCATTACTTTCTGTTGAATCAACCTCCGACCATCAAGTGGTCACATTCGAAGATGGTTGGGCGTATAATGCGGACAAGGATGTCATCTTTGGATACTTGGATTTATATTCCCCCTCCACTGAAGGATTCCCTTATCGCTTTGAAATGAAAAGAAAAGAGCTCATCCTTTCTTATGAGCCACGAGGGATGTTTTATTGTATGCCGCCAACTCCAATGGTTTACTATTATATAAGGAAATAATTAAATACCTATTCATATGAAAAGAATTATTCATTTTATAATATTACTTTATATCGTTTGTCACTCTCTGCAAGCTCAAAGTTTAGACACTCCAATCTATACAAAGGACCAAAAGATTCCTGCATATTACCCTGTTTACAATGATGCAGGCATTCTCAAAAGAGATGGAGACCCTAGTGGTATTGAAACCAAAATATGTAGGTTGTTAAAGCTGAATAAAGAGACATCCTTGATTTTATGTGATACACTTACTGATATTGTAGGTGGATTCCATGAAACATTTAGACAGTTATATAAAGGAATTGAGGTTGAAGGTACTAAATGTGTTGTTCATTACAATAATATGGGTATCGCCAAAATGATTAGCGGAAACCTAAGGACAATTGAGAATCTAGTTGTTATACCACGAATTACAGCTTGGCAATCAAAGTCTAAAGCAATTGAAACGATTAGAAAAGATGAAAGTTTGATCGAATTTCTTAAAAAGGGCGATATTAGTCAGATTGATGATAGTCTTATTAATTGTAATGAGGGAACGCTTGTTGTATTTGTGTCCAATAATGTGCCACACTTAGCCTACAAACATTATATTCAATCAAGAATACAGTCTTTGAATAAACGCATATATATAGATGCTGATACTGGTGATTATTTAGGTGGATATAGCACAATATTTAACATATCGACAAATGCAAGTACTGTTTATTCAGGTATACGACCTATTGATACACAATATCTCAATAATTATTATGTATTGAGAGATAATACGAGAGGCTATGGGATAATGACATATCGACAAGATGAGAGTGATTATATATCTTCAGACAATTCGTGGAGTAATTTGTCTAATTATGATCGTGCTGCTATAGATGCTCACTGGGGAGTAGAAAAAACTTATGATTTCTATTACAACAAGTTTGGTCGGAATAGTTATGACAATAATGGCTCTAGTATCACTTCGTATGTGAACTACCAGATATATGGTTCTGATTGGCACAATGCTGCATGGAATGAATATACGCATTGTATGAAGTATGGGCGTTATAATAATGGTAATCCTATTGTTTCTCTTGATGTTACAGCCCATGAGTTGACACATGGAGTAACACAGTACACTTCAGGTCTATATTATGAGAGAGAAAGTGGTGCAATAAATGAAGGGATGAGTGATGTCTTTGCTGTTTGTGTTGAGAATGAGTATAAAACAAATAGTGAAATCTGGAAAATGGGAGAAGACTTCATCACGGGCGGTTTGCGTGATTTGTCGAATCCTACTTGCAGATATTATCAGGGAAGTGGATGGGTCAACACAAATCAGACACCTACAGGGAATAATGATTATTGTGGAGTTCATACTAATTCAGGAGTTTTTGGTTACTGGTTTTATCTGCTGGCACATGGTGGATCTGGATCAAATGAAGCAGGTGTCAATTATTCTGTTTCTCCGATTGGCTTAGCTTATGCTATTCAAATATGTTATTATGCCAATGCAGTATTCTTGTGTTCTGATTCAAATTATTTTGATGCTCGCTTTTGTACTCTATTAGCAGCGCAATGGCTTGGTTATGATTCGAACGTTATAAACCGGATTAGAAAAGCTTGGGATGTAGTAGGAGTATGCTATCTGTCTGGGCCAACAATACCAGGAAGTTCTTCAGTATATGAAATAAATCTACCTTCAGGATATAATGTGACGTGGACTTATACGCCCCTTTCCGGGACATCACTCCTTTCGGGCTCGTTTGTCCCCAACAGTCCTTCAGCCAATCAATGCACCATCAATAATTCCTCTAAACAGTATATCAAAGGCACGCTGACGGCAACAATCACTAACGGTGGCAACACCATTACCACTTTGGAGAAAGACATTCGTTCGGGCGACGGATTCTCGGCAACCTGTTCTCAACCATTGGGCTATATTAGTCCTGTACATGGAGATATTGCGAATAACAGCAGTACATCGGCAGAATTCTCGGATGATGCCGCATTTGCTGTAAAGAAAAACTCATTGTATAGCTATCCTGTTACCATCACTTCACCCTATTTCTCGAATGCAACAATTACTCATACGACTATTAACGGACTGTCTTGGCAAAAAACCGGGAATACCATAACTCTGAGTTATCCCGCCAATGGCAACCTTGACCCTGTACTTGTTGTGACGGGAAACAGTTTAACAGACTACAGGGTTTTTCGTTTCTCTATCTACTCTCAGTTGGATATCCCACTGCAGCTAACATCTGAGATTCAAGGCCGGAGTGTCAAACTGGCTTTGGTACCAGATGAAGAGGCTGCTAAGGATTACAGTGTTGAGGCATTGGCTTGTTTCACAAACGAACTGGCAGGACGAGAATGGGATGTTACGGTATCCAATGCTATGACAGGAAAGATTGTATACGAGTCCCATACGACAGGTGCCTCTCTGGAGATTATTGCAACGGAATGGACTCCTGGTATATATGTTATCAAAGCATGCGTAGCTAATCAAGTACTTACCCAAAAAATTGTTGTGAATTAATTCGTTATATGTTTGGTAAAGCCTATAGGTCTCTAGTTGTGGCCTTTGATAGATTGTAAAAAAATAAAATCATTATGAGCCCGTAAAAAATTTCTCAAAACATTTGGGAGTGTGAAGGAAAAGGTTTATCTTTGCACTCCATACATATTGTAAGAAGAAGCAACCGCAGCTTTTGTAAGTCTCTCGAACTGCAACTCTAAAGACATATACTAAGCAAGTTGGCTGCCAGCTCACGTATACGGCAACGGATACGTGGGCATTGGTGGT
>JAEEGF011841702.1_pt1 | contig 44011 bp, 41 predicted proteins | sample 9134171 | NCBI WGS metagenome assembly JAEEGF01 (sample SAMN16246542, study PRJNA631951) | gut metagenome | biome: gut microbiome; feature: rumen; material: AP-attached | host: Bos | place: Iran: Karaj | collected 2018-10 | reverse complement strand
ATCCAACAGACCAAGGTGCTCCGGGACTTTATCGAGGCTGAGTACAAAAAAGGCAACTATGTCATCGCCGGGGGTGATTTTAACCAGGTTTTTCCGGGAGGTCTGGAGGATGACGCCTACCCCAACCATCACCCCGCGCTCTGGACGCCCGGGATTCTGGACGACAGTATGCTGCCCGGTTCGGATCAGCCGGAGCTGCCTGCCGGCCTGCGCTGGAAATACGCCTTTGATCTGAGCACACCGAGCTGCCGCCTGCTGAATCAGCCCTTTGATCCGACGGATACCATCAACACGCAGTATTACGTCATCGACGGCTTCATCCTGAGTCCCAATGTGGGCGTGGAACTGGTGGAGACCCTGGATCTGGGCTTTGCCAATTCCGACCACAACCCGGTGCATCTGCGGGTTCGTCTGATTCAGGATCCCTGACGGCGCCGGAGCTCCTGCGCGTCTGTGATCCGGCGGTCGCTTCCCGCCGAGGAGAGCACATCTCTCGCTGTGCTGGGAGAGACGCCGCGCCATGTTCAAGGCGCATATCCCAAGCCGCATCCATGCCGTGCCGCGCGGAGGATACGCGCGCATACAAAAACAGGAAGTTGAAATTATTTTCAACTTCCTGTTTTTGCTTGTTCCCGCTTTGCCGATGGTCTCCCTTTCAAAGGCCTGCTTCCGCTCCGCGATCACTGCCGATGCTTTCTCTCCCAGCGTCTTCGATTGAACCTCCGCACAAGCTCGGAGACGCGCTCCTTTCCGCCGGGCAGGAGCCTCTCTGTCAGCTTTTCCTTGCCCTTGCGCAGGAGCCGGATCAACAGCATCACGCCGATGATCAGCGGATAGAGCGTGGCCAGCAGGCCCAGCAGCAAAAACAGGGTGCACCAGTCCTCCACACAGCGGGCGGCGTTCTCCCAATATGGAAGGATCACGCCCTGCTTCTGCATGGAGCGGCTCCCGAACTGGCCGAGTAGCTTCAGCAGCGACCAGACGTTGTAGCGCTGGCTGTTTGCCACGATCACGCCCTGCCCGATGGGGAATTTTTCCCGTACGAAGCTGACGGTATAGTCCTTTACCGGCTCCGCCATGATCAGCTCATAGCAGCTGATGGCGGCCTTCTCGTCCAGAGCGGAAAAGGCCTCGTAGGACATAAACAGCCCCATGCCGGAGGTATACGCCTTTTGGCTGGCAAAATCCTGTTCCCGTTCGACCACGCCGGCCACCACAAAGGGCACGCCGTTGAGCTTGACCTCCAGGCCCTGCAGATCGCTCCCGCCGAAGAGCAGCCAGGCCAGATCCTCATCCAGGAGGATCTGATCCTTCATCAGGTCGCTTTCGGAGATATAATTGCCGCTGAGCAGGCGAAGGGGGTGAAAGCTGAAGAAATCCCCGCCCACCGCGATAAGGCTGGCCTCGCCGTGGCCAAGCTCACTGGACACGTTCACTTTCCCGAAGCCGCACCAGGCGTCCCGGTACAGGAGCGTATCGTAGTCCGCCTCGTAGCCCGCCTCCTGGAGCTTTTCCAGGATGGACGCGCGGAACTGGTACACCTGCTCCAGGGTGAGAGTCTCATCCACCGGGAGAAAGCAGGAGCTCTGCCCAAAGGGCACTTCCCCCTCCCCCTGCCAGCGTTTCGCCGCCTGCTGGGAGGGGAGCAGCGCGGAGAGCCGCGCATAGATCCCAAAGCACACGCAGGCAGCCAGGATCAGCGCCGTGCATAGAACGGCGCGAAGGATCCGTCTGGCTCTGCTTTTCTTCTCTCTCATGGCGCGTCAGTCGGCAAGGCGTACCATGTCGCCGTTGCTGATGGGGGCGTTGCTGGTGGTGATCACGTAGTCGCCCCAGCCGATATCGCCGGAGATCGCGGCGCTGGTATCGTCCTGCGCGAGAACCTCCACCGCCACCCGGCGGGCATAATAGCGGTTCCCCAGAGGGGAGTTCTTGGCCTCCACCTTGTATACGAAGGTACCGTTGGCGTCGCTCTTGATGGCGCTCTTGGGCACCACGGAATCAAAGTTGGCGCTGCGCTGCCCCACGGAAATGGTCAGCTCCGTGCCGGCGTTCACATTTCCGCTCACCTCAAAGGTCAGGAGCTTGTTGGTCTGCGGCGCCTTGTTGTCCACCCGGATGCTCTCCAGCGTGGCAACGATCTGGCTGCCCGAGTAGTAATTGTAGATGGTCGCGCTGTCGCCCACCCGCAGCCGCATCGCCTGTTCGTTGGTGACAGAGAAGCTGAGCGTATAGCCCATATCGGGCACCTCGATGATACAGAGGACGGAATCCTTGACGACCATATCCCCTGCGGTGCACTCGATGGACTGAACCGTACCCGAGACCTTGGCCAGGATCTGGTTCTCCTCTCCGCCGGAGAGATCCGCGATCTTCTGCTTTTGCTCCTCGATCTGGGTGCGCAGATCCGCCAGTTCCAGACCCAGCATGGCGTTGGATCTTCCCTCGCTGGCCTTGCGCTGATTCAGGGCCTCCTGCAGATCCAGGTAGTTCAGATAGGCCGCATCCATGTTGGCCTTTGCTTCCTGATATGCCGCAGAGTTGGGGTTGGCGTTCATGATATCGTCGATCCTGCCCTGGATGTCATCCAGCTCTGACTGCAGATGATCCACCTCCGCCTGCGCCGCGTCCAGCTCCGTATGGGAGATGGCGGCCAAGGAGAGCTTCGCGTCCTTCACGGACTCGTCGGCGTCCCGCAGATCCTTCCAGCGTTCCAGCTCCTCTTCGGGAATATCCTCCCCGGCTTTCTGCGCTTCCTCCAGATCCTCATACTTGGTCTTGGGATCTTCCAGTTCTTCTTCTGTGGGCTTGGGCAGCTCCGGATTCCGTTCATAGTATTCCAGCAGCTCCTGCTTCGCTTTCAGTCTCTGGCTTTCCGCATCCTGCAGCGCGGTCTGCGCATCCGCTACAAGCTCGTCATAGGCGGTCTTGAACGCGTCCCGCTGCACCTGCGCGCCCTCCAGCTGATGGCGCTTTTCGGACAGATCCTTTTGCAGCTTCTCCAGTTCCTGGGTATTGGCCGATTGATCCAAAATGTTCTGGAAGGCGATCACCGCGGCGTCGTAGTTTTCCCGGGCGGTCTCCACACGCTTTTCATCTGCGGTGTAATCCGTGTAGCTGCCGCCCAGGGCCGTGCGCTCATAGCTGAGCTGCAGCTGCCGGAGCTGCTCCTGGGCCTGCTCCAGTTCGGACTTCTCGCCGCTGCCCAGGACAAAGAGCACGTCCCCCGCTTCCACCTTCTGGCCGGCGCGAACCATGACCGCGCGGATCTCCCGGGTCTGCTCCGCCTTGACCGGATGGTTGCCGTTGGCGGTGACGATCCCGGTGCCCCGGACCTTGGCGGTAATGCTGCCGTCCATCACGTTTTCCGTGGCGACCTCCGGCAGCGTGCGGTTCATAATGGTATTGGAGAAAAAGGTCAGAACCAGCAGCACAGCCAGCAGGATGATCGCCGCGTTTTTGACCCACTCTCTTTTCTTCGGTTTCGTCTCCATATCAACAAACCTCCGTTCCCGGCTCCCGCCGAAAACAACTGTATCTATTCAAATCTGTCATCCTTTGACGCTGCCCGAATTGGCGATGCCCTCCACCAGGTACTCCTCCCCGTGCAGGAAGAGCAGCAGCGAGGGGATCATGTACACCGTGGCCATGGCAAAGGCCAGGCCGATCTCCCCGGCGTTGATGGAAGAAAGGAACACGCTCAGGGGCTGCGAATCCGCGTCCTGCAGCAGGATCAGCGGCTGCTCCACCATGTTCCAGTAGTCGATGAAGACCAGGATCGCGATGGAATAGAGCGCCGAGCGGCACTGGGGCAGGCAGATGCGGGTAAAGATCTGCCACTCTCCCGCGCCGTCCACCTTGGCCGACTCGATCAGCGAGTAGGGGATGCGGCGCATGAACTTGGTCAGCAGGAAAACCGAAAACGGGGCGAACATCCCGGGCAGAATGATCGACCAGCGGGTATTCAGGATCCCCAGCCACTTGCTGACCAGGAAATTGGGCACCAGCGTGACCTGATAGGGCATCAGCATCAGGATCACGTAAAAGAAGAAGATGCCGCTGCGGATCTTCCCCCGCCAGCGGGTGAAGCTGTAGGCCGCGACAGAGGCCACGCCCACCTGCAGCAGGACGATGGGAACCACCAGGAACACGCTGTTCCAGAATTTGATCAGATACTCCGGGCTTTTGACCAGGCCGGTGATGTACTGGGACAGGGTGACCTTGTCCGGAATGAATTTCAGGTTCACCGTCTCGGACACATAGCCGCCCTGGGTGGTGGAAAAGATCATGCCGTAGTTGGACTTGATCTCCGACTCGGACATAAAGGAGTTGGTAAAGGTCAGCACCGTGGGCAGCAGGAACAGCACCGCGAACACCGCGCAGAGCAGGAACATCACGCCCCGGCTGAAATAGCGCTTTTTCCTCATCCCTCCACATCCTTTCCGAACCAGTCCTCCACCTTGAACAGCAGCGCGATCAGCACCACCATCACCAGGGCCATCAGCACCGCGGCCGAGGAGAGCTTCTGATAATCCAGATTGCGGAAGGTGTTGTTCATGAAGTGCTGCAGCATATAGAGGGTTTCGTAGGGATAGTCCCCCGTCAGCAGATAGACCTCACGGAACACCTTGAAGGAGTTGATCAGGGAGAGGATAAAGACAAAGAGCACCGTCGGGGACAGATAGCGGAGCTTGATGGAGAAGAATTTGTAGATCTCCCCCGCGCCCTCCACGTCCGCCACCTCCAGCAGTTCCTTGGGGATGTTGTTGAGCCCGGCCATGAACAGGATCATGTTATAGCCAAGGTTTTTCCAGAGAAAGAGGATAATGACTACGATCTGGCTGTGTTCGGACTGGAGCCAGTCGATCCGCTCCCGCCCGAAGAGCATCAGGAACTCGTTGATCGTTCCGTTGTAATTGAACAGCACCTGCCAGATCAGCACCACCGAGGCCACAGGCACCATCATGGGGCTGAGAAAAAAGGTTCGAAACTGAGATTTGAGCGGGATCCGGGATTCCAGCATCAGCGCCAGAACCAGGGACAACACCACCGCCAGCGGCACCGCCAGAGCGGAAAAATGGAGCGTGTTGCGCGCCGCAAGCCGAAACGCGGCATTCTCGATCAGTTTTTTGAAATTGTCCAATGCGACATAATTCTTCGACCCCACTCCGTCGATCAGTGAATAATAAACCACCACGCCGAAGGGAAGGATGAAGAACACGCCCACGCCCAAAAGGCTAGGCGACAGGTAACAGAGGCTCCTGCCAAAATCCTTGGCCTTTTCGATCCTTTTTGTACGGCTTCTTTTCATTCCACTTACCCATCTGAACAGTTTTCTCTGCATATAGAAACAGTATACACTACATCGTCTGCCCGTGCAAGATACGCGGAAGATTCTTAAGAAATCCTAATCTTTCCGCGCTGTAAAAATGTGCGCCTGCCGCAGCGGGTCTGTCGTCTCCCGAAGCGGCGGCGCACCTTTTCAGTCGGATCGCCGGGAAAACGCCGTGTCAGCGCTGCTCGTTCACGTAGATGTTCGCCTTGCTCTGGATCAGCTTGGCGACCTCCTCGGCGCTCTTCTGGCCGGCGAAGTATGCCTGGGCCTGCTCCTGGACGATCTCCAGGATGCTGGTGTTGTAGTCCCGCACCTTCGTGCAGGTGGTGATGGCCTCCCAGAGCTTGTCGGCCTGCTCCTGGGTCAGCGCGTAGATATTGATCTCCGTGCCGTCCTCCATGGTGTAGCCGTACCGGGGGATCTCGATCTTCTTTCCGTCTTCGTCCAGAAGATAGTGACCATTCTCATCCGTATAGTAATCCGGCGTCATCGCCTCGTCCAGCAGCTTCTGGTAGCTGTCCAGACGGATGGGGATGCTCCCCACATTCTCCTGTCCCTCCTCGGTCAGGTAGGTGCGCAGGAACTGCCAGGCGGCGTCCTTGTTCTTGCATGAGGTGCTGATACCGAAGCTGCTGCTGATATCCATCACACTGCCCACGCCGTTGTTGGTGGGGTAGCCGATATAGGTGCAGCCGCCGGGCCCGAACTGCGCGTCGTTCCACAGCATGTCGTCCACGCTGTAGATATAAGCGCTGGTCAGCATCTGACGGCCCGCCGCGATGAGGACGCTGGGGCTCTCCCATTCCATGTCGTCGGGAATGCTGGCCGGGAACTGCTTGACAAAGGCCAGCAGCTCCAGAAAGTCCTGGCTGTCGAAGCTGCACTTGCCCGTGTTCCAGTCCACATAGTGATCCATGTCCGCGGAAAGCAGGGTCTGCAGCAGGTCGTCGCGGGTGGTGTACATATCCATGGCCGCGCAGTCCTCCGGCATGGTGGCCAGCGCCGCCTGCAGATCCTTGTAGGTCCAGCCCGGCTTCTCGCCCACCACCTGGGTGGCGCCGACCAGGGTAGTCACGTTGAAGGAGTCTGTGATCTCATACAGTCCGCCGTTGACCTCCATAGCCTTCAGCACGTTCGGGAAGAAATCCGAGCGCTTGAGCTCGGGGTCCTTGTCCAGATAGGGGTACAGATCCTCCAGAATGCCCTTTGCGGCAAGCTGCTTGTACGGAAGCTGATTCAGCGCAAGGATGTCGGGGACGGTGCCGGACATGATCTCCGTCAGCAGCTTCGTACGCCCGGCGTCATAATCGTCGTTTTCCGCATCATTGAATTCGGAGTAATCCACGAGCTGGATCCGCACGGAATCGTTGTGGCGGTTGAAATCGATGACCTTGTCGTACATGTCCCCGCCATAGAGCACAGCCAGCTTCAGTGTCTCCTTGTGCGGGATGGAGTCGTAGGGCACCTCGTGGATCTTCACGATCTCCGTGGTCACCCTGTCGTTCTTCCACTGGTTGAGCACGCCGACGATGCTGCCGTCAGGCTGAACCTTGAAGCCGCTGATCCGATCGCCGTTCACGTCCACATCCAGCCAGTTGAGAACCTTGGTCTCCTCCTTGGTCTCCAGATTGTAGCCGTAAAGGTACATACCATTGACGTAATAGAAATCAAAGCGCTCGTCCCCGTTGGTTGGATTATACGCGTTTTCGGGGATCTCGAGAGGCTTATCCAGGGTCTTTTTCTCCAGATTGACCGGATAGAGCGCAATCCCGCCCATATCCTGCCAGGCGGAAACGGCGATGCTGCCGTCCTTCAACTTGACCAGACTGTTGGGCCAGATCCCCATGGTCTCGGTCTTGATCACAAAGCGCAGGCTGCCGTCCATAGCGAAGGAATAAATCCCGTCGCCGCCGCAGACAAACAGGTCGCCCTTCTCGCTGTAAACCGTCCTGCTGAAATCCAGCCAGGTGTCCTGCACGTCAAAGTCCAGGCGCACGCGGCTCTTTTCCGCGCCGTTCTCATCCAGACGCCGGAGATAGTACTCCGACGCGCTGCGGTATTTATCCCAGGTCTCGGGCCCTCCGTTGTACATCTCCTCTTCCGTCCCGTCGAACCAGCCGGAATAGACGGATTCAATGGTCACGATCTCGCCGTTCTGGTCGAGAAACAGACTCTCGAAGTTGGTGCCGGAGTAAAACGACAGCTTATCGCCGGGATCGCTCTCCGCCTCCATCGTCCGGTAGCCGCTCAACTGTTTGACGTTCCCGTCGTAAGAGACAAAAAACAGCTTGTATCCGTTGATGTCGAACTGTCCCTCATATTCGGCGATCTCGCCCTCCTCCGGCTCCCGCTCGCCGATCTTGCCGTAGCTGGTACCGTAAAACCCGTTTTCGGTAAAGCCGGCGGGAGACAATCCGTCCGTCAGCAGATCCGACTTGACGGTGATCGTCTCCGCCACATAGGCCACATCGGGGTGCTCTTCCTCTTCCTTATCTTCTTCCTTCGACCCGCAGGCAGCCAAGCTCAGCAGCACTGCCAGCGTCAGGACCAGAATCAGCATAGACCGCAGTTTCTTTTTCATGCATCATTCCTCCTCGCGGAATCCATTTGCACAGGGAATCCCCCTGTTCGTTTGCCCGATTATAACACATAGCTCCCGGCTCGTCTCTTAAGTTTTCTTAAATTTCCCAAAAAGATTTGTTTCCGGAGAAAAATATGGTACAATCGGGTGGAACGAAAGGAGTGTTTTCCATGTCTTCTTCCCGTATTCTGATTGTTGACGACGACCCCGATATCCGGAAGGTCCTGCGCCTGCTGCTGGAGGAGAGCTTTGTGGTGAACGAGGCCGCCGACGGCAGATCCGCCGTGGAATATATGCGCCGCAACCCCGACACCGATCTGATCGTGCTGGACGTCATGATGCCCGGCATGGATGGGATCGAAACCTGCTCCAAGCTGCGGGAGTTCAGCACCGCGCCGGTTCTGTTCCTGACAGCCAAATCCGCGGAGGAAGATCGGGTACACGCCTATGAGAGCGGCGGAGACGATTTCCTCTCCAAGCCCTTCTCCCAGGCGGAGCTGCTCGCCAAAATTCACTCCCTGCTGCGCCGCTACAAGGAATATCGCGGCAAGCCCGCCACCGTGCTGACCATCGACAATCTGGAGGTGGACTTCGCATCCCGCTCCGTCAAAAGCAACGGAAAGCCCGTGGTCCTGACAGACACGGAGTATTCGATTCTGGAGTACCTGCTGCAGAAGCGCGGCAGCGTCGTTACGGCAGCGGAGCTTTATGAGGCGGTCTGGGGAGCCAAATTCCTCGCCGGTTCCGGGAACACCGTAATGGTGCACGTGCTAAACGTCCGCCGGAAGATCGAGGACAATCCGTCCATGCCGCGGATCCTCCGCACGGTTTGGGGAAGGGGTTATCAAATTGACTGAACGCAGGCGCCGCTTCCGCCTTCCCCGCACCCTGGATGCCAGGTTTTTCTACATGATTCTGCTTTCCCTGGCCGCCGGGGTGGCGGTATTCCTGGCGGTTTACGGTCTCGGTACGTTGGCGCTGAACAACATCTACATGAGTCAGGAGTCTGTCTCCGCCCGTCAGGCCGAGATCTACGCAGACTTTTCCGAATACGTCACCTCTCATGAGATCGCGGGCAGCGACGAGGACGCCGTCGCCCGCTGGCCGGGGAACGACGCCTACACCACCATCCTGATCTACCGGGATCAGGAGCTGAAAACCGCGCCGGACATGATCCAGGCCCCCTCCATCCCCTCCCAGGGCCGGAAGCTCACCAACGCCGGGCGTCTGCAGTACGCCAGCGAATACGGCCGGCTCTACCCCCTGCGCTTTGCAGACGGCGTTTACCACATTGCCATCGGCGACACCAGTCAGGTTCGGGAAGACGCGGTGAACCGCGTCATCGCAGTCATCCTCGGCGCGCTGGCTTTCTTTTCCATCATGCTCTGGTATGTGCGTCGCCTGACCCGCCGTGTCATCCGCCTTGCGCGGGAGGCGGACGCCATCGGAGACGGGGATCTGGAGGCCCCCATCACCATGACCGGCGAGGACGAGCTCTCCCAGCTCGCGGTGGAGGTGGACGCCATGCGCCACTCGGTCATTCAGCGGATGGGAAACGAAAAGCGGGCCTGGGAAGCCAATTCCGAGCTGATCACCGCCATTTCCCACGACATCCGTACTCCCATGACGGCGCTGATCGGCTACCTGGGTCTGCTGAACGAGGGAGGTTTTTCCGACCCCGAACGCAGCGCGCAGTTTGCCAGCTCCGCCTACACCAAGGCCATGGAGCTGAAGGATCTGACGGACGAGCTGTTCAAGTATTTTCTGGTCTTTGGCCGCTCCGAGCTGGAGTTGAACCGGGAAACGCTGGACGGGCAGCTTCTGGTGGAGCAGCTTCTGGGCGAGGCGCAATTCGATCTGAGCGACGCGGGCTTTGAGGTCATCCGTACCGATTTTGAGGGGAGCTGTCAGGTTGACACCGACCCGCTCTATCTCAAGCGCGTACTGGACAATCTGGTGTCCAATCTGAAAAAATACGCGGATCGGGCGCAGCCCGTCGAGCTGACGTCCCTGCTTCAGGAGGGGGAGCTGTCCGTCCACATCACCAACACCATCTCCCCCGCCGTGGCCCGCGTGGAGAGCACCAAGATCGGCCTGCGCACCTGCGAGAAGATCATGGACGCCCTGGGCGGGCGCTTTGCGATCCAAAAGGACGAGGAGCGCTTTTCCGCCGCCTTCTTCCTGCCGACAAAACAATAAAAAACAAATCGTGAATCGCTGCGGTATCACGCCCCGGGCGTGATGGATCGAAATCCGCCCCCAAGGGGCACCAAAACGATTCACGATTCTCTATTCTCGACAGAACGAATGCGTTTTACCAGGCTTCCTCGCCGTCGTAGCCGCCGCAGCCGCAGGAGCAGCCGCCTTCACCCTCGCCGCAGCTTCCGCCGCAGTCGCAGCCCTCGCCGCAGCTTCCGCCGCAGCCGCCGCAAGCGCCGGCCCCGGGATCTCCCGCGACGGGAAGCTGGCCGGTGACCAGCAGATCCGCGGCTGTGTCCGCATGGCCGGAGTAGCCCGCAACGGGCACAATGCCCATGCTCAGCAGCAGGGCCTTGGCCTCGCCGCCCATCTGACCGCAGAGCACCGCGTCCACGCCCTGCTCCTGCATCAGAGCCGCCATGGCCTCGTGACCGTTCCGGTCGGAGGTGTCCATCAGCGTCTTGGTGCAGTCATAAACATAATCGCCGTATTCGTAGAAGGCGAATTGGGGGCAGTGCCCGAAGTGACCGTAAATCTCCCCGTTTTCGTAGGCAACCGCGACCTTCACAGCTTGACCTCCTTTTCGATCACGTCCGCCATGGGCGCGATCTCCTCGCCCGGGACGGACTCCACCTCGCCGGCGTCCACCATGGTCGCCACGACCGGGTCGATGGGCATACGGATAAAATGCTTGATGTCAAAGGTTTTTGCCACCTGTTCCACCTTGCTGTCGCCGAAGATCTCATGCTTTTCGCCGCAGTCGGGGCACTGGAAATAGCTCATGTTCTCCACGATGCCCAGTACGGGGATCTTCATCATGCCGGCCATATTCACGGCCTTGGAGACGATCATGCCAACCAGATCCTGCGGCGTGGTGACGATGACAACGCCGTCGATGGGAAGGGACTGGAACACGGTGAGGGGCACGTCGCCTGTTCCGGGAGGCATGTCCACGAACATATAGTCCACGTCCTGCCAGAGCACGTCCGTCCAGAACTGCGTCACGGCGCCGGCGATGACCGGGCCGCGCCAGACCACAGGCGCGGTATCGTCCTCCAGGATCAGGTTGATGGACATGATCTGCATACCGGACGGAGTGGTGACCGGGATGATGAATTCATCCGTTCCCGTGGCCTTCCGGGTGATGCCGAAGGACTTGGGGACGGAGGGGCCGGTGATGTCCGCGTCCAGCACGGCGCAGCGGTAGCCGCGGCGCTGCATTTCGGAGGCCAGCAGGCACGTCACAAGAGACTTGCCGACGCCGCCCTTGCCGGAAACCACAGCAATGACCTTTTTCACGCTGGAATAGGGATTCAGCTCTTTCAAGAAGCTCTGCGGGGCGCTGCGGGAGGGGCAGTTCTCTCCGCAGGTGGAGCAGTCATGGGTACAGTCGCTCATGGTATACTTCCTTTCAAATGGATTTGCTTTCTTATTATACACAAAAAGCGCTTTCTGTCAAACGCCCCTTCGGGGGCGGACCAGAACGGCCCCTCGAGCTCCCCCGCTGCTCAATCATATGACAGTTTTGCGAGGTTTTTTGACAGGCTGCGGCCCCCGCTCCAAAGAGCGAGGGCCGCATTTCTCAGATTCTCAGGCGCGGCGCGGATCAGGGGACGAAGGTAAAGGTGTTCCTGACGCTGTAACCGGTGTACCAGTCGTCGTAATCGTAAATCGACAGCTCGAACTCGATTTCTTCCACAGTGGAGATATCATTCTCCTTGAGATTGCTCTCCATAAAGGAAATCGTGGAAAAGGCCCGATCCCCGGCGGTAACGAATAAGGCCCAGTAGGGATCGATCATAAAGCCGTTTACGGAAACATTGTTCCAGGAGAACATCAGATTCTTGTCGCCCTTGTTCTCCAGATAGCAATTCAGCCCATATCCCCAATAGTCGTCGGGATCCGCGTTGAGGATCACGAAGCGGCACTCCTCATCCTCATACACCACGACCTCGCCCGGCACCGTCTTCCGCTCGGGCACCACGATCTGATCCGCGGTCAAGCCGGTGGGGTACAGCGTAAAGTACTCGTTCACATATTCGTCTTCCATCCAGTCGTCCGCGTTGTAAACACGCAGCTCGAAGCGAACCTGATCCAGCGTCTTGATGCCGCAGCGCTCCAGCGTTTCCAGGTCGAAATCAAGCTCCGTGTTGAGCTTCTTCCCGGCGCTGACGTTCTCATACATAAAGGGGCTGACCATATAGCCGTTCACGGAGGCCGTAGACGAGGAGAAAGTCAAATTCTTGTCGCTGGTCTTGTTTTCGCAGAGAAATTTGATCCCTATATCATAGGAATCCGGTTCCGTGACCTTCACCGCGGTCACCTTGCAGTACTCGTTGTCGACCACGACCTGGTTATCCAAAACGTAGCTTGATGCGGGAGCAGGCTCCACCTTGGGAAATACGGCTTCCGATTCCGTTTCGGGTTCATTCTTCTCTTCCGCGTTTTCCTGCCCGGGCACGCCAGGCCCCTCGGCCTTGTCCGTGCCCTGATTGTTCCCAGGGATCTGCGAAATCGCAGTTGTGTTCTTGCTTCCGCAGGCGGCCAGAGACAGAACCATCAGCATTGCCAGCAGCAGCGCGATCCATCTTTTCATTTTTCTTCCCTCTCTTTATTTTTATGTTTGGGATCCTATGATTTATTATACCGGAAAGCCCCGGGATAATCAACTGTTTTCCTCGCTTAGCCCTCGTCCAGCAGACGAAGGGGTTTAAAATCCAGCGCGTCAGCCGAGACCAGCTTAAATTCCGTACAGCCCCGCCAGCCTTGGAAGGCGGAGGCGCAGCCCTTCCCGTGGATGTGCCCGTAGCAGCACAGGCGCACCCCGTGCTCTTGCAGCAGCGCGAGGATCTCCGGGCACTCGTATTTCTGAAAGATGGGGGGATAGTGCAGAAAGACCAGCTTTTCCCGGTCTCCCGCCGCCTTCAGGGACGCCTCCAGCCGCAGGATCTCCCGGCGCATGATCTTCTGATCGTGGGCGTCTCCCGTCTCCTCCTCATAAAACCCGCCCCGGGTGCCGCAGAGGGCGTAGTCCCCATACAGGATGCAGTTGTTGTTCAGGATCCGGATGGAATCGAAGCCCTCCCGGGCAAAGAGCCGATAGGCCTTGGCCGCCGTGCTCCACCAATAATCGTGGTTTCCCTTGAGCACGATTTTTTGTCCGGGAAGCGCATGGATGAAACGAAAATCCTCCCGCGCCTGCTCCAGATCCATCGCCCAGCTCAGATCGCCGCACAGAACCGTCAGATCCTCGTCCCGCAGATGGGAAAACCCGATTTTCAATTTTTCCGCGTGATCCTTCCACTTCTCCCCGAACACGTCCATGGGCTTGTCCATGGACTGGGAAAGATGCAGATCACCGATCGCGTATAAGGCCATTTTGTTCACTCCGCATAATCGAAAATGGGCTGGACATACTAAAGGAAACGCCAAATTGAAGGAGGTGTTCCCATGAATTACAAGGAGAAAGAGCCTAATCCCGGCGTAGGCTGTGATGTGACTTCCTGCAAGTACAATACCACCGACTACCGCTGCAGCGCAGAGCAGATCAAGGTCAAAAACGAAAGGGCGCTCACCAAGGGCGAAACCTACTGCGCCACTTTCTGCCCCCGCGGTACCTGCTGAACGATTCGGAATGCGGAGTTTGGAATTCCGAACTCCCCATTCCGAATTACATAAACGCGTTTTCGATATGATTGATTCTGATCGGGCCCGCTTCTCCCGAAGGGGCGTAGACCTCGATCACGTCAAAACGGGGCTGCAGCGCCGTCTCGTGGACGCTCAGCCAATGCTGGGCCGCGGCGAGGATCCGCTGCTGCTTGTGCGGTGTGACAAATTCCCGCGCCTCGCCGTGGGAGGCGTCCCGACGGAGCTTGACCTCCGCGAAGACCAGATAGTCGCCCCTTTTGGCGATCAGGTCGATCTCCCCGAAGCGGCAGCGATAGTTGCGCTCCACAATGTGATAGAAACGGCGGCGCAGATACCGTGCCGCCTGTTCCTCTCCGAATTGTCCCAAGCTCTGCTTTTCCATCAGTGCATCTTCTTCAAAAAACTCGGCCTGTGCACGGGGCTGGGCCCATATTCCCGCAGAGCCGCGTAGTGCAGCGCGGTTCCGTAGCCCTTGTGCTGCTCAAAGTGATATTCCGGATACCGCTCCGCAAGCTCCAGCATCACACGATCCCGGCTGACCTTGGCCAGAACAGACGCCGCCGCGATATCCGCGCAGCGGGCGTCTCCCTTTACAACGCAGCGGCTTGGCGTCTCGATCCCCGCGTTCCGGTTGCCGTCGATCAGCGCCAGCTCCGGCTTTACGGCAAGCCCAGCAATGGCGCGGTTCATGGCCAGCATGGTGGCGCCCAGGATGTTCCGCTCCTCGATCTCCTCCACCGTCGCAAAGGCGATGCTGCAGGCAAGAGCCTTTTCGCGGATCACGTCAAAGAGAAGCTCCCGTTTTTTCTCCGTGAGCTTTTTGGAGTCGTCCAGGCCCGGGATCACCAGGCCCCGCGGCAGGATCACCGCGGCGGCGCAGACCGGCCCGGCCAGGGGGCCTCTCCCCGCCTCATCCACGCCGCAGAGGCACGAAATGCCCTCCGCGTAGATTTCATTCTCCAGTTCCCACAGATCCGTCATCAGGCTGCTCCAAACTCAGACGGCCCAGCTTGCCGTCGTGGTATTCCCCCAGAAGGGTGTTCGCCATGCGAAGAAGATCGTATTCTCCGCGGGAAATCAAAAATCCCCGCTTCTGCGCCGCCGCCTCCAGCAACTCAAAGCCGTTGGCGTCGGGATCGGGCATAAACTTGTAGCGCTCCGTCAAAGCCCGGGGATAATACCGGCGCAGACGCAGCATGAAATTGGCGCCCAAAGTCTCCTTGTCCAGCACATCCGCCTTGATGGCGTTGGTGATGGCCAGCAGCTCTCCCACCTCGGGGCTTTCAAATTTGGGCCACAGGATCCCGGGGGTATCCAGCAGATCCAGGCCCTTGTCAATGGCGATCCACTGCTTGCCCCGGGTGACGCCCGGCTTGTCCCCGGCGATCGCGGCCTTGCGCCCGGCCACCTTGTTGATGAAGGTGGACTTCCCCACATTGGGAATGCCCAGGATCATCACGCGTAGCGGGCGGCCGACCTGGCCCTTGGCCTCATACTCCGCCAGCTTGTCCTTCAGCAGCCGCCGAACCGCCGGTACGAACTCCCTGACCCCCTTGCCGGTTCTGGCGTCCGTCTCCAGCACCGCAAAGCCCTGGGACTCGAACTGTCTTTTCCACCGCTCGGTCACATCCGGGTCGGCCAGATCGATCCGGTTCAGGATCAGCAGGCGGGGCTTGTCCCCCACCAGGCGGTCGATGTCCGGGTTCCGGCTGGATCGGGGGATCCGGGCGTCCAGGATCTCACAGACCGCGTCCACCAGCTTCAGATCCTGCTCGATCATCCGCTGGGCCTTGGTCATGTGGCCCGGGAACCACTGGATATTCATTTTTTCATAGGCCGTATCCGCCATCAGCGCACCCACCTGACCTGGTTGAAGGGGTAGACCACCGCGTACACCCTGCCCAGGATCATCCGCTCATCCACCATCCCGATCAGCTTGTACCGGCTGTCCCGGGACTGGTTGCGGTTGTCGCCCAGGACAAACACGCAGCCCTCCGGCACCGTCTGCAAGCCGGGAAAGTCCTGCTTGTTTGAGATCGGGTCAAAGCCGTCCTCCAAAAGAACGTCATCTACCCAGATCAAGTGCTTCACAAAGTCGATTTTGACCTCCTGTCCCTCGGTGGCGATCACGCGCTTCACCAGAGCCTTGTCCGGATCGTAATTGTCCGTCTTGAACACCACCACATCCCCGGCCTTGGGCTTGTAAAACAGGTTGGAGACCAGCATCTTGTCCCCTTCATTCAGCGTGGGATACATGGAATTCCCGCTGACGTCAATGAGCCGGACGAAGAAGGAAAACAGCAGCACGCAGAAGATCAGCGCGGCGGTAAGGCTCTGGATCCAGTCGTACAGCTCCTTACGGTCCTTCTCGGCTTTTTCCTTTTTCGGATCATCCGCGGTGGGTTCTTCTTCCTTTTCGGAAGAAGCGGCAGGCTCACGCCTGGGCGCGGAAGGTTTCGAGGAAACGGTTTTGAAGCCTTCGAGTCGGGCTTCTCTCCGTTCAGACTCTGCTCTCTGGCGGCCTTTCTCAAAGCGGTAGCCCGCTTCCTCCATCTTATCAAGATCCATGTGTCGAAGCTCGTCCTCTATAAGAAAGCCGGCTCCGCAGAATTCGCATGTCGCTTTTTTCTCCCCTGCGTCAACGGAAAGCGAAGCGCCGCAGCGGGGGCAGGTAATATCGACCAGTTTCATGACTCCATCTCCTAAGGTTTCTGACTGGAATCAGTATACAAGGAAACGACTCATTTTTCAAGGGAAAAAAGAGAAGGCCTCCCCAGTCTCACAGGGCCCCCTTCGCAGTTCTTGCATTACGCCGCCCGCCGTGATACAATGAGCGCAGCCTGTATGGAGGAGACGCACATGCCAAAGCTCAGCATCATTATTCCCATCTATCGCGTGGAGGAATACCTGCCCGCCTGTCTGGATTCGGTGATCCTTCCGGGTAGGGAGGACTATGAAATCATCGCCGTGGACGACGGCTCGCCCGACCGCTCCGGGGCCATCGCCGAGGAATACGCCCGGCGCTATCCCGGTCTGATCCGGGTGATCCGCCAGGAAAACCGGGGTCTGGGAGGCGCCCGCAACACCGGCATCGAGCATGCCCGGGGAGACTATCTGCTTTTTTTGGACAGCGACGATACGCTTGCCCCCGGCGCGCTGGAGGAAATGCTGGCGGAGCTTGCTGAGGACTGCGACATTCTGATCTTCGACTACCTCTGTGTGAACGAGCAGGGACGCGTCCTTCTCCGGCAGATCGGCTGTGAGCGAGAGGGCCGTTTTTCTCTGGAGGACGACCCACGGCTCATCTTCGAGCTGCCCAGCGCCTGCAACAAGCTCTGGAAGCGGCGGCTCTTCCTCGAGGGCGGCGTTCGCTTCCCGGAACGGCTCTGGTTCGAGGATCTGGCCACCAGTCCGCGGCTCTATCTGCGCGCTTCCTCCATCCGCGCTCTGCCCCGGCCCTGGCTGCGCTATCTGCAGCGCTCCGGCTCCATCACCAACGCGAAAGATCCCTCCCGCAACCGGGAGATCATCCAGGCGCTGGATCTGGTACGAGAAGACTATCTGCAGCGCGGCGTGCTGGAGCGTTATGAGAAAGAGCTGGAGCTCCTCGCCGTCAAGCACCAGCTTCTGGCCTCCACCGTCCGCGTGAATCTGGCCGATCCCAAATCCCCCCTGCAGCGGGAGCTGCTGGAGGATCTGAGGCAAAAACACCCGCATTGGAAGGAGAACCCCTACCTGCCCTCCCTGCCCGCCCAGCACCGGCTGCTGCTGAAGCTGATGGATCGCCATGCCTACGGGGCGGTAAACGCCCTGATGCGTGCCAACAACCTGATCAAAGGCAAAAAGCTTTAGGGGTGATTCCATCATCGTTTCCTTGGCTTCTGTTTCCCTTCTCCCCCCCACCGGGGGAGTTTTTTTTGAAAAAAAGCAAAAATACCTCTTGACACACAATACTATGCGCTGTATAGTATTGTGCGAAGGGAGGTATCGTATGGATATTCAACTCAAGCGCGGCATGCTGGACGTCTGCGTGCTGGCCGCGATCCAGGACGGCGAATCCTACGGCTACCAGATCCTCAAGGATATGAAGCCCTATGTGGAGCTGTCCGAATCCACACTCTATCCCATTCTCCGCAGGCTGGAAACCGCCAAGTGCCTCACCGTGCGGACGGCGGAGCACAACGGGCGGCTGCGAAAATACTACGCCATCACCCCTCTGGGGCTGAACCGGCTGGAGGATTTCAAGAAAGAGTGGAAGGAACTGCTGTCCATCTATCGTTTTGTAACAAAGGGGGAGACACCATGACGAAACTGGAATATCTGAACCAAATCCGCGGGCTGTTGAAGGCCCTGCCGCCAAAGGAGCGGGAGGCTTCCCTGGCCTTCTACGCCGAGAGCATCGACGACCGCGTGGAGGAGGGAATGAGCGAAGCGGAGGCCGTGGCCTCCATGGAAAGCCCGCAGGAGGCCGCCAACAGCATTCTGCTGAACGCCCCCCTGCGGACGCTGGTGAAGGCCCGGGCCAAGAATCGCCGGAAGCTGGGCGTGTTTGAGATCCTGCTGCTGGTGCTGGGAGCGCCGCTGTGGCTGCCGCTGCTGCTGACGGCTGGCGTGCTGATGCTCACCTTCTATCTGCTTGTCTGGGTGCTTGTGCTGGTGTTTGCGGTGGTGATCCTGTCCTTTGCGGTCAGCGCCATCGCCTGTATCGTCGTGGGCATTGCGTCCCTGGGCGCCTCCGGCGTGCCCATGCTTCTGCTGGCCCTGGGGGCCGCGCTGGTTCTGGCCGGCCTTGCGGTTCTGCTTCTCCCGCTTCTTCGCATGGCGGCGCGCGGCGCCGTCTCTTCGGGGAAGGCAATGGTCAAATGGCTGAAATCCCTGCTTATCCGGAAGGAGGAAACAACATGAATTCACAGAAAAACCGTTTTTGGCTGATCTTCGGGATCATCTGCATCGTGGCGGGGCTTGCGCTGACGCTGTTCTCCGGCTTCCTGGCAGGCGGCTTCAAGCAGTTGTTCACCGGTTCGGTCTACTCCCCCAGCGAGAAGAACACCACGATCTCCCAGAGCTTCCGCAGCGTTAAGGTGGGCGACGCCGTCGCGGACGTACAGCTCCTGCCCTCGGAGGACGGAAGCTGCCGGGTGTACTACGGAGAGGACGAGAAGCTGCACTACCGCGTGACCGTGGAGAACGACACCCTGATCGTCGAGCGGGAGGACGACTCGCGCTTCTCCTTTGGACGGCTCGGTTTTCTTGTCTCCCGCAAGGAAGTCCCCGTGCGGATCTATCTGCCGGCGGGCAGCTATGACAGTCTGCGGATCTACACCGCCAGCGGCGACGTGATCCTGTCCGGCGACGCCTCCTGGAACACGACGCGGATCCAGACCGCCAGCGGCGACGTCCGCCTGCAGGATCTGCGGACGGAGGCTTTGGATGTGCAAACCGCCAGCGGCGACATGGCGCTGAACGGGCTGATCGCGGAGAGCCTGACGCTGGGAACCACCAGCGGCGAGATCAGCCTGCGCGGGGGCGAGCTGGGCGCGTTGACCATCAACGCCACCAGCGGGGACGTGCTGCTGGACGGCAGCGTCTGCTCCGGTGCGGCCCAGATCCATACCGTCTCCGGTGAAATCGAGCTGCGCGGCGCCGACGCCGCCAGCTTCCGGATCGAGAGCACCAGCGGCGACGTCAGCGGCAGCCTTCTCAGCGAAAAGGACTTCATCCTCAGCAGCACCAGCGGCAAGCTCTACAGCTCCGGCGGCCGCCGCGGCGCCGGGGAATGCCGCGTCAGCACCACCAGCGGCGACGTGGATCTGCGGGTGGAGCCCTGAGCTTTCTCTTGGCAAGGGACGCCGACTATGATATACTTTTCCTGCTATCATCAAGAGAAAGCAGGTGCGTCCATGGATAAGGCAAACAAGAAAAAGCTCCGTCTTGGCTTCTGGATCCCCACAGTGCTGATCGCGCTGCTCTGGTTCTTCTTCCTGGAGATCAACAAGAACACGGTATCCGGCTGGATCCAGAGCGCCGTCGTCTTTTTGGTTTACATAACTATAAGCATCAAGCTGCTGCGCGGGAAGAAGTGGTACCTGCGGCTGGGCTGCTTGCTGGTGATGCTGCTCCTGCTCTGGGCCATCGGCCGCGGAACCCAGGGGCCCTTCCTCCGCCGTCCCGCGGTGGACGCCATGGATCCCAGGGTAACGGAGATCGTCACCGTCCGAGACGGACAGCTCACCGGCGTCTATACCGAAGACGGCGCGGTGGAGGTCTACACGGGCATTCCCTACGCCAAGCCCCCCGTGGGCGAGCTGCGCTGGCGGGAGCCTCAGGATCCCGAGCCCTGGGAGGGCGTACGCGCCATGGATCATTTTGCCCCCATGTTCATGCAGCCGCAAAAGCCCAACTGGTATAATTCCATGGCACAGATCATCGGCTACCACGACTACGAGGTCAGCCTGGACGACAATTTCCGGGACGAGGCCAGCGAGGACGCGCTGTATCTGAATATCTGGAAGCCTGCCGGCGAGCAGGAGGGGCTGCCGGTGCTGGTCTACATCCACGGCGGTGCCCTGCAGACCGGCCAGCCCTGGTACGCCGACTACAGCGGCGAGGGTCTGGCCCGCAAGGGCGTGATCGTGGTGAACATGGGCTACCGGCTGGGCGTCTTCGGCTTCCTGGCGGATGAGGAGCTGATGGCGGAGTCCCCCAACGGCACCACCGGCAACTACGGGCTGCTGGATCAGATCAAGGCCCTGGAATGGGTGCGGGATAATATTGAAGCCTTCGGCGGCGACCCGAACAACGTGACCATCGCGGGCGAATCCGCCGGCTCCGCCTGCGTGAGCGCCCTGTGCACCTCTCCCCTGGCGAAGGGCCTGTTCCGCCGGGCCATCGCGGAGAGCTCCACCGTCACCGCGCCGGAGCCCACCCACTCCTTCCGTCCCCTGGAGGAGGCGCTGGAAAGCGGACAGACCGTCAAGGAGCGCTTTGGCTGCGGCAGCATCGAGGAACTGAGGCAGCTTGACGCGGCCACACTGGCCGCCGCCGCCGATACGGAGCATCACATCACCGTGGACGGCTATGTTCTGACGGAGACCCCCTACGAGAGCTATCAGAAGGGCGTGCACAACGAGGAAGCCCTGCTCCACGGCTTCAACGCCTACGAGGGAACCGCCTTCATCCTCTTTGACAACGCAAATCTGAAAAACTACGAGGAAAAGGTACGCCTCATGTTCGAAGACTATGCGGACGAGGCGCTGGCCCTCTATCCGGCCTCCAGCGACGCGGAGGCAAAGGCCCTGTGGATCGACCTCTATTCCGCCTATTTCTTCACCTACGGGCACTACTGCTGGACACGGCAGGCTGCCGCGCTGGACGTGCCTGTGTACGAGTACTGCTTCACCAAGGAAAACGGGCGTCTGGGGGCCTGGCACAGCGGCGAGGAGGTCTACTGCTACGGCAACATCCCCGCCGGCTCGAAGCTCTACGACGACAGCGACCGGGAGCTGAGCGAGATCTTCTGCTCCTACTTTGCCAACTTCTGCAAAACCGGCGACCCCAACGGCCCGGGCCTGCCACTCTGGGAAACCGCCGCGGACGGCAAGACCGTCCTGGAGCTGGGCGACCGGGTCGGCGCCCTGGAGGATCGTTTCCTTCCCATTTATGAACTTTTTGATAAGATGTATCAATTTGGGAACTAAAATCTTGATAATACGTCCAAGTGCGTGTACAATACAAAACACAAGCGGTTGTTCCCTGCAGGGAACAGAAAGGAGCAGAAAAATGGATGTCAAAAATGTTATCGCTCAAATCAAGGAGCTGATTCGTAAGGGCAACGTCTCCAAGATCGTGGTCAGCCGTCAGGGCAAGGTGCTGCTCAACATCCCGGTGAACGTGGGCGTTGTGGGCACCGTGCTGGGTCTCGCCCTCGCCAAGTGGGCCGTCCTGGCCGCGGTGCTGGGCACCCTGGGCTTCGGCTGCAACGTGGAGATCATCAAGGACGACGGCGAGGTCGTCAATGTGGTCACCGAGGAGGATACCAAGAAGGCCAAGGACGCCGCCGTCAACATCGTCAACGATGTGAAGGACGCCGCCGTGAACTTCGTCAACCAGGTCAAGGAGACCCCGGCGGAGCCCGCGGAGGACGCCGATTTCGAGCAGGTCGTGGACGAATCCGAGCCCAAGGACTGATACAGATACCCAACAAAAGCAAGACAATCTTTGCCTGCTTTCTATCGGGTACCAGTATAGGGCTTTCCCAAAAAACGCAAAAATCAGAGGCTGTCCTTTCGGACAGCCTCTGATTTTTGCACAAATACGTTAACATAACAAATTTAAAAAAGATTATCGTCAACCAGGCGTCTCCTAACGCTTGCGAGAACGTACAAAGCTCAGTGGATGACCACGCCCTGGCCGCGAGCCTTGACATAGGTGGCCAACAGCGCCACGTCCGTCATGTTCACCTTCCCGTCGCCGCTCACGTCGCCGGAATCCGGCACGATGTCCACGCCGGTGCCGCGTGCCTTGACATAGGTGGCCAGCAACGCCACATCCGTCATATTCACCTTCCCGTCGCCGTTGATGTCGCCGGGGATGCGCAGGTCGGCGTCCGTGCGGATCAGCCGGGTCGTCTCGTCCACCACCAGCCTGTAGTCGAACCAGCCGTCCATGTCCTGTCCGTAAGCAACGACGCCCTCAAAATTGAAAAACCCGACGGGCTCCGTCCCGCTGACGGCCAGCAGCTCCGGGCAGGGGCGCAGATCCAGGCTGGGGATCTGATTGTTGTAGCAGTCCAGATACGTCAGCGCCGGGTTCTGGCTCAGGTTCAGCGCGGTCAGCTGGTTGCCGCTGCAGTCCAGACGCGTCAGCGCCGGGTTCTGGCTCAGATCCAGCGCAGTCAGTTGGTTGTTGTAGCAGTCCAGACGCGTCAGCGCCGGGTTTTGGCTCAGATCCAGCGCGGTCAGCTGGTTGTCGCCGCACCACAGCGTCTTAAGCGCCGGGTTCCGGCTCAGGTTCAGCGCGGTCAGTTGGTTGCGGCTGCAGAACAGATACGTCAGCGCCGGGCTCTGGCTCACATCCAGCGCGGTCAGTTGGTTGTTGTTGCAGTTCAGCTCCTTCAGCGCCGGGTTCTGACTCAGATCCAGCGCGGTTAGTTGGTTATTATAGCAGTCCAGATCCGTCAGCGCCGGGTTCTGGCTCACATCCAGCGCGGTTAGTTGGTTGTAGTAGCAGTTCAGACGCGTCAGCGCCGGGTTCTGACTCAGATCCAGTGTGGTCAGCTGGTTGTCGAAGCAGGACAGCGACGTCAGCGCCGGGTTCCGGCTCAGGTCCAGCGCGGTCTGCTGGTTGCCGCTGCAGTACAGCTCCGTCAGCGCCGGGTTCTGGCTCAGGTCCAGCGCGGTCAGTTGGTTGTTGCTGCAGTTCAGACGCGTCAGCGCCGGGTTCCGGCTCAGGTCCAGCGCGGTCAGCTGGTTTTCGACGCACCACAGATCCGTCAGCGCCGGGTTTTGGCTCAGGTCCAGCGCGGTCAGCTGGTTGCCGCCGCAGTCCAGATACGTCAGCGCCGGGTTCTGGCTCAGGTCCAGCGCGGTCAGTTGGTTGTTATAGCAGTACAGCGTCTCCAGCGCTGGGAAGAGCGCGATACCCTCCAGCGAAGTCAGTCCACGGCTGCCAACAGCGATGTACGTGACCGCCAGCCGCTCCTCCTCGCTGAGCAGGCCGTCCCGATTCGGGTCGCAGTTTTCCGCCACATAGGAGCGGAAATTCGGATCCGGGAAATGCTCCTCGTCGATGGGAACGCCGGGGATCTCCGGCGTATAGGCCACCCAGGTGATGTTCCCGCCGTAGTCCTGCCGCACCTCCTCCGTCCAGGTGGGGTCGTTCGCCGGATAATAGGCCGTGGCGGTGACATTATTGAAGCAGTTATCTCCCAAGCTTGGCGCCGCGCCCTGGAAACGGATCTCGGTAAGGCTGCTGCAATCGGAGAACGCATAGCCCCCGATGTTCTTCACGCTTTCCGGGATCGTCACGCCGGTCAGGCTGTCGCAGGAAAAAAACGCAGAGTCCTCAATACGAGTCACACTCTTCGGGATCGTTATGCTTGTTAAACCGCTGCAACAGCCAAACGCATCCCATCCAATACGCGTAACGCTCTCCGGGATCGCTACATCCTTTAAGTAGAAACAATCGCGAAAGGCTTCTGCTCCTATACTGGTCACGCCTGATACGATCGACACGCTTTCGACCATACTATAATCCCAAGGTGATCCCTCAAATAGACAGTAGTCCCACATCTCGCCCGTCCCAGCGATCGTGAGGAAGCCTTCGCTGGTCATTGTCCAGATCAGATCATCGCCGCAGGAACTGGGATCCGCCGGGGCAAGATCCCCGTCCGCGCAATGTACAACGACCTGATAGCGATCATAGACATGATATTGTTCACGAAGCTGCTGCCAATCTGTCATGCTGGCGCCAAACCAGATGTCTGATAGTCTGTAGCATCTGCAGAACGCTTTTTCTTCAATACAGATCACGCTCGCGGGTATTTCCACGCTCATCAGTTCGCTACAGCGAGAGAACGTACCGCCTCTGATGCTGGTCACGCCCTCCGGGATCGTCACGCTCGTCAGGCTGCTGCAGCTGGAGAACGCACCAGGTCCGATGCTGGTCACGCCCTCCGGGATCGTCACGCTGGTCAGGCTGCTGCAGTCGCGGAACGCATAGTCCCCGATGCTGGTCACGCCTTCCGGGATCGTCACGCTGGTCAGGCTGCTGCAGCCGTTGAACGCCCAAGCCCCGATGTTGGTCACGCCGGACAGGATGCGGACGGTCACGATCTCATCCCGATGGTCATTCCAAGGGGAAAGGGCAGCAGTTAACATGTCCCAGTCCCACATATCCCCCGTGCCGGCGATGGTGAGGACGCCGGCGTCGCTGAGGGACCAGATCAGGCTGTCCCCGCAGTCGCCGCTGGCAATGGCCTGGAGCTCGTCCCCCTCGGGGGGCAGGGCCTCGGGGTCGACTGCCGGGTCAGGGTCAACCGGGACGACGATCCCTGCGGAGGGCTCGTCGCCGTCCTCCCCCGCAGGCTCCTCGGCCAGAGCGGCGGCAGGAAACAGGGAGAGGCAAAGCGCCAGCATCAGCAGCCAGCAAAACAGCTTTTTCATCTGGGATTCCTCCTTGCCGTTGATTCACAAAAGGGTGCTTATGATTTGAATATGATGCTCTTTTTGGTTTATTGTACCATCCCCGCGCCGCCCTTACAAGAACCAACAGGGCAAAAATGCGGCCAAGTTCCGAAACGAACGGTCCTCGTCGCAGGGGAGGGCCTTGTGCCCTCCCGGAAAGCTGTGGCCCGGACCGCCCTTGTGCCGGGGGCGAGATCCTTCGCTGCGGCTTCGCCTCCGCTCAGGATGACAGGGGGTGGGGAAACGTGGGTCTGCACCGTAGGGGCCGACGCCCTCGGCGGCCCGCTTGTGCGTCACCCGCCTATGTCCACGGGCGACCGCAAGGGATCGCCCCTACGAGGGAACTTGTCATCCTGAGGAGCGACAGCGACGAAGGATCTCTTTCCGTCCTGCCTTGCACGGGGGGGAGATCCTTCGGCTCCGGCTTCGCCTCCGCTCAGGATGACACGGGGGACGGAGGACAAGAGACGAGGGGCGGGAGATGCGGATTGCCGCGGCAGTGTGCGCACTGCCTCGCAATGACAGAGACGGACATTCCTGCGTGTCCGCGGGCGCATCGTGATGCACCCCATCAGCGCGAATGGCGGGCAGCGGGCGGGGCAAGCCCCGCCCTTACGGCGCGAACCGTCTTTTCCCCCGTGTCATTGCGAACCGTAGCGCCGAGCATTGCTCGGCGGCCCCCGCGCCCTGTCATTGCGAACCAGTGACCGACGAGCCTGGTGCGGCAATCCGTTCTTTTTTCCTCGGCGAAGCCGACACCACAATTATTCATTCTTCATTCTTCAGTTTTCCGTCTTTATTTCTTCCTTCCCCTCCGTCCGCCCTTGCGCCGGGGGCGAGATCCTTCGGCTCCGGCTTCGCCTCCGCTCAGGATGACACGGGGGAAGACTTTGCCTGCGCTTAGACACGGGGGAAGACTTTGCCTGCGCTTAGACACGGGGAAGGCTTTGTCTGCGCGTAGGCACGGAGGAGGCTTTGTCTGCGCATGGAAACGGGGGACGCGCTTTCGCGCGTCCCCCGTACTCGAAAACCGGAACGATGCCGCTTGATTCCCGCTAGGCCTCCGGGCCGTTTTTCAGCCGCAGCAGGGCGCCGGAGAGCTTGTTCAGGCCGTGGTAGTTCAGCCACATCACCAGGCGGCGTTTCCCGCTCTCCGCCCGATAGGCCGGACAAGCCCCCAGATCGGGGATCGTTTGATTAACATAATCTCTAATTTCATTGATTATTGCAAACTTTTCTTCCCCATTCTGCCGCTGCACCCGGTTGACGGCGTCCAGCAGGGCGTGGTTCAGCATCAGGGACTCATAGTCGTCCTTCCGCCCGGCGTCCAGCAGCGGACGGCGCAGCAGATCCAGCACAGCCAGCAAATCCAGGTTCTTGCGGGCGTTCTGGTTGTGCATGGTGGATGGGTGCCCGACACGGTAGAAATACAGCGCCTCGGGGACATAGGCGATCTCCCCGCAGCGCGCCAGGGCCAGCGCGGAGAAGGCAAAGTCCTCGTACCAGAGCCCCTCGGGGAAGCGCAGATCCCGGATCAGGCCGCGGCGAAAGACCTTGTCGCAGCAGGAGCCGGCGGCGGCCAGGGGCTTTCCCTCCCGCCAGGCCCGCAGAAGCTCCGAACCGCCCCCCTCGAAGCAGCGCAGCACGTCGCACACGGCCACGTCCGTTCCCCGCTCCTCTGCCGCTCGAATCAGGCGCGCGTACATATCGGGAAAGACCCAGTCGTCGCTGTCCACGAAGCCGATCCAGTCTCCCCCGGCCAGCTCCAGGCCGAAGTTCCGGGCCCGGCCCTGGCCGCCGTTGGAGACGGTCTTGGTGCGGATCTTGTCCGGGAAACGGGCGGCGTAGTCGTCCAGGATGGCCTGGCAGCCGTCGGGCGAGCCGTCGTTCACCAGGATGATCTCCAGATCCCCCAGCGTCTGGGCCAGGAGCGAATCCACACACTTGCGCAGGGTATGCTCCGCCTTGTAGACGGGCACGATCACGCTCAGCTTCATGCCGCCTTCTCCTTTCGCCCGGTCTGATACCAGATCAGCGCCAGCACCAGCGCGAAGTAGATCGACACGTTGGGCCGCCGCACCAGGGCGCCGGAGAACTGGGCCAGGCCAAGCTGCAGCGCCAGCACCAGGGCAAGCGTGAAGTTCTCCGCCGTGAGGCTGCCCTTAAAGTCCGCCCGCAGGCTGCGCAGGATGCGCAGTACGAAGTACAGAACGAAGCCGCAATAGAGCGCCGTGCCCAGGTAACCGTAGTAGTAGAAGACCGCCGGCCAGTCGTTTTCCATATCATACTGGCCGTTGGGGATTTGACCCGCGGGGCCCACCCGGGTGGCCTCCACGCCCACAAGCTTGGTGAGGGTGTCCGTCTCCTCCGACCAGATCATCGCCGCGTAATTCAGCTTCATCACCCTGGTGTCGATGAGCTTGGCCACGTTCGTGCTCATCTGATACTGCCGCAGCACCCGATCCATGCCGAAGCGGTCGATCAGATCCGGCAGGGAGCCCAGGTACTTCCAGTAGTAGGTGGTGAAGACCTCTTTGACCGTGGGATCGTTGAAGCGCTCCTCAAAGCTCATATTCGTGATGTCGATGCCCTTGGCCAGCAAGGTCGCCTCGATCTCGCCGGTGGTGTCCTGCTTGGCCAGATTTCGGCTGACCTTATAGCGCGGCGTGTAGGGATAGATCACCACCGCGAAGATCATCAGCAGCACCAGCACGATCAGCAGGAGCTTGTTGAGCTTTTCCTTGCCCAGCAGCGCCGAGAGCGCCAGATAGCCCGAAAAAGCGGCGAAAATGCCAAAGAGCGAGAAATAGCAAGCCTTGGTGCCGTTGGTGAGAAAGAGGGCGGCGACAGCCAACGGGATCAGCACCGAGAGCCATTTGCGCCGCGTCTTCACCGCGTACCAGACGCCGAAGGCGGAGAGCGTCACCAGCAGGATGCTGTTGGCGCAGCGGTTGTCGTCGATCACCCAGCCGCTGTAGCCCAAGCCCTCGCCGTAGGTCACGTTGCCGGTGCCGGTGAGACGGGCCAGGGGCACAGAGAGCGCCATGATGAGCGCCGCGGCCAGGATGCCGCGCCAGGCCTGCAGCCGGGTCTGCTCCTCCTCCATCAGCCAGAGAAAGCTCAGGCAGAGCAGCGGCATCTGGGCCACACGCGCCAGATAGGCCAGATCATAACGCGCGCTGAGATAGCCCACGCGCCAGCAGTTGAGCGCATGGAGCGCGCAGAAGACGCCGATGACCGCAAGACCCAGGAAAAAGCGCTTCTTCCGCGCCGTCGTCAGCAGCACGTACAGCGGCAGCGCCAGCATCACCGCCAGGCGTATATAGCCCGCCGCGGTGCCCGCCTTGCTTTGCGTAAAATAGGCCAGGGTGTCCAGCAGAGGCTGGGCCGCGATCAGCAGCACCGGCCAACGCTCCCCAAGCCAGGATTTGTTGTTGTTTTTCACGAGAAAAACCTCCATAAGTTTTATGGCGCCTCCCAACGGAAGACGCCACAAAACATGTGAGACTATTACAGCCGCTCCTTGACCTTGGCCTTCTTGCCCACGCGGTCGCGCAGGTAGTACAGCTTGGCTCTGCGCACCTTGCCCTTGCGGACGGTGGTGACGGAGACGATGGAGGGAGAGTGCACTGGGAAGACCTTTTCGCAGCCCACGCCGTAGGAGATGCGGCGGACGGTGATGGTCTCGTTGATGCCGCCGTGCTTCTTGGCAATGATGGTGCCTTCGAAAGCCTGGGTGCGCTCGCGGTTGCCTTCCTTGACGCGGACGAGGACACGCACGGTGTCGCCCACGTTCATCTCGGGAAGCTCCGGCTTCATGTAGCGCTCACTGAGAATTTTGACCAGATCCATTTTTTGATCCTCTTTCATCTAGACGTTCAATACCGGAGGCACCGTTCTCATCCCGGGCGCGGCAGCGGACCGCCTTTCTATGCTGGCGGGCACAATACCCGCGCAAGCTATAGTATTGTAGCATAGCTGCTTTCACAATGCAAGTGTTTTTTGCTGAAAAAACCGACTTTTTTATTCTCCCGCCAGGGCCCCGATCCGCCGCAGGATCTCCCCGTTGTAGGCGGCAAGGTTGTCCGGGCGCTTCTCGGTCTTCCGGGCCGAAACCAGGGCCGGAACCAGCTCCTCATAGCCCCGCAGGCCCTCGGTGTACTGCTCCAGATTCTTCGCGCAATAGAGCGGAAGCCCCACGGCCATGGCCTCCATGATGTTCAGGGGCTGGCCCTCGTAGCGGGAGGTGGAGAGGAAGGCGTCCATCCGGGTCATATAGCGGTAGGGGTTGGGCTGATTGCCCAGGAAATGCACCTTGCCGGTGAGACCCAGGCGCTCCCGCTGCTCCTCCAGAGCTCGCCGGTCGGGGCCGTCGCCGATGATGTAGAGCCGTAGGTCGCCGCGCTGCTTCAAGGCCTCCGCGAAGATGTCCAGCATGAGGTCATAGCCCTTCTGGTGGCAGAGCCGCCCCAGGGCGACGAAATTCAGGCAGCTCTCGTCCAGCTCCAGATCCGGGCATTCTTCGGCCATTTTTAGGTGGATCTCCCCCACGTCGATGTAATTCTGGATGACCGTAAAAGGCTTGTCCTCCACGCCGGACATAGCGCGGAAGGGCTCCTCCAGGGCTTTGGATACGGGCACGAAGCCGTCGTAGTACTTGAACTTGCCCTGGAAGAAGTGCCAGAGCACCCGGTACTTCCACTCGTTCCGCAGCTTGATGCGCACGTCGTTGTGGATCCACATGACCCGCTTTTTGGCCGGCACCGTCAGCGCCCCCACGGCGCAGGAGCACTGATAGGAGTTGAAATCCACCGCCAGGTCGTAGGTCAACCCCTCCGGGAAGTCATAGCGGATCCGCTTTTTGGCCAGCTCGAAGGGCAAGAAGGAATATATCCGGGGAATGGGCTTTAAATACCGGATGTTCAGCTCCTTGGGGAAATCGTTGGTCCAGAACTCCGTTTTCTCCGCCAGGAACAGATCCACCTGAAAACGGCTGTAATCCAGATTCCGCAGCAGGTTCACGATGGACTTCTGGATGCCGCCCACCCCCAGGTCGCTTTGAAAAAAGGCGATTCGTTTCATAGTTAACCTCTTATTCCGTCATTCTGAGCGGAGCGAAGAATCTCAATTCGATTCCATGAGATCCTTCGCTGCGCTCAGGATGACACGATTATCGATACACCTTTCCGTCCGCTTTGTTTGCAGCCGAGATCCCGGCCGAGCAATGCTCGGCCCTACGGCTTTTCGCCTTTACCGATACACCTGCATGTCCGCGTCGTAGGTCTCGATCCGGGTGAATTTGGCAAAGTCCGGGGCCAGCTCCGGGGCGAGCTGCCGCAGGGCCTCCGCCAGCAGCTCCGGGTTGATCGTGGGCTCCTGGGCGGAGAGGATTGTTGTTATGTCAACTAGCTTGTCCCCCGCCGCGAAGCGGATCTCCCGGATGCCCGGGCGGATGTCCGTCTCCCCCAGGCCCCGCTTGGTCTTTTTGGTGATGACAACCGGCGCGCCCGCGTAGAAGTCCGCGAGCTTCGCGGCCATCTCCGCCGGATCCCGCTCGTCGTATTCAAAGACCCCCCGGATCTCCAGCCATTTGAGCTCGGCGACCTTACGGGTGAATTCGTAGGCCTCGGTGACCCGGATCCCCTCGGGCAGCACCGCCGTCAGCCGCTCCGGCAGCGCCGCCAGATCCGGCGTCTCCTCCGCTTTCAGCTTGAAATCCATGATCTCGCAGAGGCTCCCCGTCCCCACGGAGAGGGGCAGGGCAATGGCGATCTGGGGATGGGGATTGAAGCCCTCGGAGTATTTCAGCGGCAGGCCCGCCCGGTTGAAGGAGCGCTGCAGGGTGCGCATCAGATCCAGGTGGGAAATGTACACCGCCCGCCCGGTCTTTTCAAAGCGCAGTCTCAGCTTATCGCTCATCGCAGGTGAACCCCCTTTCCAGAAGCCTGGCCGCCCCGCAGGCGGCACACTTATGCCGGCAGTCCGGCGAGAGCTCGGAGCGGTAGCACTTCTCCCGTTCGCTCCAGAGGTGACTCTTGCGCACGCCCACGTCGATGTGATCCCAGGGGAGGATCTCGTCCTTGCCCGCCTCCCGGTGGGCGTAGAAATCCACGTCCAGGCCGCATTTTTCAAAGGCGGCCATCCAGCGTTCAAAGGAGAAATAATCCGTCCAGGCGTCCAGCCGCCCGCCCTGCCGCCAGACCTCCTCGATGGCGTCGGCCACCCGGCGGTCGCCCTTGGAGAGCACCGCCTCGATAAGGCTGGTCTCGGCGTCGTGCCAGTTGTAGGTCACGTTCTTGGCGGTGATGGAGGCGCGGAGCAGATTCACCCGCCGCAGATACTCCGGCAGGGGGATCTGCGCCTCCCACTGGAAGGGACTCTGGGGCTTGGGGATGAAGCAGGAGGTGGACACGGTGATGCGCACGCCCCGGTTCTTGTTTTTGGCGTTTACCCGCCAGCAATGGAGGATCTGGTTGGCCATCTCGGCGATGCCCAGGATGTCCTCGTCGGTCTCGGTGGGCAGGCCCAGCATGTAATAGAGCTTCACCGTGTTCCAGCCGCCGGCAAAGGCGATGGAGCAGGTGTGCAGCACGTCCTCCTCGGTGACATTTTTGTTCACCGCGTCCCGGAGCCGCTGGCTGCCGCCCTCCACGGCGAAGGTCAGGCCGCTCTTGCGCACCTTCTGGATCCGCTCCATGATCTCCATGGAGAAGTTGTCCGCCCGGAGGGAGGGCAGAGACAGGCCGATGCTCCGGGGCTCGCAGTATTCCAGCAGCCCGTCGCAGAGGGCGGGCAGGGGCCGGTAATCGCTGGTGGAGAGGCTGAGGAGCGTCACCTCCTCGTCCCCGGTGTTCTCCAGGGATTCGATCCCCTGGCGGATCAGGGTCTCGGGCTTTTTGGCCCGGAGGGGACGGTACACGTGTCCCGCCTGGCAGAAGCGGCAGCCCCGGGGGCAACCCCGGAACAGCTCCAGGCTCACCCGGTCGTGAACCACCTCGGTGCTGGGCACGATGGGCTTCGTGGGGAAGGGCGCGGCATCCAGATCCGAGACGATGCGCTTGGTCACCCTGGCCGGCGCCCCGTCTCTCGGCGTCACCGCGGCCACGGTGCCGTCGGCGTTGTAGCTCACGTCGTAGAGGCTGGGGACGTAGACGCCGCCGATCTGCGCGGCCTTCGTGAGGAACTCGTGCTTCGACCAGCCCTCCCGCTTGGCCTGCCGCAGGAGGATCAGCACCTCGTTGTCCGCCTCCTCCCCCTCGCCCACCACAAAGAGGTCGATGAAGGGGGCCATGGGCTCGGCGTTCACCGCCGCGGTGCCGCCGGCCCAGATGAGCGGCAGCAGGCCCGGGCGATCCGCCGTCCGCAGGGGGATGCCGGCCATGTCCAGCATGTCCAGCACGGTGGTGTAGGCCATCTCGTAGCCGATGGAGAAGGCCAGGGAGTCGAAGGCCCCGATGGGGTCGCCGCTCTCCAGGGCGTAGAGGGGGATCCCGGCCTTCTTCATCTCCTCATACATGTCCCCCCAGGGGGCGAAGACCCGCTCGCACCACACGAAGGGAAGGCTGTTCATGGTCTCGTAGAGGATGCTCATGCCCAGGTTGGACATGCCGATCTCATAGGTGTCCGGGAAGCAGAAGGCCAGGCGCAGCTCAACCTCGTCCTTGTTTTTGATGATTTGGTTGTATTCGCCGCCGGTGTATCGTGCGGGCTTCTGCACCCGGGGCAGGATGCGCTCCAAGCGTTTGTCCATAGCGTTCTCCCATTTTTATTCTTTCTGTATATTTTATCGTATTTCCCGCTTTTTTACAAGCCCCGCCTCGCGCAGCCAGTGAAAAAGCAGCGCCGCGCCGGCCAGCAGCGGGGCGGCGCCCCTTCCCTGCAGCACGGTGACCGCGCCCAGTCCCAGCAAAGCCAGCGTGACCGTCAAGCTCATGACCAGGCAGACGCGTAGGCTCTGGGTCGGCGACAGAACGGCCTCCAGCAGCGGACGCAGCAGCCGCCCCCCGTCCAGCGGCGCCGCCGGCAGCAGGTTAAACAGGCTCAGCCCCATGCTGAGTCCTGCGGAAAGACAGAGCCAATTCCAGCCCAGGCGGTTCCCCAGCAGAGAAGCGCCATAGGCATAGGCCGCGCCGGCAGCGGGCCCGGCGGCCGCGACAAACGCATGCCCCCAGGGAGCCGTCTCCCCGGTATAGTCCAGGCAGAAGCCGCCCAGCTCCGCCCGAAAAGAGCGCAGCCGGAGCCCCAGCAGGAAGATCGCCGCCAGATGGCCCAGCTCATGGATCAACAGCGCCGCGCCCAGAGCCAGCAGCTCCTCTTCCCGCAGACAGAAAAACAGCAGCGCTCCCAGAAGTGCCGTGCCCGGCCCCAGCTCCATCCGAGGCTTTTTCAAGCGCCGTTCCCCGGCCCCAGCGCTGCCACGCGCTCCTCCCCCGCGGTCAGACTCCTTCCCATGGCCGCCACTTTCTGCTCCGCCTTTGGGCCGAACAGGGCTCCCGCCCAGGCGCGCAGGCCCTCCGCCGCATCCGGCAGCAGCAGCTTCCATGCCGCAAGGATCAGCAGGATCACAAGCAGCAGCGTTTTCTTTCCCTTCACAGCCATCCCCCCTCCGGAAAGACTATGCCGCCCATCCCGGCGCAATGCCGGTTCCGTCCCGGCGCAGGATGAAACTTTCTCTTGACATTTACGGGGACAGTCATTATAATGAATGAGCTTTTCGGGGTGTAGCGCAGATGGTAGCGCGCATGGTTCGGGACCATGAGGCCGCGAGTTCAAATCTCGCCACTCCGACCAGAAAGAGACAGTCCGCCGCGCGCGGGCTGTCTCTTTCGTCTTTGAGACAAGCACTCGCGGCCTCATGGGATCGAACCATGCGCAGCATGGTTTGGGAAAAGCGCGCTGCCGCTGCCGGCGGCAGATGCAGGCAGCGTGCTTTTTCCGCAGCGGTCGAAAAATGCAAGGATCAGCGTCAGCCCGCTGCATTTTTCGGGCACCGCAAGGCGGCGCGAAGCGATGAGGCCGCGAGTTCAAATCTCGCCACTCCGACCAGATAGAGACAGTCCGCCGCGCGCGGACTGTCTCTTTCTGCTTGATGCTTCATCGACAAGCAAAAACAGAGATGCTTCATCGGCAAACAGAAACAGACAGGCGTCCGAGCAAAATGCCGGTTCCTGTCTGTTCCTTTCTGTTTCTCTCTGTCAGAACATCAGCAGCAGGGCGTTGTAGATCGCCGCCGTCCACATCAAAAAGTTGTGCCCCTCGTCGATCTCCAGGAAACGGGCGTTCTTCCCGTCCGCGATCCGCTCCACCTGGGTGCAAAGGGCGTCATACATGGCCCTGTGATCCCGGTTGTACTCCGCCACGTCCCGCAGGCCGATCTCCGCCACATAGCAGCGGATATCGCAGGACAGATAATCCTCGGAATTCAGCGTGCGGATCACCGTACCGGTGTAGCTGTTGCTGAAGCAGCAGAAGTTGGCCGCCACATCCAGGCAGCGCTGCATGGCAATATAATAGGTGAACACCGAACCGCGGCTCAGCCCGCCGATGGCGATATGCTCCCGGGCGGCCACGATCTGCTCGTGGCTGTCTCCCTCCATCCAGGTCGAGTAGCTTCGCGCCAGATAGGGCAGGATCAGCTCCTCGATCAGCATTTCACCGAAGGCGGGGTCGTCCCCCATGCCCCGGTTGTTCAGCCCCACCACCAGGAAGGGCGCGCACAGATGCCGCTCCGCCAGACGGTCGTATACCCGGAAGACCTGGATCAGACCGCGGGAAGTCGGTTCCTCCTGATCCACCCAGTCGTAGCAGGAGCCGCCGTCGCCGTGGATCAGCAGCACCACATTGTAGCGGGTCTCCTCATTGTAATCCCAAGGGAGCCATATGGCGATTTCATGTTCCCGCCCGGAAGCATCGGTCAGGGTCTCATGCAGACAGCGGCCCTCATGCTCGGCCGGCTCAAAGTATTCGTCCGCCAGCACGGTCTGGGTCAGCGGCGCCTCCCTGGAGCAGGCGCAGAGACCCGCCGCGCCGAAGGAATGCCAGCGCTGCGCGCCGCAGACCAGGCAGCAGGCGCTTTCCGGGTCGTGCCGCTCGTGGGGGCAGAGCCATCCGCAGGCCAGGCACACGCCGGTCTCGGAAAAGCTCGGGTGCGGACAGGCCATGCCGCAAACGCGGCAGCGGAACGATTCGTCATACCCCTCCCCATGGGGACAGCTCTCCCCGCAGCCGCGGCAGAGTCCCGTCTCCGGATCGTAGTCATGTACATGGGGCGGCTCCGGCACGGTGGACTCCGCCGGGGCCGCTTCTCCGGAGGCGTGCGGCGTATCGCGCGGCGCGTCGACATTCCGCGCCGCAAATCTTCCCCGGATCAGCAGGGCCGCGGCCAGGAGCAACACGAGCAGGAAAACAAGCCCCGGCGCCAAACCGCGCTTTTTCTTTTTTTTCAAATCGCCACACTCTCCCTTCTCGCCGATCATCATGATCATCGGATGGCGAAATCAATCGTAGATTCGATTGATTTCGCCGCCAAACGATGCTCATTCTCATAATAATCCGGGTACAAGCTGCATATCCTGTTTCCAGGGTGATGCAGTTTGAAATGTGAAAAATGGAAAACCTATGCGGCCTGGATCATAGGCACGGAGGCTGTCGGCGCGTTGGCGGGGCTCCTGACCCGGAACGCCACCAAAATCTACAACACCAGCGTGGTAAAGCCGCCTCTGTCCCCGCCGCCCGTCGTGTTCCCCATCGCGTGGGGGATCCTCTATGCCTTGATGGGGATCGGCGCGGCGCGGATCTGGATGACCGAGCCGTCTCTCGAGCGGACGCGCAGCCTGCGGCTGTACCTGCTGCAGCTTGGCTTCAATTTTGCCTGGAGCTTTTTGTTTTTCTCCTTCCAGGCTTACGGATTTGCTTTTCTCTGGCTGGCGATCCTCTGGATCCTGATCGTGCGGATGGCGCTCTCCTTTTTCGATTTGGATCGTCCGGCCGCGTTGATCCAGATCCCCTATCTGCTCTGGGTGCTCTTCGCGGCCTACCTGAATCTGGGCGTCTGGAAGCTGAACTGAAGCCGGCGCGCCTGTCCCTTGGGGCGGCGCGCCGATTTCATTTGCTCTTTCGGGCGGCCTTATCCCTGCCGACGCCGCAGCCGGGATTGCTGAGCAGACAGTTGTGACCGCAGCCGCCGCAGTGGAGATCCCGGCGCGTGAGCAGGATCCGCTCCCACGGGCGATAGGCAAAGATCCCGCTGCGGGCTTGCGCATAGCCGCGGATCCGCGCCCGATCCAGCAGCTCCTTCACCAGCACGCAGTCGGCGATCAGGATACAGTCCCGCTCCTTCTCCTCCAGACGAGAGAGGAGCTCCTCCGCACGGGCGGAGAGCTGCCGTTGCTTTTCCGGCTGGCGGGGGCTCCCGAATTTGCGTTGGAGCTTCGCCATTTCTCTCCACACCCGGGGGCTGTGCTTCGCCCCGTCGCGGAAGGCGCGCAGCTCTACCGGGCGGAGCAAAGGCTCCTCCCGCAGTTCGGCGCCGCTCACGCAGAGCTCCGCCGTCCGTCTCGCGGCAGCGCACGGAGCCGCCAGCAGCAGCATTTCCTCCCCGTTCAGCTTCCGCTCCTCACGATCCATAGATCCGGTCTGCGAAGCCAGCTCCGCGATCCGTTCAAATTCTTCCGCTGTACAGCGCCCGGGCCAGATATTCTCCGGTTCTCCGGTGCAGATGATCCAGAGCTTCATTGCTTTCTCCTTCCGCGCACTCGTTCATATCGAAAAGAAGCGGCTGATGCCGCTTCTTTTGAGCTTCAGAATTTCCCGGTGTGGGTGTGGAAGCCGCCGCCTCCTCCGCCTCCGCCGCGGCTCCCGCTGCTCGTCTGGATGGGGACGCGGGTCTCGGTGCGGTTGATAAAGCGATCCTCCTGGATCTGGAGATCCGCGCTGCCGGGCACCACATAGGCCTCCGCCGTGGTGGCAAGTCTGGCCGTCTTCATCTGGGCCTTGAAGGCAGAACAGACAGCCAGCGCGATCAGGCAGGGCACGCCCAGGCCGATCAGGAGCTTCAGTCCTACGGGCATTTTATAGACCCCGCTGTAGCGGTAGGTCAGAGAGGGATACTTGAGGCCGGAGAAGCGCTGGCTCTCCTGCTCCGGGCTAAAGCCGTGGGAAACAGCGGTGGCCAGGATATCCTCCGCCAGATCCAGATAGTCGGAGAAGCCGCCGAACAAGTCGTTTCCCCGGAAATTGTCCAGAAAATTCTTCTCGACCAGATCCTTGTTGTGATCGTTGAAGCAGGCGTCCGCAAAATGGCCGTAGCTGGTCAGGGCATAGTCCCGATCCGCCATGCTCAGCAGAAGCAGCAGCCCGTCCCGATCCGCGCCGTAGCCCAGATCGAAATAGCTGTAAAGCTCCTCCGCGCAGGCGCCCACGTCCCCGTTCGTCCGCTCCCGATAGTCGTTGATGACCACAATATAGATCTCGCAGTGATACTTCTCTCCGAAGGCCGCGGCTCGGGTCTCCAGCTCATTTTTCTCCGCCGCCGTCAGGATCCCCGGCTCATCGGTCACATGAGCCAGCGTTCCCTCCGCCGCCGCGGCGGGCATCAGCGCGAGGCAGAGCAGCAGACAGAGCAAAAGCGCAATCCATGTTTTTTTCATCGCGGCCCTCCTCACAACAGGAACAGCAATCCCGTGAGGATTGCAGCCAGAGGCGCGGCGATGGCGCCGAACCAGCCCCAGAACCGGCCCTTGGAAACCGGCAGATCCCCGATAAGCTTTCCGGTCTGCCCGTTCATGGCGAACAAGAAGCTCTTGTCCTGCCACCGGGTAGACAGCAGCCATACCGGGAGCATCACATACTTCACCTCTCCCCGGTGAAGCTGTACGTCCTTCGCGATCGGCGCGCAGGAGGTATAGCCGACGGCCGTGGAGGCGATGATCTGTTCCGCGGTGTTGTTGGCGCGCAGCTTGGCCCGTTCCTCGCACTCATCCACATCCACATCGTAGCGCTCCGCCAGGAAGCCCGGCATATACGCCGCCGAGAAGGGCTTGAGCTCGGAATAATCAAAGGGCTCGATGGCGTCCATGTGCGCATCGGGCATCTTGCGGGAGCCGTCCACCGGGATGCGGGAGAAATCCACCGTACCGGAACGCCGTACCGCGAAGTGGTCGGTCACGGTCACCTGATAATTGCCCTGGCGGAAGCTGCGTACCTTGGTGGCGTTGAAGCGGATATCCGCGGAGGAGCGGGCGTCAAAGAGCCAGAAGGGTACATACACGCCCTTGATCTCCTCAATGTGGTTCTCATCGGAAAACGCCTTGGGCAGGAGCTTTTTCCCCTTATAGAAGCCGCGCAGGGCACTTTTGGCCGCTTCCTTGTCCAGCTTGAAGGGAAGAATATAGTCCGGCTTCAGCATCCCGTGAAACTGTCCGGGCACCACGGTTGGGTTGCCGCAATAGGGGCAGCTTGTGGCGGCGGTGTTCTCGTCACAAATCAGCTCCGCCCCGCATGACGGGCAGTTGTACGCCTTCATGCCATCCTGGCCGGTGATCCAGGAGGCGTCGTATTCGCTCCAACCCTCCTGCGCGGCGGCGGCAGCCTGTTCTTCTTCCTTCTGCGTCTGCTGTACGGCGGCCTGTGCCGCCTGATCCAGCTTATCTTCATACAGCGCCTCGATCTCCTGCACGCTGAAGCTGCTGCCACAGTAATCGCAGAGAAGCCTGCCGGTCGCGCCGTCAAAATGCAGCGGGCCGGTGCAGGCGGGGCACTGATAGTTTGTGATTTGCGAGGGCATGACTGTCCTCCTCTCGTTCCATGCTGAGCTCCTCCGGAGACAGCTCCGGAGGAGTTCTGTTCAATTTGTTCCCATGCGCTCCGGCATCGGCACGCCACGATTGCGAAGAGGCAGATACCAGCTCTTGTATCCCAGGGGCAGGCGCTCCTCCGAGGCGGGCCAGATGCTTCCCCAGCGGCGCAGATGCAGCCGGAAGCCAAAGCTCTCCTCCTCGGTCACACAGCGGCCCGTCAGCTCCAACAGCTCGCCCGGACGGAGGCGCCATTGTCCTTCTTCGATCTCATCCTGCAAAAACCAGCCGGATTCGGAGACGGCGTCCTCGCCGTCCCAGCGGAATCGAACCATCGCCAGGGGCGCGTCATAGGAGCTGGCCTCGTCCCAGATCCGCAGGATCGGCCCATAGGCTCCATCCTCCAATCTGGCGAAGCAGTCATACCAGGTGTTCGGCATTTTACCGGAGGAGTCCTCGGTGCTCCACCAGCCGTACCAGTCCCAGGACGGGTACTCCGGCTCCGCGGCCTCCCCGGACAGCTCCTCCTCCCGCTCAAAGCACAGGCACAGCCCCGGCTCCGTCTCCAGGAGGATCACGTCCCCCTCGATCGAAGCGGAATAGACTCGCCCGCCGATGTTGAGATCCAGACGCTCCCCGCTGCGCAGCCATGTCAGGTCCCCTTCCTGCCCCTCCCGGGACAGGGTGCCTCTCCCGTCGGCGGACAGCGTCAAAACCGCCGCGGCGCCGGGAAGCTGCCAGGGGTACACCTGCAGCCCGTCAGCCTCGCCTCCGGTGCAGATCCAGCTCCCGCAGATGGGATCCTCCGCCCCGCAGGCGCAGAGACACAGCACAAGCGTCAGCGCTGTCAGCAGCGCCGCGAGCCGGGAAAAGCGGCCGCGATCAGCCAACGTCGTTGCTGTCAAAGGGGTCGCCGCACTCCGGGCAGAACTTGGGGAGCTTGGCGCCGGGCTCCGGCTGCCAGCCGCACTTGTCGCAGCGGTACTGAACCGCAGCCGGCTTCTTGGTGCCGCACTCGGCGCAGAACTTGCCCTTGTTCACCGCACCGCAGGTGGGGCAGGTCCACTGATCCGCGGCAGCCGGCTCGGGCTTCTTGGCGCCGCACTCCGGGCAGAACTTGCCGGTAGCGGTAGCGCCGCAGGCAGGGCAGGTCCAGGCGTTGGCGGCGGGAGCGGCCGGCGCGGCGGGCTGCTGCTGCCCCATCTGATACAGGTTCTGGGCGTTGAAGCCGCCGGCCTGACCGGCCATATTCATGCCCATGAAGGCCATGGGCGCACCGGCGCCCTGGTTGGAGGCGGCAGCCTGCATGGCGGCGGCCTGGGCGCCCACCAGGTGAGCGGCGGCCATATTCGGGTTGCGGAAGGTGGCGTTGCGCTGCAGCTCCTTGATCATGGCCTCGTCTTCCTCGCTGGCCTTGACGCTGGAGACGCCGATGGAGGCGATCTCAATGCCGCGCAGGTCGCGCCACTTGGCGGAGAGCTCCTCGTTCAGCGCGTCGGCAAGCTCGGCGGTGTGGCCGGGCAGGGCGGAGTAGCGGACGCCCATCTCGGAAATGCGGGCGAAGGCCGGCTGCAGAGCGGTGAGAAGCTCGCTGCGCATCTGGCCGTCCAGACGGTCGCGGGTATAGTCCGCGGTCACGTTGCCGCAGACGTTGGTGTAGAACAGCAGGGGGTTGGAGAGGGTATAGCTGTACTCGCCAAAACAGCGGATGGAAATATCCATATCCAGGCCGATATTGTTGTCCACCACGCGGAAGGGCACCGGAGACGGGGTGCCGTACTTGTTGCCGGTGATCTCCTTGGTGTTGAAGTAGTAAACGCGCTGATCGTTGGCCACTTCGCCGCCGTAGGTGAAGCGCTTGCCGATCTGCTTAAAGACGTTCAGGATCCCCTCGCCCAGCTTGCCGGAGAAAATGGAGGGCTCGGTGGAGGTATCGTAGACGTACTCGCCCGGCTCGGCGCAGACGTCCACGATCTTGCCCTGCTCCACGATCAGCATGCACTGACCGTCGGCCACGGCGATGACAGAGCCGTTGGAGATGATGTTATCGCTGCCCTTCGTGTTGGAGGAGCGGCCGGAAACACGCTTTTTGCCCTTGGTTGCCAAGACGTTGGTCGGCAGAGACTCGCAATAGAAATACTCTTTCCACTGGTCGGCCAATACGCCGCCGGCGGCGCCCAATGCTGCAGAAATAAGACCCATGATGATTTCTCCTTTCAGAAATGCTGTATGGATATTTGGTTTCGGGAGTGGATTTTACCCGATACTCTCCTAGAGTCAAATATAGTAGAAAACGGTGCAAAAATCAAGGGGCATTTGCGCTTTTTGCAGGGCTGCTTCCGCAGCGCCCGGAGCCAGACGCCTTCTTCCCCGTGTTGTTTCGGGGCGTCCGGCGGGCCTTGTGCGCCTCGCAGCCCGCCATCCGCCCGTCTGCATGCAAGCCCAGCATAAGCTCTGCTGCCCGGAAAAGACGTCGAAAAAAAGTGGCAGAAAAGGGATTGATTATTTTTTTAAGCCGTGGTATACTCCCCTTACACGCGGATGTAGTTCATCGGTAGAACGCCGGCTTCCCAAGCCGATAAGGGGGGTTCGATTCCCCTCATCCGCTCCAGGACAGAGAAGGGGCAAAAGGCCTCTTCTCTTTTTGCGATGGGGGGAATCGAATCATGTCCGCACATGCCATAGGGCATGTGCATGAGCCGGTGCAAACACCGGCGAATCCCTTTATTGGTTTTTCCCTTCCCCCGCGAGGGAAAAACCAATGCACGCGATTCCCCTCATCCGCTCCAGAAGCAGCGCATTCGCTCCGGCGGATGCGTTGCATTTTTCTGCGCGCCGTGATAGGATAGAGAAAAGAACTCCCGAACGCCGAAGCGTCAGGGAAAACACGCTCTTCAAAATATACAGATCATTTATCACAGGAGGGCATAGACATGGCGGAACGCTTTGAACTGGTATTCACCCAGGCGGAAAACCTGTATACGGAGGGCTCGCCCGTCCTCATCACGGATAGCTGGCTGCGGAAGGATAACCTGGATCAGACGATCGCGGCCGGTCTCAGGCTGAAAAACATCGGCGTCAAGCCCATCCGGGCCGTGACCGTGCGGCTCAAGCCCCTGGATCCGGCGGATCGCCCCCTGGGGGAAGCCCTTTCCTTTGACTTTCTGGATCTGAACGCGGGGCGGGACGAGGAGTTCGGCCAGCAAACGGCGATCCATCTCCCCAACAGCTCCACCCGGGCCTTCACCGCCGCGGTGACGGAGGTCATCTTCGCGGACAAGAGCACCTGGAGCGCTCCGGAAGGCGCGGTCTGGGCGCCCCTGCCCGCGCCGGAGACGCCGGAGCACGCTCTGGGGGACGCGGAGCTCGTAAAGCAGTACCTGCTCCGCTTCGGCGCGGACACGGTTCGGATGCCCGCGTCGGAAAAAGACCTCTGGTTCTGCGCCTGCGGAGCCGTCAACCATGCAGACGAGGAGACATGTCACCACTGCGGCAAGGCCCGCGGCGAGCTGCTGGCCTTCGACCCGGAGGAACTGAAAGCCGCCCGGGATCAGCGCTTGGCCCGGGAGCGGGCGGCGCGGGAGGCCGCGGAGAAGAAGGCTGCGGAGCAAAAGGCCGAGGCGGAACGGCTGGTCGCGGAGAAAAAGGCCGCCGCCCAGGCCAAGGCAAAGAAGGTCATAAAGACGCTTGCCATTACGCTGTCCATCGCGGCCCTTCTCGTGGGCGGCTTTTTCCTGACCGTGAAGGTGCTGATCCCCAACAGCCGCTATCAGATAGCCCAAGCCCTGGCGGATGCGGGAGAGTACGAGAAGGCCATCTCCGTGTTCCAGGATCTGGGCGGCTACAAGGACAGCCCCATGCAGGTTTTGGAGACGAAATACCGCCGCGCGTCCGCCCTGGCGGAGGCGGGGAGGTATGACGAGGCCATCGCCGCTTTCCAGGCGCTGGGGAATTATCCGGGTGCCCGGGAGCAGGTGTTCGCTCTCTGGGGGCAGATCACGCAGCGGGAGACCGTCTCCGCCGGGGTTGCTCACACGGTGGGGCTGCGGGCGGACGGTACCGTGGTCGCCGTGGGAGATAACGAATACGGCCAGTGCGAGGTGAGCGGCTGGACGGACATTGTGGCTGTCTCCGCCGGGGCTCGTCACACGGTGGGGCTGCTGGCGGACGGCACCGTGGTCGCCGCGGGATCAAACGAATACGGCCAGTGCGACGTCAGCGGCTGGACGGACATTGTGGCCGTTTCTGCCGGGTGGGATCACACGGTAGGTCTGCGGGCGGACGGTACCGTGGTCGCCGTGGGATATAATGACGACGGCCAGTGCGAGGTGAGCGGCTGGACGGATGTGGTGGCCGTCTCCGCCGGGGGTTCACACTCAGTGGGGCTGCGGGCGGACGGGACCGTGATGGCCGCGGGATCGATCGAATACGGTCGGTGCGACGTCAGCGACTGGCAGAACGTGGTGGCCGTGTCCGCCGGGTTTGATCACACGGTGGGGCTGCTGGCGGACGGCACCGTGGTCGCCACGGGATGGGACGTTCACGTTGTGGGATCGAACAGTGGCGGCCAGTGCGACGTGAGCGGCTGGCGGAACGTCGTGGCCATCTCCGCCGGGTACGGTCACACGGTAGGGCTGCTGGCGGACGGCACCGTGGTCGCCACAGGATGGAACTATCACGGCCAGTGCGACGTGAGCGGCTGGACGGATATTGTGGCGGTCTCCGCCGGGTCTGGTCACACGATGGGGCTGCGGTCGGACGGCACGGTGGTTGCCACAAAGTACACAGGAAATTACGACTACGGCCAGTGCAACGTGGGCGACTGGCGCGATATCAAGCTCCCGAACTGACCCGCCGCGCCTTGTCCTTCCCCCAGCGGGGGAAGGTGGCAGCCGCCGTCTCACGCAAGGCGGCTGACGGTTGAGGGAGAAGCCCCCGTAAGCCGACATGTGCTGCCCAGGGCGGCGCTCTCCCTCATCACCCCCAGTGTGCGCACTGGGGGAGCTTCCCCCGCTGGGGGAAGCACAGGTGCGGGGGAAGGTGGCAGCCGCCGTCTCGCGCAAGGCGGCTGACGGTTGAGGGAGAGGGTTTCAGCCATTGACCAGCCAAGTCCAAGCGGCAAGCTTCTCCCTCATCACCCGCTTCGCGGGAGCTTCCCCCGCTGGGGGAAGCACAGGTGCGGGGGAAGGTGGCAGCCGCCGTCTCACGCAAGGCGGCTGACGGTTGAGGGAGAAGCCCCCGTAAGCCGACATGTGCTGCCCAGGGCGGCGCG
>JAEEGF011718116.1_pt1 | contig 44022 bp, 37 predicted proteins | sample 9134171 | NCBI WGS metagenome assembly JAEEGF01 (sample SAMN16246542, study PRJNA631951) | gut metagenome | biome: gut microbiome; feature: rumen; material: AP-attached | host: Bos | place: Iran: Karaj | collected 2018-10 | reverse complement strand
TGAACGTTTTTGACGCTGACGGAAACGAACTCGATCTTCATGAAGACGAGACAGAGACTGAACCCGTAACAGAGCCCGAGACGGAAGAAGCAACCACAGCGGCACCCGAAACAAAGCCTGAAAAGGAAACAAAGCCCGAAAAGGAAACAAAGCCCGAAAAGGTTACGGAAGCAATAGAAGAGACAGAGGCTCCCACTGAAGCGATAGAAGAGACCACTGCAGCTGAAGAAGAGACCAAGGCTGCAAGCGAAGAGAAGGAAGAAGACAAGAAAGACGGAAGCATGATAAAACTCATAGTTACGCTTATTTTCGTCGTTCTTCTTTTGGGAGCGCTGGTATTTGTTGCAGTAACGTATATGAAGAAAAAATAATACATAATAAAAACTGCGGCTCATGGCCGCAGTTTTTATTATAAGACCTGGTACGGAGCCTCAGTCTCATCCGATAAAAAAACGCATCCCGCTTTGTGACTACCCAACAGGCGTTACCAAAACAGCCGACTCGGTCCAAGCAACCTCACGGCACCCGGAGAGCACTGCTTAGTGCTGCTTTGTTCCCAACCTGACACGGTTCACAGGTCTCCGTCGCGTAAGACTTAAACGTCAACATCACTTATTTTGGGCAGCCCCACCAGATAAAGCCCCGAGGCGGGATATCACTCCTGCTATAGCGGATTGCAGGTACAGGGTGCCGCTACCTCCCCAGCTGCGCCATTACACTATAAAGGATAAAAAAACTTTTGTCAACCGCCTTTTTTGGGTGGCATTTTTGATGGATATAGTGTATACTTTAACTTGATTTATTATGTGATGCGGCAGAGCCTGTATTGCAGATATCAAACCATAATGTATTAGAACAAGGAGGTATTTTTATGCTTAGAGTCGGAATGCTGACCAGCGGAGGCGATTGCCAAAGCCTTAATGCGACTATGAGGGGAGTTGCAAAGACACTTTACAATTCGGGAAAAGATGTCGAGATAATCGGCTTTATTGAGGGCTACAAAGGCCTTATGTATAACAATTACAAGGTCATGAAACCGGGTGATTTTTCGGGTATACTCACAGAAGGAGGCACCATCCTCGGAACATCGAGACAGCCATTTAAGCTTATGAGAGTCCCGGATGCCGAAGGGCGCGACAAAGTTGAAGAGATGAAAAAGACCTATGCAAGGTTAAAGCTCGACTGCCTTGTTGTACTTGGAGGAAACGGAAGCCAGAAGACTTCAAACCTCTTGTCTGAGGAAGGCCTTAACGTTGTAGGCTTACCCAAGACCATAGACAACGACCTTTGGGGAACGGATATGACCTTCGGTTTTCAGAGTGCCGTCAATATCGCGACAAACGCCATCGACTGCATCCACACAACGGCAGCATCCCACGGAAGAGTATTCATTGTCGAAGTCATGGGACACAAGGTAGGCTGGCTGACATTGCATGCGGGCATTGCGGGCGGCGCAGATATAATCCTTCTTCCCGAGATTCCTTATGACATAGAAAAAGTCGTTAAGGCACTCGAAAAGAGAAACAAGGAAGGCAAGCGTTTTTCGATAATTGCCGTTGCCGAAGGCGCAATAAGCAAGGAAGATTCGGAACTCACCAAAAAAGAATTAAAGAAGAAGAACCTCAACAGGGTATATCCTTCGGTTTCATATGAGATAGGAGCGCAGATCCAGGAAATGACGGGGCAGGAGGTAAGGGTAACGGTGCCCGGCCATATGCAAAGAGGCGGAGAGCCCTGCGCGTATGACAGAGTTCTATCGACTCGCCTTGGCGCTGCTGCGGCAAATCTGATCTTAAAGAAACAGTTCGGATATATGGTGGGCCTCAGGGATCAGGATATCGTTCCGGTTCCGCTTTCGGATGTCGCAGGAAAGCTCAAATCCGTAGATCCGGAATCAAGCATAATAAAAGAAGCAAAGTCGCTCGGAATCTGTTTCGGAGATTGATAAAGACAGTGGCGGCGCAGGCTTTGCGGGAGTATACATGTCATATACAGCACTATACCGTAAATGGAGGCCGCAAAGGTTCTCTGAGGTGGTGGGGCAGACCAATATAGTTCAGGCCCTTACAAATCAATTAAAAAGCGGCCGGGTCGGACACGCATATCTTTTCTGCGGTACCAGAGGTACGGGAAAGACGACCATCGCAAAGATAATGGGCAGGGCGGTCAACTGCGAAAATCCGGTAAACGGAGAACCCTGCAACGAATGCGAGACCTGCAAGGCCATACTTGCCGGTGCTTCGGTAAATGTGGTCGAGATAGATGCCGCGTCAAATAACGGTGTCGATGACATCAGACAGATCCGTGAGGAGGTGCGCTATGCCCCTCCTCAGGGTCATTACAGGGTATATATCATAGACGAGGTGCATTCGCTTTCACAGAATGCATACAACGCTCTTTTAAAAACGCTTGAGGAACCGCCTTCATATGTCATCTTTATTCTGGCGACCACGGAGGCACACAAAATACCTGTCACCGTCCTTTCAAGGTGCCAAAGGTACGATTTCAAACGCATAGATACCGATTATATTTTCGGGCATCTTGTCTTGCTTACATCCAAAGAGGGAATAGATGCGGAGGAAAAAGCGCTTAGATATATAGCGCGCATGGCTGACGGCGGAATGAGAGATGCCTTAAGCCTTTTGGAACAATGCATCTCCTGCTATTACGGGGAACAGATCACTTATGAAAAAGTGCTTTCGGTCCTTGGTGCGGTCGATATCACGGTCTTTTCTGAGCTTACAAAGGCCATGATCGACATAGATGCCGGAAAGGCGATAGGCGTTGTAGGGCAGATGGCATCATCAGGGCGCGATCTTTCCGTGGGAACGGCGGACTATGTATGGTTCCTCAGAAATATCATGCTGACGCAGACCTCGGACGTAACGGAAGAGGAACTCGGAGTTTCGGCGGAAGACCTTAGAAAGATCCGGGAGCTGGCAGACGATATGTCGCTTGAAAACACGCTCAGGTGGATAAGAGTGTTTTCCGAGCTTCAGTCGCAGCTTAAAAATTCTTCTTCAAAAAGAGTTCTGCTTGAGGCGGCGGTCATACGGGCAATGAGACCGGACGAAGACAGCGACCTGCAGTCTGTGATGATGAGGCTTGACAGGGTCGAAAGACGACTTGCCGGAGCGCCCGAAGGCGCGATAGCTGTAATGACCGAAAGTGAAATACAAAAAACTTCAGCGCCCGGGGCAGAGACAAAAGAGGAAACGGTCGAACTTCCGGAAGAAGAATTCGATGAACTTGCGCTTCTTCTTGACAAGTGGCCGGATATCGTGGCCTCATGCAGGCAGGGAATAGGTGTCTACGTGACTGATTCCGATGTCGACAGAGAAAACGGCAGGATGATGATAAACCTAAGGTCTGATTTTGCGGTCAGCATGATGAAGCTTGACAATCACAGAAAAGTCCTTTTGGAGATCATTAAAAAGAAGACCGGACATGACTATGATATAGATTTCAGGCTGAAGAACGATAAGAAGGTAGTTCATTACAAAAAAGGCACAAATACAGCAGCAAAAAAACCCAACTGGTCCGATCCGATAGATTCGGAATGAATCTTAAGGCACAGGCCGGGTAATAATACATAAACGGAGGAATGAAGAAAATGGGAAAGCATGGTGGATATCCGGGAGGAATGCCCGGAAATATGAGCAATCTGATGAAGCAGGCACAGCGCATGCAGAAGCAGATGGAGGAACAGCAGAAGGAATTTGAAGAAAAGCTCTTTGCTGCAAGCGCAGGAGGCGGCGCAGTGGAGGTTGTCATTTCGGGAAAGAAGGAAGTCAAGAGCGTTACGATCTCTCCCGATGTCGTAGACCCGGATGATATCGAAATGCTCCAGGATCTTATTGTGGCAGCATTTAATGAAGCGCTCAAAAAGATGGAAGAAGAAAATGCCGGCAATATGAACAAGCTTGCCGGAGGTCTTGGAAGCATGGGCATCGGAGGACTCTTTTGACAAATATAAGCAGTATTAAAAGCTGGATGGCATCACACGAAGATGAGATGCTGTCGGACATCAAAAGGCTTATTGCGATCGACAGCGCAAAAGGGGAAGCCCTGGACGGCTGCCCCTTTGGAAAAGGTCCCGCAGAGGCTTTAAAGGAGGCCGGGGCCATAGCCGCAAGGCATGGTTTTGCCGCCTGCAACATGGATTCATACGTACTATGCATAGATATGCCGGGAAAAAGCCATGACAGAGGGCTCGATATCCTGGCACATCTTGATGTTGTCCCGGCAACCGCTGACGGATGGAACATCACAAAGCCTTTTGAGGCCGCCATAAAGGACGGAAAGCTTTACGGAAGAGGCGCGGCCGACGATAAAGGCCCTGCCATGGCAGCGCTTTATGCCATGCGCGCAGTAAAGGAAACAGGCGCAGAGCTTAAGACAGGTGTAAGACTTATTCTCGGAAGCGATGAGGAAAGCGGTTCGCAGGATATAGAATACTATTACTCAAAGGAAAAGCCGGCACCCTTCACAATATCGCCGGATGCCGATTTTCCGGTCGTAAATGTCGAAAGAGGAAGATGTGCGCCTCATGTTACGGCGGATTACGACCAAAAAGGCGAAAAGATAGTTTATATCGAGTGCGGCACGGCGGAAAACGTAATACCGGGAGAGGCAAAGGCAATGTTTGCATCTCTTGATGCGGCAGAAAAAGGCCTTATGACAAAACGTGCACAAGACCTTGGCTGCAGGGCAGAGTTTAACGATGAAAGCGGCGGAGTCCTTATGACTTTAAAAGGCAAAACAGGTCATGCTTCGCTTCCCGAAGATGCAGTCAATGCACTTACGGCGCTTCTTGAAGCCTTAGATGCCATCAAAGAGGATACCGTGCTTTTTGGCTGCCTGCATGCGATAAAAGAAAGATTTCCCTTCGGGGATCATTACGGCAAGGCCGCGGGAATAAAAATGTCCGATGAGATATGCGGCCCGCTTACGGCAAGTCCGACTATACTTAAGGCAGCGAAAGGCCATCTCGAATATGTCTTTGACGCACGTCTTCCGGAAGAAGCAAATGAAGAAAATATCATCGGAGCATTAAGACCTCATTTTGAAAAAAATAAAATGCATATTTCCTGCAGCCATATGAGCAGGCCCCATATAGTAAGGCCGGACAGTCCGTTTGTAGGGCTGTTGCTTTCGTGCTACGAGCAGGTCAAAAATGTAAAAGGATATCCTATTGCCATAGGCGGAGGCACTTACGTCCATGAGGTGGAAAACGGCGTAGCATTCGGACCGGTAGACCCGGGAACGGAAACAAATATGCACGGGGTCGACGAAAACATCCCGGTAAAGCAGCTCACAGAGGCGGCATGCATCTATGCGCTTGCCATACTCGGAGTCTGCGGAGTGGAATCGAAGATATGAATTATTACAGTGAACAGATTTCAAAGCTTATAGAGGAACTGTCCTCTTTGCCAGGCATCGGCAGCAAGTCGGCACAAAGGCTTGCTTTTCATATAATAGGGATGCCGCAGGAAAGGGTGGAAAGACTGTCAAATGTGATAGTCGAAGCCAAAAGGAAGGTAAGATACTGCAAATGCTGCCAGACTCTTACCGACCGGGATATCTGCCCGATATGCGCAAGCGAAAAACGCGACCACAAGACCATAATGGTCGTTGAAAACACAAGAGATCTTGCGGCATACGAAAAAACACAAAAGTATAACGGTGTCTACCATGTTTTGCACGGGGCAATATCTCCGATGCTTGGGATAGGTCCCGCAGACATAAGGCTTAAGGAACTCATGGTAAGACTTCAGGGAGATGTCTCCGAGGTCATCATAGCGACCAATTCAAGCCTTGAAGGCGAGACCACCGCAATGTATATCAGCAAGCTCATAAAACCGATCGGAATACTGTGCACAAGGATAGCAAACGGTGTTCCGGTAGGAGGCGATCTTGAATATATAGATGAGGTCACGCTTACAAGAGCACTTGACGGGCGCAAAGAATTGTGATAAAAACAATAGTTACAATGAATCTTCATAGTTTTAAAGAGGCGACTGATGGACAAGTTTGAATATGAATTAAAAGTAGAACAGATCGAAAAGCTCATTCACAGGGGCGATTATGTAACGGCGAAGAAGATCGCCGACGGCATGGAGTTTAAAAAGGAAAAGGACACCAGGCTCTTAAGGCGTATCGCAGAGCTTTACATCGAGGCGAGAGAATACGAAAGGGCGACCATCCTCTTAAGGCAGGCATACAATACTTCACCAAGAGGGATCATGATCCTTGAAAGGATGATAGATGTTGCTTTTGAGAGCGAGAACATCGACCTTGCCGAAGAATGCCTTGAGGCATATGAAAAGGCTGCTCCGGATTCCTCCGAATATGCTTTTAACATGTACAGGCTGTCAGTCGAGAAAAAGGCTCCCGCGGCAGATCTCATAAAATGGCTCGAAGAATATACTTCAAAAGAAATGGATGAAGAATATTCATATCGCCTTGCAGAGCTCTACGAGGAAGTCGGGGAAAGGGCAAAGTGCATCAAGCAGTGCGACTATATAATCGACTTTTTCTGCTTCGGAGAATATGTGGACAAGGCGGCGGAATTAAAGGAAAAGTTTGCCGAGCTTGACGAATATCAGAAGAGAAGGCTTGCAAGCCCCCATGAGTACGAAAAAGAATACAAAGACTATGTCAAGGAAAATGATGTAAAACAGGTACGCCAGGCAAGAGAAGAAGCTGCCGAAAAGCAGATACTCGAAGCGCAGTTAATGGAACAGCAGGAGGCCGAGCTTGGCGAACAGATAACCGGCATAGTAGAAGAAAACGAGAAAAAGAAAAATGAGATAAGCCTTGACGGTCTGGTTCAGGACGAAATGCTTCTTGCGGAAAAGAGCCTTGAGGCTGAAAACATTAAGGGCGGTGCAGATGTAAACGCTGCTGTTGAAGATACTGCCCAAGAAGCTGAAAAAGCATCCGAAGCAGAGCCTGTAAGTCTGTGGGCCGGAATCAGAAATAAGCTGAAAAAACAGATAAAGACTCCTTCGGTACTTGATGACGAAGATGAAAACGATCCCGGCTTTTCTCCCGAATTTGACGCTGAGTTCGAACAGGGACTTATAGACGCGGAAGAAGACGAAAAAGGCGCAGAGCTTGAAAAAGCCCTGCTTGAAGGACCGGCAGATAAGGATATAATAGGGCAGGCCAAAGAAGATGTGACATTTAGAGAGGAAGAGTCCGCTTCAGAGCCTGAAGAGGCAGACTCATCAGCTTTCGATCTGCTTAAGACAGGCGAAGAAGAAGCAGCCGGGGAAGAGGCAGCGCAAGCAGCGGATAAAGAGGAGGCCGAAACAGAGGAACCTCAAAAGAAGGATGCTTCAAGAATGCCCATAGCCGGATTTACCGTAAGCTCCGATGAGGACACAGAGCTTGCGGAAGAAGATGAGCCGGATAAGGCAGTAAGCGCCGAAACAATAGAAGAAGCGGCAGATAAAGAGGCCGGCGCAGAAGAAGAAAAGGCTGCGGAAGCTGAAGAAGAGAGCGCCTGCGATACAAAGGAAGCAATGCAGGAAGCTAAAGAAGAAGCAGAAGAGGCGTCAGAGGAAGCTTCAGAGGCTGCAGGGGCAGCTGACGAAAAAGCAGGGGAAGAGGAAAAAGCTCCAAGCCCCGCAGAAAGCGCCATCTCTGCATTCCTCAAGGCGTTCACATATAGGCCCGACATTACGGAAACAAAAGCGGAGCCTTCAAAGCTGCCCGCAGAAGAACCTGAAAATAAGGCTGAGGCAGATGAGGGTGAGGTAAGCTTTGATGAAACAGAGCCTGACGAAGCGCTCGACTGGACTCTTAATAATGAGGAGGAAGAGGAATACCTCAAAAAGCCGGAGAAAAAACAAAAAACGGCAGCCCCGCGTGAAAACGAAAAGAAGGATCACGAACTCATCGCTCCCGACGGAAACTTTATGGTCGCATGCGACAACACGGAGGACGGCGTAAAATATGCAACAGAGCTTGTAAGAAGGATGAATAAGGACATCCGCTTTGAGACCATTGCAAAAATAAAGGCGAGCGCCTTCAACAGATCCAAGTTTGGCAAGCTGATGGAGGATTACGATTAGGATGTAATGCTCATCACAAATGCCGCAGAGCTTACCCCATCATCGGCAGCATCCATTCTCAAATGGATGAATGAGAACGAAGACAACAGCTGCATCCTTGTTGATTCGGGAGAAAATCTTGCTCAGCTTGAACACAGATCTCCCGATTTCGCAAAGAAATTCAAGGCACAGTATGACTATCAGGCAATGCCTAAGGAAAAATGGATGGAGATGGTCGACGAGCTTGCAAAATCCGAAAATGTCATACTTGATGACAGCGCATTTGAACTCTATGACAGATATCTTACCGAAAGGGAAGAAAACGGCGATGTTGTCGTAAGACAGGATCTTGAAGATGCTTTCTATAATGCCGTAAATAAGGCAGAAAAGTTCTCAATCGGAAATTTCTTCTCGGGAATGGTGGCATCAAAATATGATGAAGACGGAAATCTGATCCTTAAAGCAAAATATTTCGATTAAGAAATGTGAAAGAGAGGGATGACAAATGGGCTGGGTAATGGTAACTATAATCGCGCTGATCGCAGGGTTTACCCTGCTGGGTCTTAAGCGCGGCTTTGTAAAGGTCGTCATCGGCCTTGCCTCGATGTTTATCGCCATAGTAGGCGCGGCTCTCCTCACGAAGCCCGTAGGCGCGTTTCTGGACAAGAATACCGGAATAAGAGCGTCCATAGACAAAACGATAGTATCCTTTGTCGACGAACAGATCGAAAATGCAAAACAAGAGGCTATGAAAGCCGCCGGAGTAAAGGATGAATCGGAACTAAAGATCGACGATCTTATAAAAGAGATCGACGAACTTCCCTTGCCCTCCTCCGTTCGTGACGTGATCACCGATGCCGCCAAAAAGGATGTTGCGGCTACCGGGCACGCAGCGGCTAAGGAGGCTGCCGAAAAGCTTTCCGATGCCGTGATAAACGGTATCGCCTTCATCGGCTGCTTTATAGTGTTACTCATTGCACTTATCATAATCGGCAATGCACTTAACGTCGTTGCAAAGCTCCCCGTGCTTCACCAGCTGAACGGAGTGCTCGGAGGCCTTTTGGGATTTGTCGAAGGCATAGTAGCCGTCTGGCTCTTCTTTGCCGTCATTATGGCTTTCGCCGGCCAGGATTGGGCGCAGGATGCGCTAAAGCAGATAAACGACAATGATCTGCTTTCGGGATTTTATATCATAAATCCGATACTGAAGTTGTTTTAAATATTAAAAGGGGCTGTAAAAAAACAGCCCCTGTTTTATAGTAAACGTCTCTATGATCATTTGCACGCAGGACAGAGTTCGCTACCCTCACTTCGCGGCGAAAAGATTCGGACGGATGCTCCGGCAACGATAAATGCGTTGTCGCCTGCGCACCGCCGCTTTTCACCGTGAAGATCGGTCGCTCACGACAGTCCGGCTTTGCAAATGGATCATAGGGACGCTGTCTTGCATTTACTATATGGGGCTGTTTTTTTACAGCCCCTTATTGAATTGCGAAGAGCTGACACACTCTCTCCCTACCCCAACCACGTAATATGATTCAGCGGCCAGTATGTAAACAGCGCCTTGGCAACGATCGAATCTTCGGGCACGGTGCCCCATGCTCTCGAATCCGAAGAATTGTCACGATGGTCTCCCATCATGAAATACTGCCCTTCGGGAATCGTATAGGGCCCGAAATTGGCAAGACGGTTAGTATGGAAGCTTTCTTCAAGATACGGCTCGTCAAGCGGTTCTTCGCTTCCGTTTATATAGATCCTGTGGTTCTTTACCTCTATGGTATCACCGGGAAGTCCGACAACGCGCTTTATATAAAGTGTTCCGTCCGCTTTGCCATTAAGCAAAAGTGCTTTCTCGGGCGCGTAGAAAACGGCGATATCGCCTCTTTGCGGCTTTCCGAAGGTGTATGTGAGTCTCAGGCCTATGACACGGTCACCCGTCATTATCGTGTTTTCCATCGACCCTGAAGGTATGCGGCAATTGATGATTATAAAGCTGGTAACAAAAAGTGCAATAAGGTATGCGGCGATTATGATGATCACATAATCGAGGATCTCACGCCAAAGGGGCCTTTTTTCTTTTGGCTTCTTTCCCTTCGCATCGCTTCCCTCTTCTTCAGGTTCTGCTTCGACCTTGCTCTCCATGCTCTCTGCGTCATAAGCTGAAGCTTCGTGGTCGCCTTTGGGTGTATATTCTGTATTAGCTGTGTTTTCTAAGTTCTCTTCCATCGGAAAACTCCTCGTTTTCATAAATAGTGGATAGTGTCTGCGGAGGTTTTCCGCGCACCAAGGTATTATAGCACAAATTTTGAAAAAAGGGAAATTTTTATGCCGCGCAAATATACCATTGATAAAAAAGAATAAAAAGGGTAAAATGTGAGAACAGTAAATAAACGATTCGGGGGAATGACATGGGAATCAAAAGCAAACTTTCAGGTGCGAAAAGACTGGCAAAGGGTATTGCAAAGGACGGATTTGCGTATACATCGGGCAGCAGGGAATATTCAAAACGAAAAGCGACAAACCCGTTTACGGACATCGGCTTTGACGAATGGAAAAAACAGAGGCTGATCTTTGAAAGACGCGAGAGAAAAGAGCAGCTTTTAACTCCCATGCCTATTGATATGCCCGTTTTTGTGGTAATGGTTGAAGCGGCGGGAAAGAGCGAACAGCTTGAAAGGACCAAGGCATCGCTCCTTAAAATGACCTTAAAGCCCAAAAAGGTGTTTTACGGCCAGAGATCGTCGATGGCTGCCAAGATGGCCGAATATGAGGCCGAATACGCCGGTCGGGATGTGTGGAGCATAAAGCTGAAGGCAGGGGACGAACTCCCTTCAGGCTACTTTTTCAAGCTTTGTCCTCTTGCAAAGGATGCGGATATCATCTATACGGATCACGAGCTTGCGGGCGCCCAAAATGCGGATGAGGTATTTTTAAAGCCCGATCTTTCGGAGGACTATCTGTGCGCTCATGATTATATCGGCCGCTCCTACATAGTTAAGAACCGCGTCCCCGAAAGCATGAACGAGGGAAGCTACGAATATCTTCTAAAGGCCATTGCGGAAAAAAAGAAGATACTTCACTCGGCAGATACCATATGCGCCCTTGTAAATGATGAAGAGGCAGAGGATGAGGAAAAGATATCCGGACTCATAAAAAATGTTTACGAAAGTGAGGACAAAAAACCTGCCGCAGTAAGCGTAAAAACAGAAGGCGGGATAAACATCGCAGATCTTTCATGGAAGGAAAAAAACAAGATATCCGTCATCATACCGAACAAGGATCATGCAAAAGATCTTAAGGCCTCGCTTGCTTCGCTTAAAAAACAGACTGTATATGGGAATACGGAGATACTCATAGTAGAGAACAATTCAACCGAAAAAGAGACATTCGATTATTATGAGGAACTGAAAAAGGAAAAGAATATCAGGGTCCTTTACTGGAAAGAGGCCTTCAATTATTCGGCCATTAACAATTTTGCGGCCGGCGAGGCAAAAGGTGATATTCTCCTTTTGATGAACAATGATGTGGAGCTGATAAACGAAGATGCTCTTTCAAAAATGTTATCATTTGTAAACCTTGAAAGAGTGGGCGTGGTCGGGGCAAAGCTCTATTACGCGGATGACACCGTTCAGCACGCCGGAGTTGCGGTCGGATTCCAGGGCGTCGGCGGTCACGAATTTGTCGGCCTTGCAAAGGGAGATCACGGTTATATGATGATGGCCGACTGCGTAAGAAGGGTCTCGGCCGTAACGGCGGCCTGCCTTATGATAAAGAAAAGCGTCTATGACGAGGTCGGTGGTTTTGACGAGGAATATGCGGTCGCCTTTAATGATGTGGACCTTTGCATGAAGGTTTCAAAGGCGGGTCATCAGATCCTTTATCTTCCCTACGCCTGCGGCTATCATTTTGAGTCAAAGACAAGAGGAAACGACACGACCGATGAGGAAGTGGCAAGATTCGGACGCGAAGTCACCAGATTTCTGGAAAAATGGAAGGACGAACTGGGCAGGGGCGATGCCTTTTATAACAAAAACAGGTCTCTTAATTCAATGGCGGAGGATCGTTTCAGAGATCTGTACGGAGAAGGATAATGCAAAAAAGAATGTTGGCGCTGGCAGCGGGCATATTGCTGTTTATCGTCGCGGTCATAATAATGCTGGCAGTGGGTATTCACAGAGAGTCCAAGGTCGAAGAATATACGGACAGGGAAACACGGGCTCTTCCGACGGTCTCATTCATCTGCGAAGGCATGTCGGCCGATCCGCTTTTCGGGTTTGCGGACAGAGATGATTCGGTCGCCTACGCGCGCACCCTGCTTCCCAGTACCGACGGTACCTTGGAGATATGTTATTCGGATATAGCAAACCTTTCATCGGCAAAGCTGTATCTTGAAAGTGAAGACAGAGAAAGACTTATCGATGAGACGGGTCTTGAATTCTACCGCAGGCACGGGGCGTACAGGAGCAGTTATGATATATCGGTCATGGTCGCAGAAGGTGAAAGATACTTTCTGACCGTAAAGGTAGACACAAAGGACGGAAAGACAGGTTATTACACAACAAAGCTCTGCATAGTGACGGATGAGGATCTTAAAACCAAAAAAGAGCTTATAGACCTTGCGGAGTCCTTTTCAAAGGCAACTCTTTCAAAGGATACCGAGGCGATCGCGGAATATCTCAAATATGATGAGGCAAAGGCGGGAAAAGATCTTTCGTTTGTAAACCTGAGTTCTGCAAGAAGCCTTATTACATGGGCGGGGCTTAGACCCAAGGCCGGCGAAAAGACGCTTGTGATATACGAGTGGGGCTTAGAACAGATCGGCATAGCTTTATGTTACGATGTCTCATCGGTATACGGAAGTGAAAATAACGATTACAACGTTAAGGAATGCTTTACTTTAAGAAAAAGAGGAGAAAAGTATTTTATCCTTGACTATGAGCGGTTTACGGGTCAGAAATTTGATGCAAGATCCGACGAGATAGGTAATACATCCATACTTTTGGGCGTGCAGCCTGACGGCAGCATGCAGGCCATAAGCGGCAAGGATCAGGATCTGTTCTTTGTTGCGGACGGCGGGGTATGGCATTTTGACGTGTCCGAAAACATGCTTGTAAACGTTTACGGAAACGATACGGATTACTATGACGGAGGAAGATATCCCTACGATATAAAGCTTTCGGGAGTCAATAACGGAAAGCTGTATTTTACGGTGCTTGGGTATATGGGCTCCGGGAAAAACGAAGGTAAAAACGGCATTTCGCTTTATGAATACGATCCGGAGGAGAAGAATGTCAGGATCAAGATGACATCTCTTGCAAAAGGCGATATTGCCGATATAAGAGAGGGAAACGACAGGATATCCTATCTGTCAAAGGATATGCTCTTTACGGTGGATGTCGGAGAAGGACTATACTCTATGGATCTGACGGGCAAGGATATCATATGCCTTATGAAGGACATGGTCCCGGAAAGCATAAAGCTTGACGAAAGCGGCGGAATGGCTGCATGGCAGATAGAAGGAGAGCCTTATGCGATATATTTCATTAATCTTGAGACAGGGGATATAGACACCATAAAAAAAGACAGGGATATAAAACTTCTGGGCTTCATAAAAAACGATATTATTTATGCCGTAGCTTCCGACGAAAAATGGGAGGAATGCGGTTTCCCGGTAAAAGAGCTTTTTGAAAGCGTGGTCGTTTCGGGAATGGACAAAGAAGAAAAGCTGAGCTACAAAAACGAAGGCGGCATGCTGACGGACATAAGTCTTGGGGCAAACAGCATAACCTTCGGGCTTTGCAAAAAAGGAGAAAACGGCTTTTATATAGAGGGAAACGATGCCTTGAATATGGCTTCTCCGCAGAATGCGGGTACTTCATCCATAATTATGATCGCAACTTCGGAAGCCAAAAGAAATTACTATTACATTACTCTGCCGCAGTCGACAAACAAAGCAAAGGTGTATTCTTCGGGCAGCGCGAAGTATTCGCTTGAAGGGGCGGCAGAACTTTTTGCGGATGCTGCAAAGAGCGAGGCCGGCTACGAAGCAATAAGCTATGGCAAGAGGATCGCAAAAAGCGAGAGCCCGGCCACAGCGATGAAGGCAGTATTTGATTCCTTCGGAACAGTAACATATAACGGCAGCCGCATCTGGGACAGGGATGCCAGAACGCTCTATCTGACACTTAATCTTCCCAAGATGGTCTGGACCGAGGAGGGCCACGAACAGGAGATGGCTGCAATGTCAAGCCTTGAGCGTGGCGTAGACATATTTGTGCACGCAGGTGTTTTATCGGGAGAGATAGAGCAGGCCGACGCAAAAGAAAGGGAAAAAGGAAACAGTATCTGTGAAGAGCTGAAAGGTGTATATAAAGAGAGGCTTGTTGCCCTCGGAAGGTGCGATTATCAATACCTCCTTTACTATATCAACAAAAAGCATCCCGTGCTTGCGCTTTGTAATGACAATACATCGCTTCTTGTGACGGGATATACGTCGACAAAGCTCACGATATATGACCCTGCAGACAGGACCACCACATCATATGAAAATGAAGAAGCGGACGCTTTGTTTAAAAAACTCGAATGCTTTTTTGTCAGCTATGTCTGATGCAAAAGCGGTCAAAAACGTTGTCATTGACAAAACAGGGTTAAAAACTTATAATAGGCCTGTTATAGTATGATAGGAGCTGTATGACATCTCCGTTCGCTTATAGAGGTATTATCTATGAAGGTTTTACTGGTTGGCTCATCCGGCGGCCATCTGACACATTTATATATGCTTAAGCCCTTTTGGGAAAAGACTGAAAGAGTCTGGGTGACCTTCGACAAGGAGGATGCCAACAGTCTTTTGACGGGAGAAAAGGTCTATCATTGCTTTTTCCCGACGAACAGAAGCCTGAAAGCGCTGCTGATAAATACAAAGATGGTCTATACCATCCTTAAAAAAGAAAAGCCGGATGTCATCATTTCGGCGGGTGCCGCAGTGGCTGTCCCTTATTTTTATCTCGGGAAGCTTATGCGCATAAAGCTCGTTTACATGGAGGTATTCGACCGAATGGACAAGCTCACCATGACCGGCAAGCTCGTCTATCCGATATCGGACGCATTTATAGTACAATGGCCGCAGCTTAAAAAGAAATACAAAAAGGCCATCAATCTGGGAAGCATCTTTTAGTTTGCCGGATCATAAAGGACATAGGTGACAGGAATGATTTTTGTTACAGTCGGGACCCACGAACAGCCCTTTAACAGGCTGGTCCGCTTTATGGATGAGATAAAGGGGAAGGGGCTCATAAAAGAGGATGTAGTTATACAGACCGGGTACAGCACATACGAACCCGTTAATTGCACCTTTAAAAGAATGTTTCCGTATCAGGACATGATAAGGCTTGTGGATGAGGCACATATAGTCATCACACACGGAGGCCCTTCAAGCTTTATTATGCCGCTTCAGGTAGGAAAGACCCCCATAGTCGTTCCGCGCCAGAAGATATTCGGAGAACATGTGAACAACCATCAGCTGATATTTACCCGTGCCATGAAAAAGGAACGCGGAAATATAATCGTGGTCGAAAATATAGAAGATCTCACCCATATTTTGAACAACTATGATGAGATCACGGCAGGCATGCCGATGAATCTTTTTAACAACAACAAAACGTTCAACAGAAAATTTGAAAAGATCGTACAGCATGTGCTTAATAAGTAAATGATCCCTTACCGGCTATCCGGTAAGGGATATAAATACAGGAGGATATCATGAGTAAAAGTTTTGCGGATCTGATGAAGAAATTATCAGAGTGTGAGAGAAAAAAGGTGGCTGTTGCAGCGGCACAGGATTCAAACGTGCTTGAAGCCGTAAAGGCAGCAAAAGAGAAAGGCATCGCGGATGCCATCCTTGTAGGTGACGAAGAGCAGATAAGAAAGATAGCTGCAGAGATCGGAATGGATCTTTCCGAATACGAGATCGTAAATGCCGAAACGCTTGAGGAGGCTGCACATATTGCGGTATCTTTGGTACATGACCATAAGGCTGATATGTACATGAAGGGCCTTGCAGACACAAAGACATATTTAAAGAGCGTTCTTGACAAGGAGGTTGGCCTTCGTACAGGAAAGCAGCTTTCACATGTTGCCGTATTTGATGTTCCCGGACACGACGGACTTATGTTCCTTACGGACGTTGCCTTCAATACCTATCCCACACTTGAGCAGAAGGTGGATATCATAGCAAATGCCGTAGAAGTTGCAAATGCATGCGGTATCGAAAATCCCAAGGTTGCACACCTTGCTGCAGTTGAAGTGTTAAATCCCAAAATGCCCGAGACAGTTGATGCCGCAGAGCTTACAAAGATGAATGATGAGGGCAAGATAACAGGCTGCATAATAGACGGACCCCTTTCACTCGACCTTGCAATGGATCCTGAGGCTGCAATTCATAAAAATGCAACAGGAAGAAAGATAGTCGGCGATGCCGATATTTTCCTTTTCCATGATATAGACGCAGGTAACCTTGTTTACAAGTGCCTCGTTCACACAACAAAGTCCGTAAACGGTTGTATCCTTGTCGGAACAAGCGCACCCTGCATCCTTACATCGCGTTCGGATACTTTTGAAGTAAAATTAAATTCCATCGCGCTTGCAGCAGTTGTTGCACACGCAATGGACGAAAAAAACTGATCGGTAAGGAGGAAAGCCATGCTTAAGATATTAGTTATCAATCCCGGTTCCACATCGACAAAGATCGGTGTGTATGAAGATGAAAAACAGATAATGGAAGAGACACTTCGTCATTCCACCGAAGAATTAAAAGACTATGCCTTGATAGTAGACCAGAAGGATTTCAGAAAGAAGGTCATTCTTGACGTATTAAAGGAAAAGAATATCGACCTTAAATCCATAAATGTGGTAGTCGGCAGAGGCGGAATGCTTAAGCCCATAAGCGGCGGTACATATGCGGTCACAGACGATCTTTTGCACGACCTTTCAATAGGACGTCAGGGTCAGCATGCATCAAACCTCGGCGGTATCCTTGCAAGAGAGATCGGCGATTCCATCGGCGTTCCCTCATTTATCGTAGATCCCGTTGTAGTTGACGAGCTTGCAGACGTTGCAAGATACTCAGGCGTTCCCGAACTTCCCAGACGTTCTGTGTTCCATGCTCTTAATCAGAAGGCCGTTGCAAAGCGTTATGCAAAGGAAAAAGGCGTTCCTTACGAGAGTCTCAACCTTATCGTTGTACATATGGGCGGCGGTGTTTCCGTGGGCAGCCACATCGGCGGAAGGATAGTTGATGTAAACAACGCTCTTGACGGCGAAGGCGCATTCTCACCCGAGCGTGCCGGCGGTGTTCCTGCGGGAGACCTTGTAAAGATGTGCTTCTCAGGCAAGTATACTCAGGCTGAGGTAATGAAAAAGCTTGTCGGAAACGGCGGTTTTAACGCATACGAAGGCACAAATGACATGAGAAACCTTGTCAAAATGGCATCGGAAGGCGATGAGAAGGCAAAGATGGTAATGGATGCATTCCACTATCAGGTCGCAAAGGACATCGGTGCCGCAGCTACCGTAATGAAGGGAAAGGTCGATCAGATCATCCTTACAGGCGGTATTGCATACAATAAGATAACAGTCGACACTCTCACAGACAGAGTGGGCTGGATCGCTCCCATTACGGTATATCCCGGAGAGGATGAGCTCCTTGCTCTTGCTCAGGGCGCTATCCGTGTAATGACAGGCGAAGAAAAGGTAATGAATTACTGATAAAGGATGGTAGGTTATGGAACTTGTAACCGTTAGAGAAATATACAAAAACAGGGAAAGCTTCATAGACAAAGAGATAAGTGTCGGCGGCTGGGTAAGGAGCGTGCGCGACTCAAAAAGCTTCGGCTTTTTGGTGCTTCACGACGGAACGTATTTTCAGACACTTCAGGTCGTTTTCCATGACAATATGTCAAACTTTGCCGAAATAGCAAAGCTTAACGTCGGTGCCGCAGTAATAGTAAAAGGCACTTTGGTAGCTACACCCGAGGCAAAGCAGCCCTTTGAGATACAGGCGGAAGAAGTTACTGTAGAAGGCAATTCAACGCCCGATTATCCGCTTCAGAAAAAGAGACATTCGCTTGAATATCTTCGCACCATTTCACATTTAAGGCCAAGGACCAACACGTTCCAGGCAGTATTCAGAGTGCGCTCTCTTCTTGCGTATGCCATTCACAAATTCTTCCAGGAGAGGGATTTCGTGTATGTACACACTCCCCTTATAACAGGCAGTGACTGTGAAGGCGCGGGTGAAATGTTCCAGGTTACCACGCTTCCTCTTGCGGATGTCCCGAAGAAGGATGACGGCAGCATAGATTACGAAAAGGATTTCTTCGGAAAACCTACCAATCTTACCGTTTCCGGACAGTTAAACGGCGAGACATTTGCCTGCGCATTTAGAAACATATACACATTCGGACCGACCTTCCGTGCCGAAAACTCAAACACCACAAGGCACGCTGCCGAATTCTGGATGATAGAGCCCGAGATCGCCTTTGCGGATCTTGAAGACGACATGGAACTTGCGGAGGATATGCTCAAATACATAATAAATTATGTAATGGACAACGCCCCCGAAGAGATGCAGTTCTTCAATGATTTTGTGGACAAGGGACTTATCGACAGGCTTAAGCATGTTGTGAGCAGCGATTTTGCCCGCGTGACATATACAGAGGCCGTAAAGCTTTTGGAAGAGCACAACGACGAATTCGATTACAAGGTAAGCTGGGGATGTGATCTTCAGACAGAGCATGAGAGATATCTCACGGAAGTTCTGTTTAAGAGACCTGTATTCGTTACAGATTATCCCAAGGAAATAAAGGCATTCTACATGAAGATGAACCCCGACGGTAAGACCGTTGCCGCAGTGGACTGCCTTGTCCCGGGTATCGGAGAGATCATCGGCGGCAGCCAGAGAGAAGACGATTACGACAAGCTTGTAGCGCGCATGAAGGAACTTGGACTCAAGGAAGAAGACTATGGCTTCTACCTCGATCTTCGTAAATTCGGGTCGGTGCGCCACGCCGGCTTCGGCCTTGGCTTTGAAAGAGCCGTTATGTATGTGACCGGTATCGGCAACATCAGAGACAGCATACCGTTCCCGAGAACTGTCAACAACTGCGAGCTGTAATACTCCGCCCCTAAAGGCGTGCACACTAAGGAGCAAAAATGAGGCTTATCCATGTTTCCGATCTGAAGCTTGGTAATGCATGTGAATCCTTCCGTGCCGAAGCTGACAAAAGAAAAGAAGAACTTTGGGATACCTTTAAAGAGATCTGCCGTGCCTGCAACAACAGGCGCGCAGGTCTCCTTTTGCTGTCCGGAAATATATTTGACCGTCAGCCGCGTTTTGACGAGATGCAGCGATTAAAAGAGATGTTTTCGCTTCTTGACAATACCGCGGTGGTCTGGATAGCGGGCACTTCTGATCCTTTGCGGGAAAAGAATACATATGCCACTTATCCGTGGCCTGAAAATGTCCACATAATAAAAGGCGCGGGCCGGGTCCATCTTCCGGCACTTGGCTGCTGCGTGACAGGGGTAAGCTGCATGGAAGAAGAGATGGATGCCGACATATTTTCGGCTCTGCGCCCTGCTCCGTCGGATGAACTGCAGATACTCATGATGAACGGAGACAGCGCTCAGGGTATAAGACACGAAAAGCTGGCCTCGTTTGGCTATGATTATGTCGCGCTTGGCGGCAGACAGAATTTTTATATCTGGGAAAACGAAAGGTGCGCCTATGCCGGCAGCCCCGAACCTCTTGATATAAGCGGGACGGGAAAACACGGCTACATTCTGGTAAATCTTTCCGACAAGGGAACGGGAATCGAGATAGTAGACATCGCAAAGAGACATTTCCGCTCCGCGTGGCTTTATCTTTCACGTTTTATGTCAAAAACAGAAGTCGAAAAGAGCTGGCGCATCGCAAGGGGAAATTCTCCGGAGAATACATCATACAAACTGGTGCTGAAAGGACAGCGTCCGGAGGGCATTTCTCTTAAAGAATACGAGGAATTAGGCGGTGTCCTTGCAGTAAGCGATGAGACGGAAAGCGGTTTTAATACAGAAGAATTAAAGAAAGCACACTCAAAGGATATTTTGGGCGCGTTTATAGAGAGCATGGAAAAAGAGGACGGCCAAACGGCCGCTAAAGCCATGGAAATAGGAATAGAGGCACTTTTGAAAGGGGCATCGAATTGATCATCCGTAATTTACAGCTTCAGGCTTTTGGAAAATTTCATAACAAGACCGTCAGCCTTAAGCAGGGGATGAATATCATCGAGGGCAGAAACGAGGCCGGCAAGAGTACGATCCATGCATTCATAAGAGCTGTTCTGTTTGGAATCGATAAAGAAAAAGATGACAAAAGATATACAAAATACAGCCCGTGGATGGACATAGGATCCTATAAGGGCGCCATTGTATTTGAAGAAAACGGAATTGCATTAAGCCTTGAAAGGGACTTTAAAAAAGGAACGGTAAGTCTTTTGGTAAATGACGGTGAAAAGGTATTTGAAGGAGAAGAGGCAGAAAAAGAAGTATTTAAGATACTCGGAGGCCTTACAGATACCGGGTTTGCAAACACCGTAAGTATCGGCCAGATGAAGGGAACCACCGATGATACGATAGCGGAGGAGTTAAGGAACAATCTTGACAATTTAAGCCGCGCAAGATCGATGGCGCTAAGCTTTAAAGATGCGGAAGATGCTTTAAGGAAAATGCGTACGGAGCTGGAATACGACCTTGAAAAGATAGGGGATGCCCAAAGCACTGCGGCAGAACCTGAAAATGCAGACGATTTTGAAAAAGCGCTTGATGAATGCTGGGACGCATACAGAGAATACGAAGATGCAGAAGCAGAAAAAGAAAAGGTATACGGCATCTACGAGGAAAAACGAAATGAATTCCTAAGCAGCAAGGAAAGGATAGAAAAAGAACAGGATGATATAACAGGTCAGCTTGGCGCGATCGATTCATCGGGAGGAGCAGGCAAAAAACTCCTCGAAAGCAAAAAGGAGCGTATAGAAAAGCTTAAAAACGCGGGCAAAGACCCCGTAAAAGCCTTTAAGCCCGCCATCGGCATATTGATGACGTTCATATTCCTGTTCCTTGCCGGTGCAGCCGCCTGCACGATCATTTATGCCTTTGCGGACAGCCTTTCGTGGCTTTTGATAATTGCCGCATCGCTTGCCGGCGTGGCGATAGTTTTCGCCATCATCTGCACTGTACTTGAAAATAAATACAAAAAGAACAAGAGCTACTATAGAAGCCTTCTTGAAAGACAGAGCCGCACGGATGAGTATAAGAGAAAAGAAAAAGATCTTGCGAATGAAAAGAACGAGCTTTTTGCCAAAATGTCAGAGGAACATGACGGCAAGCTGATGCAGGCTACCCGGAGGGCGGAAGAAACAAGAAAAAGGTATGATGACGCCATGGCCGCCATGAGCTCTGTAACAGACAGGATGGATGAGGCAAAAAGAAGGGAATATTCCGAAAAGGAAACGAAGCTTAAATATGACCGTACAAAAGAACTGCTTGACGCGGTGGACCTCGCCTGGGAGCATATGTACATCGCAGGAGATTTAAGCGTTAAAAGCTTTGGCGCCGACCTCCTTGTGAAGACCGGAGAGATTATAGGCTGTATAACCGGCGGAAAGTATACCGGCCTTTCAAGGGATGCTCAGGGGAATCTTTTTCTTTATGAAAGCGGAAGAAATACTTCCATAGAATCAGTCAGCCGCGGTACCATGGAGCAGGTTTACCTCGCCCTACGCATAGCCGCGTCCGAGCTTTTATCGCCGAGTGTCGACTTGCCGTTCATACTCGACGACACATTTGCCTATTATGATGAGGAGCGAATGAAAAATGCGCTGGCATATTTGAAAAATTGTAAACACCAGGTGATCCTTCTGACCTGCCACAGCAGAGAGAGCAGAATATTGAAGGAGATTTGAGAGAAACAGACTAAAGCTGAAGCGTAAAAAAAGATGAGGGTGAATTATGCTGAAAAAAACACACAGGATCAAAAACAGAGCGATAAGATCGGCTGCTTTGCTGCTGACAGTTATCATTATGGCTTCACAGCTGTTTTCAGGGCATGTATCCTTTGCTGATGACGGTGATACGGTGACAAAAAAATACGGAGAGTATGATTTTGTAAAAATATCCAATCCTTCTTCAGGTTCAAGGCAGGCAGACGGAATAAATACAAATGACGAGACCGGTTTTTCGGCCAATCGTCTTAACAGCTATGCATGGGCGGTGGCATCCAGAGGAGATTACATATACATCGGAACAAACCGTACACTGTTCGGCTCTGCGCTCTATGCGTTGGCGGAAACGATGCGAGGACAGGGGCTTCAGGTTGCAGACAATATCATTGCTTCTGTTGCCGGCGTCCTTTCAAGCGGTGATGTTCCCGTAGAGATTGCAGAGGAGGATTTTGTTCCTCAGATCATTCGTTTTGATGTTAAAAACGGCACTACCAAGGTGATCTATCAGCCGCAGACAGCCAGGGGTGAAGATAATAGACTTTACTATACAGACAAAAACGGCCAGCTTATTAAAGATGCCGATGTGGCTTCTGAAACAGCTTCATTCCGATCTGTTGTCGAATTTGAAGGCAACCTGTATTTTGGCTCTTTGGGTGTGAATATGCTTCAGCTGGTGCGTATTGACGAAAATGACGATGCTGAAGTTGTTTTTCAGACCATAGGTCTTATAAGCAGTCTTCGTGCAGGCTGTGTTCATGATGCCGGCGACGGAGAGACAGTCTATTTTGGCGGACAGGACACGACATACGGTGTCTGGCGCCAGCATCTGGCTGCACATCCCGGCGAAGCACGTCCTCTTCCAATAGTGATAAGATACCTTGATCCGTTGACAGCAGGGACAGAAAATGAAGACTGGAACGGCATGATAGCTGATTTTACGGATTTTGGCAAATACGCCTATGCTTCCGTTTATGCTAACGGCGGCGGTAATGTTTGGGATCTTTGCTCATATAACGGAAAACTCTATCTCATACTGGCGTATGATGGCGGCTGGGCATTATTCAGAGGTGAAAAAGGCGGAGATGCACCTAATAAGTTTGGCTGGACCTGGACTGAGGTGGTTGGCGACAATGGAAAGTATCCGCTGGCAATGGATCCGGAAATCGCAAAACAAAATGCAGCAATTGCTGCAGCATATGGTTGTGCGGAATACGGCGGAGTTCTGAACGGCACAGGTATTCTTGAATCCACGGCGACACCATATGTTTATAACGGGAAAATGTATATAGGCACCTTTGATAACGCTACTTCCCTTCAGAGCCAGACAATGACAAAGCTTATCAGAAAGTTCGTAGCCATAGCAAATTATAATAAGACCGGAAACTTCGGGCCGACTCTCACTCAGATTTTTGCTCCCTTCTATCAGGCACTGTCACACCCGCAGCACATATGGGTGATGGATGAAAATGAAGAGATAGTGCCGGCAGAATCGGCAAATGAGCTGCTTAAAAACACCAATATAGATTATGTATGGCGTTTTATCGAACATAACGGCAAACTTTATGCAGGTACCTTTGATGCATCCACAGCATATATATATTACATTGATTTCAGTATAAACAGCGCACTTGAATACCTTAGGAGTATTAAGGACAGACTGCCTGAAAATGTTAAAAGCCTGTTGGATTCGACACTGGCTGAAGATCTCAAAACGGCATGGGAAAATGAATCTGCACGCAGAGCCCTGATAAAACAACTCTCAGAAGAGATGCTGAACATAATTCCCAATGAAACTACACGCAATATGCTCGTGGAAATCGTAAAGGAAATGCTGTCTGATAAGGAAACATTTCAAAAGTGGGCCGGACAGATAAGAAAAGTGTGGTCAGACCCTAAGATAAAAGAAAGGCTGTCAGCACAGCTGAAGGAACGTCTGGGGGAGAGCTTTACCGAAGAAAAGATCGCAGAGATCATACAAGCGCTCCATTTGGCAATCGAAAACAGCAAGGAACAGGCAGAAGAGGGATTTAATGATCCGGAATCCGAGGACATATGGACCACTGCAGGAAAGAAAGTTATAAGGCTTGCCACAGATATCGAAAAATATCTGAATAAGGAAATAACCGAAGAGGAACTCCTCGCATCAAGGCAGGATATGGATGCTGCGCTGCAGGATATAATTGAATTTATAGGTGAGATACCTGACGGGGTACAGTCGATGATCGATCTGATGAGGTCCTTTGCAGATATAGAAGGCCTGAGTTTCCTGGCAGAAGCAAGGGCGCTTGCAAAAAATGCCGAAAAAGGCTTTGACCTGCTTGTTACTGAAGACGGGATAAATTGGGAAAAGATAACCGCTGACGGCCTTGGGGATCCTTATAATTACGGCGCACGTACATTTACGATCTGCAATGACGAGTTGTATGTCGGAACCGCAAATCCCTATTATGGCGCACAGCTCTGGAAGATAACAGGTGAGGGAACCCTTGATAAAACCGCAGAACCATCTGAAGAGGAAGATCCCGAAGGACAGGATCCCGAAGAACAGGATACTGGAGAGGGCAACGCAGGCGAAGAAAATGCAGACGAAGAACCTGCAGGAAATGAAAATCACGAGGATGAGGCTATGCCCACCGGCGACACCCTTCCCCTTGCCGGCATTGCGATCCTTATTCTTTCCGCCGCAGTTATAACTGCCGGCAGAAAAAAACGCATTTTTGAAATGGATCGATAAGAAATCTGAAATATGAAAAATAATTTCCCCGGATATCCTAAAAGGAGTCCGGGGAAATGTATTTATGACCGTATGATAATGGTTGCCTTACTGATGCACATTAAGCCTCTTCATCGTCTTTTGTAGCTCATACGCCTGATATATAAGCCCCTGATCATTGCCCGAAATATAAATATCTTCAAGCGCTGTAAGAGCTGTCAGCTTTGTTATGTCGTGAATATTGTTATCCGAGATATTAAGGTGCCTTAGCGAAGTAAGCGCTGTAAGCGCGCTGATGTCCTTTATATCGTTACCTGAAATGTCAAGATCCGTAAGCTGGCTGAGAGCTTCGATGCCCTTGATATCACTTATGGAATTTTCCGACAGGTCAAGTACTTTAAGCGTCTTGTGAGACAGCAGATCCTTTATGCTCGAAAGTCCGCAGGATGAAACGTTAAGGTTTACAAGCGGCGCGAGCTTTGCAAGAGAAGAACTGTTTTTAAGTCTGTTTGATGAAATGTCAAGGACCTCCAGAGAAGCAAGAGCTTCAAGAGGAGCTATATCATTGATGCTTGTGCTTGAAAGGTCAAGCTTCGTAAGCTCCACGCACCCTGATATATCCGGGATGTTTTCGATCTGTGTAAACGAAGCCGAAAGCGATTTGAGTCTGTGCAGCCCTTTTACGGGTTCAAGATCAAACACGGGTGACGAGGAGATATCAAGGAATGTAAGCTCTTGCATATCCTTGATATGGCTTATGTTTGTGGCCTCGGTGTATGAAAGATCCAGGTGCTCAAGGTTTTTTAATGCGGCAAGCGGAGCAAGCCTCATCAAAGGATTTGATGACAGATCAAGGTAGGTGAGCCCTGTAAGCGATTGAAGCGGAGTGATATCCGAAAGATCGCACATGGACAGATTGAGCCATGAAAGATCTTTATGCGAGGCAAGAACTTCCAGGTTTCTGACGGGGTTGTCGGAAAGATCGAGCTTTACAAGGTCTAAGCAGGCAGAAAGCGGAGAAAGATCCGATATATTGCTGCCCCAAAGCTTTATCACCTGTGCTTCCGGGTCAAATTCTGTGTTTCCTATATTTATAGAGTCCATTTTAAAACTTCTCCTATCTTCCGAAATATGCATCGATCCCATCCGCTATGCCGGCGGCAAGCAGAAGCTGATACGAACTGTCTGTTAAAAGAAGATCCTCTGTGGGGTTTGACATAAATCCCATCTCGATGATGGTTACAGGAACCTGCGACCAGTTGATCCCGCTCATGGAATCGGACTGCAGGATACCTCTGTTATATGCGCCTGTTTTTGAAGACATAGCGGCAAGGATAGTATTTGAAAGGGCCCGGCACTGCTCGTAAAGCGCACCGACATACGGATTTGCGGCGCTTGGGGCCACTGCAAGTATCCCCTTTACCGACTGGTCTGTGGAACCGTTGCAATGGATCCTTACGAATGCGGCGCTGTGGTATTCGTTGGCCATCATCGCGCGCTCCATGTTTGATATATCGACATTCTCACTTTCTCTTGTCATCAGAACACTGTATCCCCTTGCGAGGAGTATTTCCTTTAACATAAGTGAGACCTGAAGGTTTACGACTGATTCCCGCACTCTTGAGACCACGCCCGCCGTACCGGCTGATGCGCGTGCCTTCATTTCGGAAGATCCGGGTGCGGAAGGCTCTTTTGTATAGCTGCCTGCGGCCATGTGACCGGGGTCGATGCATATGATGGGAGCATCCCCATTTTTGTACAGAATACCGCCGAATGAGACCGCGGATACCGTGATCGCGGGCTCTGAAGGCTGTGCAGGCTCAGGCGCTGCGGGAGGCGTTGTTGAAGTCGGCTCTGCTGCAGGAGGCGTTGTAGAAGTCGGCTCAGCAGCCGGCGGTTCCGTCACGGGCGGCACCGTAGAAGTGGGCTCAGTAGCAGGAGGCTCCGGTGATTCCTCTGTATCCGAAGCGTTTTCAGTCTCATCTATAGTTGTATCAGTCTCATCCGCAGCGGTGCTTTCAGGCGGTGTATCCGTTTCCGTTTCCGCCATACTGCTTGTTTCACGGGCTGATTCGCAGGCTGACTGCGATTCTGACGCGGCTGAAAAGAATATGGTAAGACTTGTCTCGGATTCGGGCTCATTTGTTTGCGACGGAATAGCATTGGATGTTTCTGTATCTGTTATGGGCTTAAGATCGGCCGAACATCCGCACAACATCCCGGCTGCCAAAATGAGCATAAGCTCTCTTTTGATATTCATGTGTTTGATTATATTACAAATATGAAGTTAAATCAATCAAAGTTTTGGGGATGAAAATATTACATAAGTTTTAAACTTTGCAAAAAATCGATAAAAGCACTTGCAAAATCGCACCTTTGTGACTAAAATATGCGTAGCTTTTTGGAAAATCCATGATCGAAGGGTCGGTCATGGACATTATGCGTCACAAAATGCTTACCGGAAAACATGCATATACTGCATGGGAAGGGACAGTAGATATGAAGAAAAAGATCAAGATGATGTTTGCGGCGGCGGCAATAAGTATGTTGTCTGTTTTGCCGGTATCGGGAGAAGGAGAAGGTGTCATCGTAATAAGTGATATAACTCCGCAGACGACCGCATCCGATCAGGCGGTCGCACCCGCAACCTCAAACATCAGGACACCTGCGGGAATGTATATCGGCCCTAAAAATGTGGGCAACATGACCAAAGAGGAAGTGGGAGCCGCTATAGACGATCTTGTTGCAGAACTCAGCCAGAAGAGCATCAGGATAAAATCCTCAAAAGGGACCACCGAGATCCCGCTTTCGGGCATGAACATCACCTGTACCAACAAAGAAATGCTCATGGTCACCGCTCTGGGCGAACATGGTTACGGCAATCTCATTCAGCAGTACAAGCAGGATAAGGACACGGAACACAACGGTCTTTATTTCGAGCCTGAATATTCCGCAAATGCATCAACTATAGTTGAGTATCTCCTTACACAGATGCCCGAGCTTGAATCCAAGCCCCAGAATGCATCGGTAACAAAGGGAGAGGACGGGAAATTCAAGGTCATAGCTTCAGTGCCCGGCTTCACGATAGATTATGACGCCACATACGAGGCAGTATTAAAATCCATCCGCGAATATGACGGAAAGACACTCAAGTCTGTAGAAGTGGCCGGTACCGAAAGCAAGGCTGTTTACGACGACAGCATTTTCGAAGGCTTCGGCGCAGCGCTTGGTTCATGGACCACCAGCTACGACAGGACCGGCGCCCAGACAATACAGAACCGTGCTTCAAATATAGAGGTGGCGGCCCAAAAGGTAAACGGAACAGTCCTTATGCCGGGCGATGAATTCTCGTTCTGCGCAGCGCTTACACCCATGACAGAGGAAAACGGTTTTAAAGAGGCCGGAACCATCATGGACGGAAATACCGTCGATGCACTCGGCGGCGGTGTGTGCCAGGTATCAAGTACGCTCTTTAACGCAGTTTTGTATTCGGAGCTTGAAGTTACCTTCAGAAGACCTCACTCAAGGAGAGTCACATATGTAGACCCCGGCCTTGATGCCATGGTCTATGTCCTCCGCGGTCAGGATTTCAGATTCATGAACAGCACCGACCACGCGATCTATATCGAGGCAGTTACAGAGCGCAGCTACCAGGGAGATGCAAAAAAGGGCTGCATCACATTTACCATTTACGGAACAGAATACCGCGAACCGGGCAGAACTATCTGGTATGAAGGCATAGCAGATTCCGTTCAGTGGATCGAAGCAGAGGAAGGAAAGGGCATAGGACCTTACGAACTCAACTTTGACGATGAAAAATATGCCGCTGCAGGAGAGGTAGATACCGACAAGCCTTATATGGGCGTTACATCATATCCTTCACCCAGAGTCACCGCAAAGGTGATAAAGCATGTTTATATGAACGGCGAGGAGGTATCGGCAGCCGTTGAAAGCTGGTCGAGAGCTTACTACAACGGCTCTATCGGAAAGCTCTGGTTCAATTCGAATACGGTCGTTAAGGCCATCGAATTCGATCCCGACACTATGGTCATCACAGACATTACGATAGTTCCCAAGAAAGAAGCTAAGGATCCTACAAAGAAGACCACGAAGGACGATACGGATCAGACCACAAAAAGTTCCGAAAAGGAAACGACCGAAACGGAGACTGAAAGAGAGACAAAGCCTGAGGAGACTCCCGAGCCTCCTACAGAGCCCCCTACAGAACCTCCGACAGATCCGCCCACGGAGCCGCCTACAGAGCCGCTTGCAGAGCCCACTGTAGAGCAGACGGAACCTTCACCCGAGGCTCCGCCCGAAACTCCCGGAGAGGAACAGCAGTAAGATCAGACTGAAATGAAATCAAAGGCGGAGCCGACGGCAGTCGGAACCGCCTTTAAATTTCGGCTAAAAAAGCGCTTGCATTTTAGAAAAGAATGTGCTAGAATGCCACTTGTTACAAATTTGTATGGTGAGTTAGCCAAGTGGTAAGGCGTAGGTCTGCAACACCTTGATCGCCGGTTCAAATCCGGCACTCACCTCTTTTGCTTTATGGGGCCCGGTTCAAACCGGGCCCTTAAGTTTTACCAAAACAGGAGGCGAATATGTCTTTTGAAGAATACAAAAAAGCGCTCAAAGTGGGACAAAAGTCTTATCATGAATACCTCAGTGAAGGAAAGTACCCATATCTTCCTTCACTTCTTGAAATGCTTCCGAAGGGAGTGGTCTTACAGGAGGTAAAGCTCGGACTTTGCGACATACCGATCGAGCTTATATCCGGCACTTATACCGAAGGTCGTCAGAACGCATTTGCCCCCAATTATATGCCGCTTCTTGACATTGACACAGAATTTGCGGCCAAATGGGCAGCCCTTAACGATGCGCATATAAAGGAAGGCATACATGATCCTGTTACATGCTACGAATACAGAAATCACTTTTATATATGCGAAGGGAACAAAAGAGTCAGCGTACTAAAGTATAACGGTGCGGTGAGCGTTCCCGGAGAAGTCATAAGGATAATGCCCGAAAAAAATCAGGCAGTGGATAATATCATTTATTATGAGTTTGTGGATTTTTATAAGGACTCTCAAATAAATTATCTTCTTTTTTCAAAACCCGGAAGCTATGCTAAGCTGACGGAACTTGTCGGAAAGACACCCGGTCAGCAGTGGAATGACGAGGATAAGGAATACTTTTATTCATTCTTTTACCGCTTCAGAAACATTTATGTAGAAAAGGGCGGGGACAAACTTCCCGGAACGGTCGGAGATGCCCTTCTTGTATACATCGACCTTATGGGATATGAAAACACGAAAAAGAAGATACCTTCGGAAATAAGGGAGGATCTTAAAAAGATATGGTCGGAATTCGGCGTTATGACACAGGATAAGGTCGAGCTTGTCATGGATCCGGAGGACCAGTCGAATCTTCTAGTAAACATAAACAGGATGTTGCCCCTCCCCATCTCGAGAAAGATAAAAGTGGCATTTGTGCACGACAAGACAGGGGAGACAAGTGCATGGACATATGCGCATGAGCTCGGAAGAATGTATGTCGACGAGGTCTTGTCGGGTGATATAGAGACCAAGGCATATATGAACGCGCTTGACGGCGAAGGCCCGGAAAAGATATTGGAAGAGGCTATAAGCGAAGGCTACAAGATCATTTTTACAACAACGCCGCAGCTGAATGCCGCAAGCCTGAGGGTGGCCATAGAGCATCCTGACGTAAAGATCCTTAACTGTTCCCTCAATATCTCGCATAGTTATATAAGAACATATTATGCAAGGCTTCATGAGGCAAAGCTCCTTACGGGTATGATAGCGGGGGCCATGGCGGATCATAATCTGATTGGTTATGTTGCGGACTATCCCATCGCCGGTACGGTCGCTAACATCAACGCATTTGCCCTGGGGGCACAGATGGCAAACCCGAGAGCAAAGATCGTCCTTAAATGGTCATCCGTTGAAAAAGGTGACCTTGTACGGATGTTCAATGAACACGGGATCACCGTATGCTCCGGGCAGGACATGATAAATCCCGGAAGTGACAGAAGGGTATTCGGTGTCAATATCTTAAAAGAAGGAAAGCTTGAAAACGTGGCTACCGCCGTTACGGACTGGGGAAAACTGTACGAAAAGATCATACGTGCCGCAATAAACGGAAATGCCATAAAGACCGGAAAGGCTCCGAAGTCATTTAATTACTGGTTCGGACTCGATGCCGGAGTGGTGGATGTTATCTGTTCCACAAGGCTCGAGAACGGCACGAAACGACTTATAGACCTTGTAAGAAACGACATTGCAAACGGAAGCTTTAAGCCGTTTGAAGGAGAGTTGTACGCTCAGGGCGGACAGCTCATCCAAAAGGAAGGGATCCTTTCACCCGATGAACTGGTATCAATGGAATGGCTCAACGAAAATATCATCGGTGATATTCCGAAGCTCAGTGAGCTGAAGCCCGAAGCAAGACCGGTGGCTTTGCTTCAAAGCATTGATAAAACAGTAAAGGAATAAAGGACCATGAAGATCATGCTTTTAGCAGATGTCGAATCAAAGGCACTCTGGGATTATTTTGACAAGTCAAAGCTTGACGGTATAGATCTGATCATCTCGGCCGGAGATCTTCACGCGCACTATCTGTCTTTTCTTGCGACATTTACCAAGGCTCCCGTACTTTATGTGCACGGAAATCACGATACGGGCTACGATACGGATGGTCCGGACGGATGTATATGCATCGATGACACCATCTTTGTGTACAAGGGCCTTCGCGTCATGGGGCTTGGCGGTTCCATGAGATATAAGCCCGGCAGCTGGCAGTATACGGAAAAACAGATGATGCGCAGGGCATCAAAGCTTCGCAGAAAGATAAGAAGGCGTAAGGGCTTTGATATTCTGGTCACCCATGCGCCCGCGCGCGGGCTCGGGGACGGCGAGGATCTCCCTCACAGGGGCTTTATGACTTTTAAAAAGCTTATGGATAAGTACCATCCCTCATACCATGTGTACGGTCATGTGCACAAGACATACGGGTCGGAATTCGTCCGCGAGATCAGCTATAACGATACAAAGCTTATAAATGCATATGAAAAGTATGTGATAGAAATAGAAGATCCGCCCATCCCGCCCGAAAAATGGCTTTCGGTGGAACATTTCAAGAGATGGAGATGGGAAAAATTCAGAAAATAGGCGCCTGCCTAATTTCTGCTTGCATTTTGTATTTTTTTATGATAGAATCAACATTCGTGATGTAATATCATAATACCTTGCTACCGGCAAATGTCCGGTGGCCATAGACCAAGAGGAGGAAAAAGACGCATGAACAAGTATGAACTTATCATTGTTTTAAGCGCAAAGCTCGAGGACGACGAGAGAACAAAGGCCATGGAAAGGGTACAGAAGTATGTTACCCGTTATGGCGGTGTTATCGAGAGCATCGATGAGTGGGGCAAGAAGAAGCTCGCTTATGAGATCCAGAAGACAACAGAAGCTTTCTACTACGTTGTTAACTTCGAGGCAGCAGCTGACTGTCCTGCACAGGTTGAAAGCCATGTTCGCCTGATGGAATCAGTTATCCGCTTCCTTTGCGTAAAGAAAGAAGCTTAAGGTACCCCGAGGCTGTCCCGGGCCTAAAGCGGCGGGACCGGAAATGGAGAAAACATGAATAAAGTGATTTTAATGGGTCGTCTGACCCGTGATCCAATGGTATCTTATTCACAGTCACAGGCAGGAAACGGTGAGCAGATGGCAGTAGCCAGATTTACCGTGGCTGTAGACAGAAGAGTAGCAAGAAGGGATGCATCTGCAGAACAGCAGACAGCAGACTTCATCAGCTGCGTGGCATTCGGACGTCAGGGTGAATTCGCAGAAAAGTACCTCAAGCAGGGTACAAAGATCTGCCTTGAAGGAAGGATCCAGACAGGAAGCTACACAAACAAAGAAGGCAACAGAGTCTATACAACAGACGTCGTTGCCGAAAACATCGAATTTGCAGAGAGCAAGGCAGCTGCATCCGGTAATACAGGAAATACCGGAAACGGTTTTGCTCAGCCTCAGCAAAACGCAGGAAGACCTACCCCCGAAGCTGCAGCAGACGGTTTCATGAACATCACAGACGGTGTAGAAGACGAGGGGCTTCCGTTCAACTAACTTTTAAATTTTATCCTTTATCGATGCCGCTGCAGGCACGACATCGATGGGCACCATGCCTGCGACAAGGTATTTGAAAATGGCATACAATAAGACAGAGAAGACGGATGCACCCAGATTCAAGAGAAGCGGTATCCGCAGAAAAAAGAAGGTCTGCGCATTTTGCGGCGCTGACAGCGTGATCGATTACAAGGATGCAGCAAAGTTAAAGAAGTACATTTCCGAAAGAGGAAAGATCCTTCCCAGAAGGATCACAGGAACATGTGCAAAGCACCAGAGAGAGCTTACACTTGCTATCAAGCGTGCAAGACACATCGCATTACTTCCTTTCACAGTGGAATAATATTAAAAAAAGACCGGCGGCAGGTTATGGCCGCCGGTTTTGTTATGCTATTTACATATCGCATTGCAAAAAAGATCAAAGTATGGTAAAATCTACTCTGTATCGCCTGATGAAACGGCATGTTTTTGTGGCCTGCGGGCGATGCCGGTCTTTCCGTTATTAGTTTTGGGGGAATTGGAATGGAAAACGAAAAAAACAAAAAAATACATTTCCGTTCATACATTCAGTGGCCGATATGGCTTGGACTGATCTGGATACCTGTAATAATAGTCCTTTCTTTCCTTGACAAGTCATCCATGATGTTTGCGATAGTGGCTTTTATCCTGTTTGAAGTCGCAGCATGGGTCCTTTATTACAGATACAAAAAGAAGATCGCCAAGGAACTGGTCGAATTTGCGGCGGATTATTCTCAGATGCAGCGCTCCATGCTTGACGGCATGGAAATACCGTATGCGGTGTGCGATGAAAAAGGCAATGTGTTCTGGAGCAATGACATCTTTAAAACAAGCCTAGGCGAAAAAAACAAGTCCAGGCTGAACCTTAAAAGTGTATTTCCGGATGTTGAAGGGCTCATGCCCTCAGGTGAAAAAGACAGCATAGTGCACCATGTGCTTCTCGAAAAAAAGAGCTACCGTCTCTCCATCAGAAGGATAACATGGGAAAAAGGCAACGGCGCGGAAAACGGAGTCATTCCGGACGAGACCGTTTTATATGCCGTATACATGTATGATGAGACCGAGATCCTTTACCTTAAAAAGGAATGGACCAACAACCAGCTCGTTGCGGGCCTTATCTACATGGACAATTACGAAGAGGCGCTTGAAGGTCTTGAGGATGTAAGAAAATCCCTTCTCATCGCCTTGGTAGACAGAAAGATAACCCATTATTTTTCAAAATACCATTGTATACTTCGCAAGCTGGAAAAAGACAAATATCTCTTTGTTGTCGCATGGAAGTACTTGGAAGACATGCGTGAAAAGAAATTCACGCTGCTTGAAGACACCAAATCCGTAAACATCGGAAACGATATGGCTATAACCATAAGCATGGGCATAGGTGTTCACGGCGACAGCTTTGAGCAGTCATACGAATATGCAAAAGTCGCGATAGATCTTGCGCTTGGAAGAGGCGGCGATCAGGTCGTTTTAAAGGACAGAAACGATGTCGAATACTTCGGCGGCAAGTCACATTCGCTTGAAAAGAGCACCAGAGTAAAGGCGAGAGTAAAGGCTCACGCTCTGCAGGAGCTCATCGAATCCGCGGACAAGGTCTTTTGCATGGGACATCACTTAAGCGATATCGATTCCATCGGTGCCGCCATAGGTGTTTGCAGGGCTGCGGCCGATTCGGGCAAAAAGGGATACATCGTTTTGGATACGGTCATAGGCTCCATAAAGCCGCTTCTTGAAAAAATGAAGCAGTCGGGAGAGTACAATGACCTGTTCATCTCACGCGAAAAGGCGCTTGAGATGGTAGAGGACAATTCCATCTGCTGCGTTGTGGATGTCAACCGTCCCAACATAACAGAGTGTCCCGAGCTTCTTAAAAAAGCAAAAAGGATAGTCGTGATAGACCACCACAGACAGACGAACGAGCGTATAGACGGGGCCGTGCTTTCATACATAGAGCCCTATGCATCATCTGCCTGCGAAATGGTCGCAGAGATCCTTCAGTATTACAACGACGGCGTAAAGCTTAAGAATATCGAAGCGGATGCCATCTATGCGGGTATAGTTGTCGATACCGACCACTTTAACTCTAAGACAGGTATAAGAACATTTGAGGCCGCAGCGTTCCTTAGAAAGAGCGGAGCGGATGCCGTCAGAGTAAGAAAGATGTTCAGGGAAGATATTGAAGATTACCGCGTGAGCGCAGATTCCATAGCGGGCGCGGAAGTTTTCATGGATCATTTTGCCATAAGTGAATGCACGGGAAAGACGAACGAATCTTTGAATGTCGTTGCCGCTCAGACAGCAAATTCACTGCTTAACATAAACGGCATAAAGGCAAGTTTCGTTATGGCCGAAATGGAAAACAAAATATACATCAGTGCCAGATCCATAGATGAGATAAATGTACAGATAATCATGGAAAAACTCGGCGGCGGCGGCCACATGAACATAGCCGGCGCGCAGGTCGAGGGGTATTCATCCGCCCAGGTAAGGCAGATGATTAAAAATACCATACAGGCCATGAAAGAAAAGGGAGAGATCTAGGCCGGAAAGGACTTAAAATGGAAGTTATATTATTACAGGATGTAAAGACTCTTGGAAAAAAGGGTGACAAGGTAAATGTGAGCGACGGATATGCAAGGAATATGCTTTTCCCCAAGAAACTCGCCACACCCGTCAACAATAAAACATTAAACGACCTTAAGGCTCAGAAGCTGCACGAGGCAAAGGAAGCAAAGGAAAAGCTCGATGCCGCTCTTGAGATGAAGGAAAAGATCGAGGCCAAAAAGGTAGAAGTTACGGCAAAAACAGGCGAGGGCGGAAAGATATTCGGCTCTGTTTCCACAAAAGAAATAGCCGTATCCTTTGAAAAGCAGTTTGGATTTGCTATAGACAAAAAGAAGATGCAGCTTGATGAACCAATCAAATCGCTTGGTACGGTCATCATCCCTGTAAAACTTCATCCCGAGGTAACAGCACAGCTTACGGTACACGTTTCAGAGGGCTGACGGGCAGTATGGAAGAACAGATAATCAAAAGAATAGCACCAAACGACCGCGAGGCGGAAAAGGCTGTCATCGGTTCGATGCTGATGGACAGAGAAGCTATCTCCGCCGCAATGGAACGGGTGCATGAAGACGATTTTTATCATAAAGAATACGGACTTGTTTTCAGGGCTGTCTGCGAGCTTTTCAACGAAGGAAAAGCCGTCGATATGGTCACGGTCCAGGAAAGAGTCAAAAGATATGATGCGCCCGGCGAAGTGGGTTCCATGGCTTTCATGCGCGAGATCATGGAGTATATTCCAAGTTCCGCCAATATAGCCGAATATGCCTCCATTGTAGCAAGCAAGGCTGTCCTGCGTCGTCTTATAGGTGTTGCGGAAAACATCGAAAACAAATGCTATGCGGGCAGTGAATCCTTGGACAACATCCTCGATGCGACCGAAAAGGACGTATTCGGCCTGTTGATGAACCGTGCAGGCGGCGAGACCGTGGGCATAGACAAGGTCACTATGGATGTAATAAACACCATAGAATCCGCCGCCAGAAACCACAATATGGTCACCGGTATCTCCACAGGCTTCAGGGACCTGGACGTACTCACTCTCGGCCTTCAACGATCAGACCTTATTCTTGTTGCGGCAAGACCTTCCATGGGTAAAACAGCCTTCGTTTTAAACCTTGCGCAGAACATGGCTGTAAAGCATGACAAATATGTTGCCTTCTTCTCGCTCGAAATGAGCAAGGAACAGCTTGTCACCCGTATCCTTTCAATGGAATCGGGCATTGACAGCAAAAAGCTCAGAAACGGAAATATGTCCGATTCGGAATGGGCATCCCTTGTGGAATCTGCCGGTGCGGTTGCTCAGTCACATATAATAATAGACGACACACCTTCCATAGATATCGGAAGGCTTCGCGCAAAATGCAGAAAGCTCGCGCTTGAAAAGAAGCTCGACATCATCATGATCGACTATTTGCAGCTCATGTCCGGCGACCGGAGCACACGCCGCAACTCGGACTCAAGGCAGCAGGAGGTCTCTGAAATATCAAGGGCGTTAAAAGGCCTTGCGCGTGAACTGAACGTTCCCGTCATAGCCCTTTCACAGCTTTCCCGTGCGGTGGAAAGCCGTCCCGACAAGCACCCCATGCTCTCGGACCTTCGTGAATCCGGTGCCATAGAGCAGGATGCCGATATCGTAATGTTCCTCTACAGAGAGGATTATTACAAAAAAGATTCGGAAAGAAAAAACATCGGAGAAGTCATCATCGCCAAGCAGCGTAACGGCGGCCTCGGCACAGTCGAGCTTGCATGGATCCCCGACAGGACCAAATTTGCCAATCTTGAAAAGAATCCTCAGATGCAGCAGTAAACAGAGCCGGATAATAAAATACAGGATACTTGTGTTGATTAAGGGGGGAGCAAAACAATGAGAAAAGGAAAGAAGGTATGTGCATTTGGTGTGTCAGCAGTAATGGCGGTTACGTCATTTGCAGGCTGCAGCAGCTCCGGCAGGGATGCAAAGGAATCTGAGCCTTCAAAGGAATCAGAGGTGAAGACCACCGGGGAAGAAACGACAAAGAGCACCGAAGAAGCAGCGACCACAACTGCCGTGGATACCCGGGCTGAGACGGAGGATACAACATCCCCTGCCGCAACCGATGAGCCGGTGACGGTCAATTTATTTTCACAGGTCAGCAGCTATTCAGGCCTGCAGAAGGGATGGGCAGCAAAAGTGCTGCTGGAAAAGTTCAATGTAAAGCTGAATATTATTCCGGATCTTGACGGCGATACCTTAAGTAGAGAGCCTGAAAGCGGCACCTATGATATCATTCAGATATTTGACGGCATTGAAGGCAACTATAAGAGCGCAGTGGAAAAAGGCCTTTTCCTTGATTGGAACAAGGATGGTCTTCTGGATAATTACGGCTCCTATATAAAGGAAAATCTCAGTAAAGAACTGGAGCTCAACAAGGAAGAAAACGGTGGGACCTGCTATGGCTTCAGAGGCCCTCTTACCCTCGCCGGAAGTCAGATAGATGAGGGGTTGTTTAACACATGGGATATCAGATGGGATCTCTATGAACAGCTCGGAAGACCTGAAGTAAAGGATCTGGATGATTATTATGATCTTCTGCTTGACATGAAGGAGCTTTGTTCCGAAGATGAATATGGCAGGGAGACATATGCTTTTTCCATGTGGTCCGATTGGGATACAGGCTATTCGGCATTTGCCAGATACCTTGCGTCCGCCTATTATGGCTGTGACGAGTGGGGCATCGGTCTTTATGACACAGATACGGGCAAGGTCTATGGCGCGCTTGATTCATCGGGACCCTACTACAATGCATTAAAGTTTATCAACAGATTATACAGGGGAGGACTTATAGATCCGGATTCCAGACAGCAGGATTATCAGGCAGCAGCAGAGAAAGTGGCGGCAGGAGGATGCCTTGCATCACCTGTCAGCTTTGCGGGATCGAAAATTTATAATACTTCAGCACATACAGCCGAAAACAAGATCATGCTTCCGCTCATTCCCGGGGAAGCAAAACCCGTCGCATATGATGAAGACAGCCGGGGACAAGTTGAGTGGTGCATTGGTGCAAAGACAGAACATCCGGAGCTTTGCATGAGCATTATCAACTGGCTTGCAAGTCCGGACGGCATGCTCACTTTTCTGTATGGGCCTCAGGGCCTCACATGGGATCGCAGCGAAAACGGTGCGCTTTTCCTTACAGAAAAGGGTGAAGCTGCCATGGCAGACGGATTGGGAACAGTTATAGAAGAAGGCAGTTTTACCGAAGGAGCTTTACAGATCGTTTCCGGAGTATGGAATCAGTCTTCAAATATTCCGGGGGATGCTCTCGGGCAGAACTACAATTATATGACCTGGGATTCCTTTGCTCCTGATGCAAAATGTGATGCAGAGAAGTCCTGGAGAGATGTGACCGGCGAAAAGACAGCATCAGGATATCTTTACAATAACAAGAATAAAAAGTCGGTTCCGGCAACAAATATCAAATTTGAAGCTCCCGGAAATGATAATGAACTGTATCCCGACTGGGATTCTTTAAAGGAAACAATAGTGAATGGATCATGGGACTGCATGTATGCAGCAGATGATGCAGAATTCGATGAGCTGTTTGAAAAAATGACTGAGAAGGCAAATTCCTTCAATTATAAAGGAAGCGTTCAGTATATGCAGGAGCTTGCAGACGAAAGATTTGCAGCAGAGCAGGCGCTTTCCGAAAAGTAATTTAAGATCATAAGAAATAAATGAGCCCCCTTAAGGATGCCTTAAGGGGGCTCATATTTTCCCTTTTCAGGGCCGTTAGCTTAAAGATTAAGCCTCGCTTATAGCGCCGACAGGGCATCCACCCTCGCATGCGCCGCAATCGATGCAGGAAGCTGCATCAACTTCGTACTTGCCGTCTCCCATAGAGATAGCGCCTACAGGGCATGTGCCTTCGCATGCTCCGCATGCAATGCATGAATCAGAAATAACTCTTGCCATTTGTTCCTCCTTATATACTTACATTTTTAACGATCCGGTGATCGTTATTTTAATTTTCAGTTGCCGTTTAGTTCGGCTTTCTTTGACTTCCAGGCTTTTAAGATGGTTTCTCTTGCTTTTACGGCCACATCCGCGTTTACAGCCGGAATTCCTTTTAAAGGATACGGTATTCCGAGCTTCTCGTACTTGACCTCACCCATAGTGTGATAGGGCAGAACATCAAGCGCTTTTATGTTGTGGAGCGTTGCAAGGAATTCGCCGAGGCGTTTTTGCTCACCTTCGTCCGTGGTAAAACCGGGAACTACGACATGCCTTATCCATACCGGAATCTGTTTGTCGCTTAAGTATTCGGCAAATGCAAGAATGCCGGAATTAGGCTGAGCGCAAAGTTCAAGATGTCTGTCCGGATCGATCTCCTTTATGTCGAGCATTATAAGATCGGTCACTGCAAGGAGCCTGTCAAGTTTTTTCAGGAATTCGGTGCTGCTCGCGTTAAATACTATTCCCGAAGTGTCAAGGCATGTATGTATTCCCTTTTTGTGAGCCTTTTCAAAAAGCTCTGTAAGGAAGTCCATCTGCATCATCGGTTCGCCGCCTGTTGCCGTGATCCCGCCGTTTTTGTAATAGTCCTTAAGCGAATCATATTCTGCCAAAAGCTCATCGGCTGTCTTTTCCATGCCGACGCCAAGTTCCCAGGTGTCCGGGTTATGGCAGTACTGGCACCTCATCGGGCAGCCCTGGAAAAAAACGACAAAGCGGATACCGGGTCCGTCAACGGTTCCAAAGGATTCGGTTGAATGAATATGTCCTATCATATGATTGATTTCTCATGTGTTGATTTGTTTAAAAAAATCTCTGTCCTCTTAAAAGGACAGAGACTTTTGGGTTGCCTGTCTTAAAAGGCTCTGCCTATTACAGAGACTGATGGAATGTACGGCTGATAACGTCTGCCTGCTGCTCGGGTGTGAGCTTTACAAAGTTAACAGCGTATCCTGATACACGGATGGTGAGCTGAGGATATTTCTCAGGATGAGCCTGTGCATCAAGAAGAGTCTCTCTGTTGAGAACGTTTACATTTAAATGATAGCCGCCTTCTGCTGCATAGCCATCAAGTAATCCGATCAGGTTGTCTACCTGCTGCTTGTTTGATTCCATTGTTTTTTACCTCCGATTATTATTCTTTTGGGGGAGACGGCTTATTTGCCGTCATCCTCCGTATTGTCCATACCCTGCATAAGCGTAGGCGCTTCACAGGGCATAAGCTTAGTGCCGCAAGTGCTGCATGCATAGGTCTTAACGTCCTTTGAGCATGCGTTAGGGTCGTTTACGTCAAGGTTGACATGTCCGCCGCCCTGGTTCATAAAACCATCGAGCATTGCAACGATGTCATCAACGTTCTTTTTCTCCTGCTCCATGTAAGTACCTCCGTTTTAAGGAATATTATTTTGTAAGATCGATATCAAGGTCTCCTGCGAAGACCTTATCATCCTTGCCAAGTGCTCCGGGGATGATAGAGAAGGTATTTGAGATACCATCCTGTGCATCCTTGAAAGGAATTTTGGCAACTGATGCAAGAGAAGCAGCAGCACCGTGAGTATCACGTCCGTGGAGAGGGTTAGCTCCGGGAGCGAAAGGCTGTCCTGCACGACGTCCGTCAGGTGTGTTACCTGTAGCCTTACCGTATGTTACGTTAGATGTGATGGTAAGGATGGATGTTGTGGGAACACCGTCTCTGTAAACGTAGTTGCTTCTTACATAGTTCATGAAGGTTGTAACGATATCTGCAGCGATAAGGTCAACTCTGTCATCATTGTTACCGTACTTAGGGAAATCACCCTCGATCTCGTAGTCAACTGCAAGACCTGTTTCGTCACGGATAACCTTTACCTTTGCATACTTCATAGCTGAAAGTGAATCGGCTACGATAGAAAGACCTGCGATACCTGTTGCGAAATATCTCTTAACGACACGATCATGAAGAGCCATCTGAAGTCTCTCATAGCAGTACTTGTCGTGCATGTAGTGAATGATGTTAAGAGTATTTACGTAAAGGGCTGCCTGCCACTTCATCATGTCGTTGAATGCTTCCATTACCTCATCATAATCAAGATATTCTGATGTGATGGGTCTGTACTTAGGTCCAACCTGTACTCTTGTCTTCTCATCGATACCGCCGTTGATAGCGTAAAGAAGGCACTTTGCAAGGTTTGCACGAGCTCCGAAGAACTGCATTTCCTTACCGATAACCATTGAAGATACGCAGCATGCGATACCGTAGTCATCGCCGTGATCGTTTCTCATAAGGTCATCGTTCTCATACTGTACTGAAGATGTATTGATAGAGATCTCTGCACAGAATCTCTTCCAGCCTTCAGGAAGTCTTGTAGACCAAAGAACTGTCATGTTGGGCTCGGGAGCTGCACCAAGGTTAATAAGTGTGTTGAGGAAACGGAATGAGTTCTTTGTAACCATTGTTCTTCCGTCTGTTCCCATACCGCCGAGAGACTCTGTTACCCATACCGGATCGCCTGCGAAGATCTGGTTGTATTCGGGAGTACGAGCAAACTTTACGCAACGAAGCTTCATTACGAAGTGGTCGATGATCTCCTGAAGATCCTTCTCTGTTGCACGGCCTTCCTTAAGGTCACGCTCTGCATAGATGTCAAGGAATGTAGAAGTACGTCCAAGGGACATAGCTGCACCGTTCTGCTCCTTAACTGCTGCAAGATATCCGAAGTATGTAGCCTGAACAGCTTCCTGGAATGTTACAGCGGGCTTGGAAACGTCACATCCGTAGATATTGGCAAGCTTCTTTAATTCCTTTAAAGCCTTGATCTGCTCTGAGATCTCCTCACGGTTGCGGATAACATCGGGAAGCATTGTGCCTGTTCCGCAGATATCCTTCTGAACTTCCTTATCAGCGATAAGAGCATCTACACCGTAAAGAGCAACTCTTCTGTAGTCACCGATGATACGTCCACGTCCGTATGCATCCGGAAGACCTGTGATGATGTGGTTTGTACGAGCTACACGCATTTCCTGTGTGTAAGCATCAAATACACCTGCGTTGTGTGTCTTTCTGTGTGTTGTGAAGAATTCAACGATCTCGGGATCAACCTCGTAACCGTTGTCTGAGCAAGCCTTCATTGCCATACGGATACCACCGTAAGGCTGCATTGATCTCTTGAAGGGCTTATCGGTCTGGAAACCAACGATCTTCTCAAGATCCTTATTTAAATAACCTGCTCCATGAGAGGTGATGGTAGAAACTACCTTGGTGTCCATATCAAGAACGCCGCCTGCCTCTCTCTCCTGCTTTGTGAGCTCCATAACCTGTGCCCACAACTTGTTTGTGGCTTCTGTAGGTCCCTCAAGGAATGAGGAATCGCCCTCGTAAGGGGTGTAGTTCTTCTGGATGAACTCTCTTACATCGACAGTTCTTTCCCACTTTCCACCTACAAAACCTTTCCATTCTTCGCGCATTGGAATGTACCTCCTGTAAAAATTATGATTTGATATTGTTAGTGCCAGCGGCACGACCTTATCAGCTACCCACATTATAAAAAATAAGAAGATTTAAGTCAACCGCAATTCACATCGTTTTTTGTTCCAAATTGTATACAAAGAACAAGTGTGTACAAAAGTTTCTTCGTTTTTTACAATTTGTTCATAATAAAAACATAATTTGCAAAAAGCAGGTCTTTTAAAATCTTCAAACAGGTGCTATAATGAGCCGGTCAAAAAAACAATTTCTTATTACAATAGGAGGAGAATATGGTCACTAAGGATATTACTATTGGAGAGCTTCTTTCCATAGATATGGGCGTTGCTCCCGTTCTTATGTCTGCCGGCATGCACTGCGTCGGCTGCTATGCATCACAGATGGAAACCATCGAGGAGGCTGCCATGGTACACGGCATCGATCCCGACGAGCTCTTAGAGCAGGTCAACGCTTACCTTGACGGCGAGAATGCGGATGAAGCTTCCGAAGAGGAAAAAGAAGAAGCGTAAAAATGAGACCCGGGGACGGGGTCATAGTCTCATTTTCGGTCCCCCTGTCAGTTTTTATTTTTTACATACACTAACCGGCATTTTAAGCCTGAAGGTACCATTAATTTCTTGTGGTTGGCTTACACTAACTAGCTTTTTGTGCATGAAGGTATCATTGATTTCTTGAGATTGGCTTACGCTAACTAGCTTTTTGTGCATGAAGGTATCATTGATTTCTTGAGGTTGGCTTACACTAACTAGCTTTTTGTGCCTGAAGGTACCATTGATTTCTTAGGGTTGGCTTACACTAACTGGCTTTTTAAGCCTGAAGGTATCACTGATTTCTTAGGGTTGGCTTACACTAACTAGCTTTTTAAGCCTGAAGGTACCATTTTTCTTATGGTTATCATACCCTGGCCGGAATCTTTAGACTTGTGGTATGACAGATTTCCTATGTCTCTCATACCCTGTCCTGTTTTTTGCGCATTCAGGTATGATTTTGCCTTCGAGTTCGTCATACCCTGACTTGCTTTTC